>Ga0180433_10003909_pt1 | contig 21401 bp, 26 predicted proteins | sample SS_ome_8_FD_132980 | JGI IMG/M metagenome (GOLD analysis project Ga0180433, IMG submission 132980) | Hypersaline lake sediment archaeal communities from the Salton Sea, California, USA - SS_1_D_1 metaG | ecosystem: Environmental > Aquatic > Non-marine Saline and Alkaline > Hypersaline >... | reverse complement strand
TTGTGCAATCACAAATAACAGGAACATTGCAAGAGTAAGTATCTGGGATGAACTTCCAAGTGAGACCGCCATGAAAGTCAGGCCCGCAAGGATTGCAAATTTCATATCATTCTTCTTTGCCGCAAATGCATACATCGCCATGAAGAATGCAACCGCAAAGAAAGCATAGGGCTGCACCTCCTGTTCTCCGGCAAAGGTCTTGAAAATCAAAACCGGAGCAAAGGATGCGATTCCTGCTGCCACAACCCCCCATTCCCTTCTGTAAGTGCTGGAAACAAACAGATACAGGAAGAAGAACGCCAGTGCCGCCATCAGAGGGGGATACATTGAAGCGATTGCTGCAAGGAGCATGTTATCGGCTTCTGCACCACCAGTGTAAAACGAATACCAGGAGGCTTCAAGGTAGGATAGCGCTGGGACAATTCTGTGATTGTCCACAATCTCGGGATACCATCCGGTCATGTCATTTTCAGGATTCTCTCCGAAAACAAGCAATTGGTACGGAACGAAAGTATAATAGTAGGGATCGAGCTCCTGGAAGATTGGGCTGTAGGTACTCATCCTAATCCAGAATGCAACAAGAACGATGATTAGGATTGCAAGCGAAATCAGCATCTTCTTTGAAATTGTAAATTTCATCTCTGTTGGCATTTTCAAATCCTCATATGCCTTGCTCCTGATGAAGAATGCTGCTCCAACAACATACAATATCAACGTCGACAATATTGCGATTTCAAATGAGTAGAGAATCCCTGCAATGAAATACAGGAAAAACGGAATTAAGGGAAGGAGAATAAGGCCAAGGCCAAGACCGATGAATGATTTTTCAGTGAATGTAAAATCACTTTTCCTGAAAATACCAAATGAAAGCAACGCCCCTGGAATCAGGGAAGTGACAAAAATCCAAAATAGTAATGAAAATGGCTCAAATGCTACAAACACAGAAATTCACCTCATAAAAACTTCAGAGGAATTCAAGGCTGTCATCGGACTGGCCGGAAAGAGCAGAACTCTCCTTCTCCTTTTTCAGGATGTATGGAGATTTAATACCGGTAATTATCGCAGTAATTCTGAGTTTCTCCCTGAACTGAGGGTTTATCCTCGCCCCCATCTTTATACTGGCAGTATCATCAAATGTCTGGGTCATCAGCTCCCCGCTCTTAATTGCATCTCCAAGGGATAAGTCTGAACCTCCCTCAAGATGGAGCAGGCAGCCTTTGGCGCCCTCATAATCCACATCAAGCAGTGGATGTTCAAGAGTATCTTTGATTGCATTCTCTACTCTATCTACTCCGGAGCCTTCCCCAAGAGATATCATGGAAAGACCTCCGTCTTTCATAACAGACATAACATCTGCATAATCAACGTTAATTAGGCTCGGGAACATTATTGTATCTGATATTCCAGTAACGGCCCTTGTCGTAATTGAATCGGCAAGTTCGAACGCCTTGTTGATTGGAAGATTCGGAGCAAATGCAGCTAGACGGTTGTTGTCAATTACAACTACAGTATCGCACTCTTTTACCAGGTTGCCGATTGCCTCCTGGGCTTTTCTCAGACGGACCCTTTCGAGCGCAAATGGATAGGTAACCATTGCAATTACGATTGCTCCCTGTTCTTTTGCTACCCTTGCAACGGTTGGGGCAGCTCCGCTTCCGGTTCCACCACCCATACCTGCGCAGAGGAATACTAGTTCGTTCTCGCCGATTTCCCTCTTGAGCAGTTCGATGTCTGCCTCTGCACATTTCTTGGCAACAGACATGTCACCGCCGGCCCCAAGGCCTCTTGTAATTGTCTTGCCAATTAGCATCTTCTGATGCGCGTCTACCATGTTGAGGTGCTTTCCATCTGTGTTGATGGCCATTGTTTTCGCGCTTTTTATCCCTGTGTTAGTCATCCGATTGACGCAGTTGCAACCGGCACCACCAACTCCGATTACCTTGATTCTTACTCCTTCGGGGCCGTCACTGAGTACTCCAGATTCCTCTGGCTTTTCTTCGGTTTTCGGTACAGAACTAGTATCATCCCTTGCAGCCTTGATTATGTCTTCAAACACGCATCCACCTTGTTGGGTTAATTAGATATACAATAAGAGAAAAAGAATATAAAAGGGGACCATGACGAGAGAAAAAAGTGGGAATAAATGGAATGGGGGCGCCACCACCGTCAGAAGGAGGGATGGGTGGAAAGTGGCAGCACTGCCCCCGGGAAGTGTCTATTGTCCAAACTCTCCCATAAGCTCTTCCATGAACTCATCCTCATCACAGACCTTTCCAGGTGTTTCGAAGACTGATGAGTCTGGAACCCAGGGAGTGCATGAACATTCTGTTGTTGGCATGTCTTCTATGGAAGCAACAAGAGAGTCATAATCCATTGAGCCGCTCTCATAGGCAGTTGTCTCGCCTTCTGCTTCTTCCTCGACAGTTACCATGTACCAGTCACAGGTTGTTCCCATCCATTTGGCATCTTTGCATCCCATATAGTCTGCATTGTCCTTGTGAATCATCACAATTGTGTTGCAGTCGGAACCCTGTCCAGACATCTCATATCTCATGTTGGATTCCCCATGCATCCAGAACCTGATGCTTTGAGATTCCCCCTGATAAGAAGTTGTCATAGTACAATCAACTGGCAATCCGGTTGCCAGAAGCTCAAAGCAAGTCTCAGTTGATAAGTCAGATGCTGGTTCTTCAGGCTCGGTTTCAGCTGGCGGAGTCTCTGTTGGAGGAGTCTCCTCGGAAGGAGTCTCTTCTGCCGGAGGAGTAGTTGGCTCTTCAACAGCAGGAGCAGTCTCATTTGCAGGGGCAGCTGGCCCAGTGCAACCAAATAAAACAAGTCCAAAAACCAGTAGTATTGCAAGTATAGGTGATTTCTTCATTTCCCGCACCGAAGAACCAATCTGTCTTAAGATTTATAAAACTTACAGCGATTTTTGGGACTTGCGAACCTTGTTTTAATGTTTCTGTATAACTTATAGCTGGTTAGTTCCCATGAGCGATGTTGCTACAGAAATTTTTAGGAAAAAAATGAAGAATCCTCTTGTTCTTGCCTCCGGCATTCTTGGAGTATCCAGAAAAGGACTTGAAAGGGTTGCTGATGATGGTGCAGCTGCCCTGACAACAAAATCATTCTCATTGGAAGGGCGCAAAGGCCATGAAACTCCAATTTTCATTGAAGCTGGATGCGGAGCCCTCAATGCCGTTGGGTATTCCAATCCAGGAATAAAACATGGGCTGGAAGAGCTCTCTGGCTGGGACAGAGATGAGCCCTTGATTATCAGCATAACAGGAAAAGATGAGAAGGAATTCGGGGAACTTGCCGCGCTAATTGAAGGGAGTAAAAACCTTGGTGCAACGGCAGTTGAAGCGGTAATCTCATGCCCGCACACACCGGAATTCGGACTGCTGGCAGGGCAGGGAACCCCTGAATCTGTTTCGAAGATTGTCTCTGCAGTAAAGGAGAACACAAAACTTCCGGCGATAATAAAATTATCCCCTTCAGTTCCAGGAGAAGTGCAGCAGGCAAAGGCTGCAGAAGATGCCGGCGTTGATGCAATTAATATGGGAAATACTTTAGGGCCTGGGATGATAATTGATATTGAGCGGAAAGCTCCGGTCCTGAGTTTTGGGAGGGGGGGTCTTAGCGGACCTGCGATAAAACCGATTGCCGTTCGCTGCGTATATGACATATACAAGGCAGTGGATGTTCCAATAATCGGAACAGGTGGGATATCAAACGGAAAAGATGCAATAGAAATGATGATGGCCGGTGCATCTGTCCTTGGAATTGGTACTGCAGTATATTATAGAGGGCCCGAAGTCTTCTCGATTATTGAAAATGAGATGAAAGAGTGGATGGGAGAGCGGGGCTTTAGCAAATTGAGAGAGATAAAAGGTGCGGCTAATGAATGATCATAAAAAAATCCCGATGCAGACTGCGCGGATTGAAAAGATTGAGAAAGAGAGCGATAATGTCAAAACTTTTGAACTTGGATGCAGGCTTGTTGATGCTACTCCAGGGCAGTTCCTGATGGTATGGGTTCCTGAAATTGGTGAGAGGCCAATTAGCATTGCAAACCAGGATCCGCTAACAATTACTGTTGCAAATGTGGGAAAGGTTTCCGCAGCATTGCACAAGCTCAAAAAAGGAGATCTGGTTTCTTTCCGTGGCCCTCTTGGAAGTGGTTTTATTGAGCCACAAGGCGCAGAAAGAGAAGGGCGGATTCTTCTTGTTGGGGGAGGCTACGGAGTTGCTCCGCTGTATTTCCTTGCCAAGATGGCAACCAAAGTTGAACTCGCAGTTGATGCCGTAATTGGAGCTCGCACTGAGAAGGATTTGATTTATGAGAAGAAGATGTATGCTGTTAGCTCCGAAGTATTCATCACAACCGATGATGGCTCCAAAGGAAAGAAGGGGAATGTGATGGAAGAACTAAAATGGCTTGTTGATGACCGCAAATTCGACATGATTTATGCCTGCGGCCCTGAGCGCATGATGGGAGCAATTGCAGAATTCTGCCATGAAAAAGAGATTCCCTGCCAACTATCTCTTGAGAGATACATGAAGTGCGGCGTTGGGATTTGCGGCTCCTGCGATCTTGGAGGAAAAAGTGTCTGCCGCGATGGGCCAGTATTCAGCGGCAATGAAGCTCTTGCTTTTGCAGAATTTCGAAAGAAGAAGAGGGATGCTTCTGGGAAGTTAGTTGAGTTGTAACTACATCCTAAGAGATGAAGGAGAGTATCTGCATAGTTTCTCGAAATTTAATTTTTCTAGCATCTTCGAATCAGTAATAGAACTCTCTGCTTCTTTCCGAACTTCAGAGAATCTTGAATTTAGTGCCATCTGGACCAGCCCTTCCTGGTCATCTTCCAGCTTGAGCTTCTGGACTGCTGCCATATCCCTTATTTTAAGATCCCTTGACTCGCTAGCTAGTTCACCCAGAACACTAGCATCAGTTATCGATTTGACCATCTGCAATTTTGCAGCTTTTCGAACTTCTGGGAAAGGGGATGTATCATCCAATTCTACCAGAGTTGGAAGATCAGTAATCATACTAGTGAGTTTTACCCTTGCCATCTCCCTGGTTTCCAGATATCTGGAATTTTCTGCTACGAAAGACAATGATTCTGCATCATCAAGAGAGTCCAAGGCCTGGCGCCTCACATCCCTGCGCTCTGAATTAGCTGCTAGTTCTGCCAAAGCACTGGCATATGAAGTAGAAGCAGTTTTATCTGGAGTTTTTGACATCTTTTTATACTCTCCAAGCCACTGTCCACGTATTTCTGGAGGGGAGCTATCAACTGCCCGAACGAAATCCTGCATTGGAGTGCTGGACTGGAAGGGGGAGCTGGATCTGCTTCTAACCTGCGACCTATTCTGCTTCCTTCTTCCGAGAGTTTTTGTTGCTGTCATATTATCACAATATACCATTTATTGTAATAATATTAGCCCGGTTCTTGTATTTAAACCTTCCTTTTTTTACCACTTTTTACAATTTTATGAAAAATAGTGAAAAACTAGCCAAAAATGAATAAAAGAAGAAAATAGACGCACATTGGCGCTTTGGTCCGAGGTAAGGTGGATCAAGAGCGCCTGGATGTGCATTACCATACTGCGCTCAAAGGCACATAAGGCTCTGATTTTGGAGGAGCAATCTCATGCGATACCTGGATTGCCCTTTCCTTTGGAACTTCTGCGTAGAGAACCTTCACCATGCCGCTAGCATCATCCAATTGCGAGGCAACAGCCGCCATGCAATCTGAAGATTCGACTGATAGCACTTCCTTGACTATTTTGCCTTCATCAGATATGGTTTCTCCGACTGCGAGAATCTTAACGCCGTCAGCCTGGAGTTCTTTAACCGATTTTTCATCAACTCCATTTAGTCTTGCCAGCGCTGAGTTTTTGCCAACATCCTTCTTTGCAATTGGCACCAACACCCCACCATCTTGTTTATACAAACCAGTCGGAGAATCTCCGCGGGCATTTTTAACACCAAGACGCAGTACTCCATCTTTCAGAAGAGTCCTTCCCTTAAGCGGACTTATTTTCTGGCTGCGTGGCTGTAGCATTTGGTTCATAGTAACATGATGCATTAACTACACCTCGCAGGATCTGGTATCTCAGGGCCAATTGGCATTCGGTCGCCTTCCTCAGAACTTAAGATTCCTACATTGATTTCCTTGTTTTTTCCTGACTCTTCCAGCTTATTGCTGGAAAAGTAAATCCCTTCCGGTCCCTTTCATTTTCATACCTCTTGAAAGTTTATAACAGAACTATGTTTGGAAATGTTTAAAAAGGGTTGCCTAAAAATCCCACTTTTTTCCCATTTTTAGTAGAAAGGAGTTGAAAAATCAAGAAATGCCGGCAGGAAACCGGCAAGTAGAGAGCTAACAGCCACCAAAGGGAGCAAAGCAGGCAATCATATCCTGGCTACTTTCCACCCTCTGGCGAGGCTTGTTCTCGTCCCTTGGCAAGGGCATTTTAGAGGCAGTATCAGTCACTACTGCTGCCTGCTCTGCAGAGACTGATAGATAGGGCACCACCTTAGTTCCAAAGATATTGTCTGGTTCCCGAGATGCGGCCTCAGAACTAATAACTCCTAGAATGTTTGGAGCAACGGAAGATTCCCGGACAAAAACAATGCCGATATTCTGCTCTTTCAAATCTGCCTTCTGCTCTGCAGATAGCCCCTTTGTCCGGACCAGGATTGTTTCCCTCTTGCTAAGCGGGCCCTCTTTTCTTGGGTTGAGTATTCCCTTATCTAGGCTATATAGCCCTGTTAAGGAATGCTTCCTATCTATTGAGACAACATCGCTGAGAGTTGTCCTTGGCCGGCAACCTGCAAGCGGCACCAAAACTGTGCGCACTACTGCTGCAGCTGCAAGCACTGCCTTCTTTTTTCCTTCCTGTCTTCCAACATCAAGTTTTTTTGCTATCGTCATATGTATCACCAAACACACAAGATAATTTCCTGTGTTTATTTTTCGGGGGAGATTCCCAAGTTGGGAAAAATTCAAGGATTGGACCAAAAAAGTCCAAGATTTGAGTTGGCCTAGTTTCTAGCCACCAGGCATATTGGAAAAATTAGCGCCAGCTTTCGCTGAGGTACTTAGCTGCATGGAAATGCACTCTTCCTTCGAGGACAGATGCGTCCTTGGTTTCTTCTCTCATTCATAGCACCTCTGAAAGTTAGAAAAGAATTTGATTTCAAGCTTTTTATATGAGTGTAACAAAAATAGCAAAATTTCTGGCCCGGGCGGTAGCTACTTAAATAGATTAATTCAGATAAATATGTACGATTCTTATGACTGTAATCGAAGAAGCCACAGCACTGCTTAGGAAAGGCGGGATGCTGGTAGTGTATGATGGCGATGAAAGAGAAGGAGAAGCGGATTTAATGCTCCATGCATCTTTCGCAAGTCCAGAAAACATTGAGAGACTAAGAAGAGATGCGGGAGGACTAATCTGCGTTGCAATCTCAGATGAGATATCAAAGCTCCTAGAACTCCCATTCTATACAGATATCCTGGCAGGTTCAGATTCCAGCATAAAGGAGATGGAATGCACGAAAACCGCCTATAAAGACAAGCCCGCATTTGCAATTCCAGTCAATCACAAGGGTGTCTTCACAGGAATAACAGATAATGACCGCAGCCTTACAATAACCAAGATTGCAGAATTAGCAGACCAGGAGAAAGACATAAAACAAAAGTTCGCGGAGGATTTTTACTCACCCGGACACGTGTTCCTGCTGCGGGGGAGCGGGATTGAAAAGAGGAAGGGACACACTGAACTTTCTCTTGAACTTGCAAAAAAGGCAGGGCTAAGCGGAGTTATGGTCCTCTGCGAGATGCTAGGAAAAGGGAATGCATTGCCAAAAGAGAAGGCAAGAGAGTATGCAGAAAAGAACGGATTCATATTCATGGAAGGGAGGGAAATTTATGGCTAAGATTGGAATTGTTGATACCATGTTCTCCAGAGCAGATATGGGAGAAATGGCACTAGATGAGATGAAAAAGCATTTTCCTGATGTTGAAGTTGTGCGAAGGACAGTTCCGGGAGTAAAGGACCTGCCAGTAGAATGCAAAATACTTCTGGAAGATGGTTGTGATTCCTGCATGGCCCTTGGTATGGTTGGCGGGGCCCCAGTTGACCAGGTTTGTGCCCATGAGGCATCAAGTAGCATACAGCAGGTAAAACTTATGACCGGCAAACACATCATCGAGGCATTTGTCCATGAGAATGAAGCCTGGAGCGAGCAGGAATTTGTTGAGATTTGCAATAACAGAGTAAGAAAACACGTTCACAATGCAGTTTTGATTGTGACTAGCCCGGAAACGCTGGTTCAATTTGCCGGAAAGGGGATTAGGCAGGGTAAAAATGATGAGGGCCCAGCAAGCACTACCGGAACAAAAGTAAGAGTTGCAATTGTTGCAGCACAGTTCAACGAAGAGATAACTGTTAGGATGGAGGAAAAGGCCAGGGCAACTGTCGGTGATGAGGGCGCTGAAGTATCAAAGATAGTTTGGGTGGCCGGAGTTTTCGAGATTCCATTAGTAGTAAAGAAACTCCTAATGGACAAGAACAATGATGCAGTAGTCGCCCTTGGAGCGGTCATAAAAGGAGATACTGCACATGATGAAGTAATTGCAAAGACGGTTGCCAAAAACCTGGGCGATCTGGCATTACAGTTCAACAAACCTGCAACCCTTGGAATAATAGGGCACGAGGTTGATTATGATGCTGCTGATGAGAGGGCAGAAGATTATGCCGAGAGGGCAACTAAGGCGGCAATAGATTTGGTGGGGGCACTGCGAGCATGAGCACAGAACTAGCATCTACGGCAGAATTTCCAACAAGGTTCGGAAAGTTCAAGATTTATGCATTTAGCGATGGAGAATACGAGCATCTGGCCCTCGTAAAGAATATCGGCAGTGAAGCTGGAGTAGTTCCAGTTAGAATACATTCTAGATGTATGACAGGAGACATTTTCTCCTCACTCCGCTGTGACTGCCGGGAGCAGTTAGAAGGCGCTCTCGAGTATATTGCAGGAAAGAAACAGGGAGTGTTAATTTATCTTGACCAGGAGGGAAGAGGCATTGGGCTGTGCAATAAAGTGCGGGCATATTCCCTGCAGGATGAAGGCCTGGATACTGTTGAGGCGAATCTGAGCCTTGGATTTGCTGAAGATTTGAGAGATTATGAAGCTGCAGCAGACATACTCAAGCAGCTCAAGATAGAGAAGATAAAGCTAATCACAAATAATCCTCAGAAAATCGAGGAAATGAAAAAACACGGGATAACAGTTGTTGAAAGAATCCCGTTAATCATGAAACCAAATGAGCATAACAAGAGATACCTGGAAACCAAAAAAGAGAAGATGGAGCACATGCTCGATTAGTCCTGCTCCGGAAGGCCCAAAAATGATTCTGGAACATTATCTGTAAAGTATTTCAATTCTGTTTTCTGGCTTGCAATGAAATAGCCATCAGGTTCGAAGTCAAGCACATATGAATCCTTAAGATTGAAAGAGACTAGCCTAAAGACCACTATGCCAGTGCTCTCATCTAGGCATTCCCGTATCGGAGAGGCAAGATTTGCCAGCGCCCATAAGAGAGCTTTCTGATTTTTGCTCAGATTTCCAGCAGATAATAATTCATTGGCATATGTAGAATTGGCAGTTATGACAAATCTCTCGCATCTGCTGATATTCCAATCTTCCAAACCCTTATTCTCAATAGAAAGCAAACGTGAGATATTAACGGATTCTGGAAGAGCAGTTTTCCCGAAATATATGCAGTTGCCCTTCATATTGAATATTTCGTTATAGTAATCATCTGATTCATTATCAGACATCAGACTCATTGAGCAGTTATTTCCAATGCAATCATACCTGCGGCCGTTTTTCCATAGGAGTGTGTGGTCTGGCTGACCCTCTTCCTCAATTACCTTCTTCATCCAGTCCCCTCGCATATACGTCCGTGTTGTCTGGTTGTAAGTATAGCTGTCAATTAAATACTTCTTGGCCAGCTCTTCTTCTGGAATTAGCGGAATCATGCCTGACATTTCAGCCAAAGATGTATCCTTAGTTACAATTAGGAAGTTGCCAGAGAGAGTATTACATGAGGCATTCTTCAAATCAAAATACCTCTGCATATTCGGATCCAGTTGCGGTTTCGGAGCAGGATTTTCCAGTTCAGGCATTGTGAATTCTATATCAGCTAGCTCTGAGCCAAGCATTATGCCGACTATGAAGACTGCGCAAAGCATTACCAGGAATATGAATAGGACAAGTTTGAAGAGGATATTCATGAGCAGATAAACACCGCTAATCATTAAATATGCTAACAGGCACCTTACACACGATGGACAGATTCATGAAAATGGCGCTGGAACTTGCCAGTATGGCAGAGCCTTTTCCAAATCCAAAAGTTGGGGCAGTCCTTGTGCAAAATGGCAGAATAATCGGGAGGGGATTCCATAAAGCGCCAGGCAAGCCGCATGCTGAAATTGAGGCTATTAAGAATGCCAGAGAGAACAAGGAAAAAGTTAGCGGAGCCATATTGTATGTCACATTGGAGCCATGTGCTCATAAGAATAAGCGCACGCCACCATGCACAGAAGCCATCATCAAAAATCGCATTAAGAGAGTGGTTTTTGCAATGGAGGATCCAAATCCCCTAGTAGATTGCAGAAGCACACTTGAAAGGGCCGGAATTGAAGTTGTTGGCCCAACTAACGAAAAGAGAGCAGCGCTAATTAACAGGAGATACATCAAGCATATTTCCAAGAGGCCATTTGTAACTATAAAAATGGCCATGAGCGCAGATGGCAAGAGTGCTACTAGAACTGGGGATTCCAAGTGGATAAGTTCTGAGAAATCCAGGCAGGAAGTTCTGAAAATGCGCGCTAAGGCAGATGCAGTTATGGTAGGTTCTGGCACAATCAAGGCAGATAATCCAAGACTGACTGCACGAACAAGAGGGGCAAAAGACCCATACAGGGTAATTGTGGATAGTGACCTTTGCATTCCATTAAACTCGAAAGTACTCCAGAATACTGATGAAAAAACAATCATTGCAACAGCAGAACGTGCTCCGAAAAAGAAACTGGCAAAAATGAAAAATGTCTTTGTCTGTGGAAAGGAAAAAGTTGACCTGCAGAAGCTGGTTCTTGGCCTTAGTGCAATGGGAATAAAGAACATACTAATTGAAGGCGGGGGCGAACTCAATGCCAGTGCTCTTGAAGAGGGCATTGTAGATAAACTGTGCCTCTTCATAGCACCAAAAATAATCGGAGGAAAAGAAGCTAGGGGAATCTTTGGTGGAAAAGGAATAGCATTAGTGAAAAATGCAAGAAAAATAAAAAAGATGAAGAGCAGGAATATCGGATGCGATATCCTGCTCGAGTGCTGGCTCTGAAACTAGGCTGTTTCATTAGTCTCGTTACCAGCAACAGTCTCATTTCCAACAGGTACATCCACTGGTTCTTCAATTTCAGGAGCATTTAGATCCTGATAAACCAAATCCTGTACCAGCGCATGGCTCCGATATACATACCAACCATCCGCTTCAAGGCTGTCATCAGTTGATGTCCACATTTCCTCAAAGCTTGGATATGCTGATGCTTCTGGCGAAATGAGAATGGTTGGGACCAGACTGATATTGTACTGCTCAATCAAATCCTGTGCTTCGGTAGTATTGACATCATAACTGACTTCACCAGTTATTTTCATGCCAAATGCCATCACGATGCTTTGCACAAGAGATTCAGTATCGAAACAGTCAGTGCAGCTGCCATCGGTAATGTGAATTACTTCCACAAGACCTAATACTTCCCGGCTCTCTATATCCACATAAGGCGGAAGCGGCTCAGCTAGCACGTACATGCCATCCATTTCATGCATCAGGTTTGTTAGCTGCTCATCAAACACCGGATATTCAGTTGCTCCCTCGCTAAGGAGGAATGTCGGTAGTTTGGTGATATTATATTGTGCAATCAGCTCCTGTGCCATAGTGTCATTCTCAGTAAGTGAGGTTCTGTTTGAGAAGTACATCAGGACTGACTCTCCCTGCAGATAGTCAATGAAGCCATTCAAATCCTCACACTCTGTGCAGTTATTTGGAGAGATCACATATGCTTCAACGCGGCCATGGACTGAAGAATCCTCGACCACATAGTAGGGTGGGTACATGAAGCGGAAGACGAAGGTACCATCATCTTCTATGGAACCGACCCCACTGGCCCAGACATCTGAGAAGGTCATGTCAACTGAAGCCTCCTTGGATATTAGCATTGTTGGGAGTTTTTCGATATTATACTGCTCAATCAGTTCTATTCCTTCTGGTGAATCGAATGCCACTTCTTCAACAGTTCCGATTGTGAAATTGAGGTTCGGTTCCAGTTCATACATCTGCGCCATTAGATAGGTAGTCGAATTGCACTCTGGACAATCATCATAGGTAATTATTGTGACGTCTACTTCTGGCGGAACAAATACTTCTGGTTCAGGAACTTCGGGAACGTCCGGCACTTCCACAGTGGGTGCCTCAGGAGTCTCTGCTGGTGCAGGGCCTGACAAGAACACCACGAATGTTGCGGTTCCGACAATTACACCAAGAACAATCCATAGAAATAAATCTAGATATTTTCTGCCATCTCCATCCATAGTAATCATCCCATATCAAAATAAGAGATTCTGAGTGAAATAGGGTCTCTAAGAATGTTTATAAATACTTCATTATATTTTTAGTGACGTAAGTAACGCTCATTTTACTTCAGACCGTGATGTCATGGAGAGCGAAGAAGAATTGAAGGCAAGGATTGACGAGCTGGAAAAGAAGAAGGGTGACTTGATAGAGAAAATCAAGCGCCTCAACCGCAGGGTTAGATATAAAAAGTATGAGAAGAAGGCCCTGGAACCTTTTCTGGAGCAGACCAAGGACGTCCACATAGCGCCATTTAGGAAAAGGAAGAAGGCGCTAGAGTTCAAGATATCCACTTCGGCATATACACCTAGAATGGAAAGGGAATGGCTCAAGGAAGTTCGTAAAATCGATGAAAAACTCGATGAACTCCGAGAAGTTGAGAGAGCCAGAAGGAAGAAGAGATATGTCGAGCAGGACATTGAGGAAGGGGAGAAAGAAATCGTAGTAATTGAAACCGACCTCAAAGTTATAAGGACCGAGCTAAGAACCCTCTATGATAATATGAGGGGAATAAAGAACGCTGCAAGGAAAGCTGCAGCAGCCCAGGAGCGCGCCGAGGAAGACATGGTGGCACTTGGGGACCTGGCCCTTATCGAGAACTCTGATGAGAAAAAGGACTAATAGCCTGGTCTTCAGGCATCTTTTTTATGTTTTTTTCTTATTTGCTAGCGTTAGCGCATCATCTACTATTTTCTGATGGTCGAATGCCAATTTAGGCATTGAATCCAATGGAAACCATTGCACTTCTCCAGCATCATCTCCTGCCTTTAGTTCTCCCCCAATGCGCCTAACTATATAAGCAGCTGCAATTATTCCTCTTGGATCCCTGTCAGGCTCTGAGTAGACATTGATTAGGGCAGTTGGTTCGATATCTAATCCTGTTTCTTCCTTCATTTCACGGACAAGACATTCTTCGGCAGTTTCACTCTCTTCAATCCTGCCCCCGGGAATTGCCCATAAATTCTTTCCGGGTTCTTTGGAGCGCTTGATTAAGAGAATCTTTCTATTTTCAATAAGAACTGCATCTGAAGCAAAAGGTCTCATGAACTGATTTCCGCTAAACTGATTTTAAAATATTGCCTGGAGATAACAGAGCGGGATAACCATGTTCTTTGACACTTATAAAAAAATGCTGATGAGTTTGCACCCAACCAAGCTGAAGGCGCAACTGAAGGAGGAAGGTGATGTTGGACTGGGATTGAAATATCTAATCCTCGGTTCAATTATTTTCGCTCTTGCAGCATTCCTTACTCTTGCGCCATCTATGACCACCTCAATTCTTCCGTTTGGTATTGGAGCTACTTTTGTGTGGTTATTCTACATATTGTTGGTGATGATTGTGAGTGTCCCAGTTCTTTTGGTCGGGCTGGGCGTGATTAGTTTGTCCCTTGCATATAAAGTTGCCAGACTGCTTGGTGGAAAAGGAAAATTAAAGGATCATTTCTATCACCTGGCTATGATAAGCGGCGCCCTTGCAATAACTGGGGCGCTCTTTAGTATGGTGCCGTTCCTTGGGATTGTGTTGCTGCTTGTCCAGTGGCTCTATTCATTCTACCTTGGATTTATCGTGTACCGGGAATTGCACAAACTGGGAACTGCAGCTGCGCTTCTGATGGGAGTTTTCCCACTAGCAGTAATTGGGATCGTGTTCCTGCTGATGTTGGTTATGAGTGCAACCCTTCCAGCACCAGTAGTTGGAGAGATGGGGGAAACGCCATATCTCTAAATTGAAATTAGCGAAAGTGCAATTGTGATTGCTCCAAGGACAAAGCAATAGTAAGAGAAGTAGCTGAATTTGTTCTTGTTAATCAGTTTCAGTAGAAGCCCTATTGCAGCATACCCAACTAGTGCAGCCACAATAGTCCCGGCAACAGCAGGACCAAAATCAGAACCAAGAGAAGAGACTTCTTTGGCTTCGAAAAGGGTCGCTCCGACCATTGCGGGGATGAACATGAGAAAAGAGAACCTGGCTGCTTTTTCCTTATCCAAACCAAGGAGCATGCCAGCACTTATCGTTGCGCCGCTCCTTGATATGCCAGGAGCAACAGCAAAGCCTTGTGCAATTCCCATAATTATTGCTGATTTGGCATCTGGAGTTTTTGTCCCCGATGCATTCCTAGTTAGCAAAAGGAATGTTCCTGTCATCAGGAGTGCAATCCCCACATAAAGGGTGTTTGAAAAGAAGGACGCAAAGAAATCCTTCAAAGTAAAGCCTACAATTGCAGTCGGGATGCTTGCAAGAATAATTAGAAAGGACAGTTTGAATTCTGGATTGTTCTTATCGAATGTGAAAAATCCTTTTATAAGTGCAAAAATATCCTTCCTGAAATAGACCAATACTGCAGTAAGGGTGCCAAGATGAAGCATAATGTCGAATACTACTGGAGGCGCTACACCAAAAAGATTCTGGAGCAGTGCCAAATGCCCGGAACTTGATACTGGAAGCCATTCTGTTATGCCCTGGATAATGCCGAGCAGTATTGCCTGAATATAATCCATGATTACAATCAGGAGAGAATGTTTTTATGCCCTCAGTCCAGTTGCTGAGGAAAATAAATATCAGACGCTGTTGACCTCATCATAGCTGTAGGAGCTCAGCGGTTGTTCATGTCATCATGTGGATATTATTAGGAATTTGTAGCTTTTAAAACCATCAGTTTTTCGAAAAAGAAGCTCTTTTCCGCCAGAACCTCGGTTTTCATCCCAAGTTTCTCTAATTTGGATATTGTCTCTTCTAGATTGTTCAGGCTGGAATGAAGTATGAGCAGCACCCCTCTAGGTTTTAGATGTTCCTCGAATTGCTCTAGAAATAAATCAAGCACTTCCCGCCCTGATTTGCCCCCATCAAAGGCAGCATTCAGATCCCCATCTACTTTGTCATCTTCAGAGGTTGGAAGGTAGGGAGGGTTGAAGATTATTGCATCAAAGCGCTCATCTTCTAGATTCTCAAACAGATTACTCTCAAGGAACAATACATTATCAACTTTGTTTAGTTCTGCATTCTTTTCTGCAGTACTGACTGCAGATGGATTGATATCTGCCCCAAGAACTGTGTTGGTTGGGTTCGCCTTTGCATTTGAAATTGAAACTAGACCATTGCCACATCCGATTTCAAGAATTCTGCCCTTGAGCTCCCGCGCATATTGCTCGAGCATATATGAATCATCAGAAGGCAAGTAGACGTCCTTGGGAGTTCTGAATATCATGGTTTTGTATTCCTGTTCTTCCATTAGAAAAAAGTATGCTAAGAAGAGTTAAAAGATGTTATTAATAGTGTTTAAGCTGAGGAAATGGTAGGAATTGAGATAAGAGGGGTTGTGGCAAGTGGCTTTGGCCAGGGAAAGGAGTTCCTTTCGATGCCGCATTACATTGAAAAGATAAATGCAGCAGTTGGATTCATGCCATTTCCGGGAACGCTTAATCTGAAAGTGACTGGCGGAGAGCTGCGGAGAGCAATTTCGGATGTTAGGGCCATTGAGATTGGCAGCTTCGAAGCAGAGGGAAAGGAATTTGGCGCCTTGAAACTTTACAAATGTGTGATTGGGGATGTTGATTGTGCAATGATTGTACCGCAAAAAAGCAGGCATGCAGCAGACATAATTGAAATAATTGCAGCAGTAAATCTAAGAGAGAAACAAACGCTAATCGATGGTAAAGAGGTAATTGTTTCCGATTTTAGAGGTAGGATAAATGGAACATGAAGTCGAGTTCTTTGGTGTTGTGACCAGGTTGAAAGGACATAGGGGAAGAGGAGAGTGCAGACTAAGTGATGGGAAAGAAGAATATTCTATCCAGAGTGGAGAGTATGTCCCTGGCCAGATACTGTATGTGAAAGGAAGCATTACGGATATTGGAAGGATGACAGTTGTTCCAAAAGAAATTAAGGAAGTAGAACCCCAGGAGGAAAAAAAGATTTTTGAAAAGATTGAACAGAGTGCTATTGAAAAGGTCAGCCTCAAGGACGCGGCACCAATATGCAATGATGAAGTTGCACAGAAACTAAAGGGGAGAATTGAAGAAGTTGCCAGGAAGCTCCTTGCAGCATCAAAGCTTGGGAGATTCATACTCTTGAGATTCCACCACGATGCAGACGGGATTGGTGGCGCTATCGCACTAACTGAATTCCTAAGGTGCAGGACGCAGCAGCAGAACTCGGCAATATATTCTGCCAGGGATGCAGTGCGTGATTTGGGAGTTTTGCATAATGAAGCCCGGCCAATAGTAATCCTGCTGGATTTTGGATCGAGCAAGGAAAGCGGAGAGGGAATACAACTGCTTAGCGCCGCAGGAATTGAAGTTATTATCATAGATCACCATCCGCCAGACAAGGAGCACCTCAAAGCAGCAGATATCGTTCTGAGCCCATGGCAGGTCCTTGAAGAAGAGAGGGCGTCCAGATATGTGGCAGGATACCTTGCATCTGAAATAGCCAACATCTGCGGGGTAGATGCTGCAAAACTTGCCAAAAGCTCTTGTGCCGGAGACAAAAGCGAGATACTCGAAATTAGTGATGAGGATAAGAAAAGGGCGCTGGTGCTCGACTATCTGGCAGCTAACGCATCATATGGCAATAATCTGGAATTCTATAAGAGCGCTCTCCAGAAAGAGGATCTTTTCCGCTCATTGTATCAGCAGGCAGATGACAAAATCACAAGCGCAGCAAACACTCTTCTGGGAGGAGCAAAACCAAAAGAAGTAAACGGAATCCAGGTATATGTGTTTGACCTGGACAGAGTCGTAATTCCAAAGGAATTTCCAAACAGAAGCAAAGTAGCAACAAGGCTTTTCGAAACCCTGAGCAAGGAGGAGGGTGCAGTGCTTGTTCTTGGATATGGAGAGAGGACAGTGATAATGAGGGCCGGCTCAGGTGCAATCGAGAAAGGGGCAGATTTGGCAAAGCTCTGTAGCAGGATAAGAGAGGACATGAAGGATTTTGTTCCGGGTGGCGGAGGGCACTCGCGCGCTGCAGCTCTCTGGGTAAAAGAAGGATATGCAAAAACGGCTATCGAGGCACTAATTAGCATGCTTGGGAACTAGCCTTTCCAGATTATCTCATCCACTCTTTTTTTCCTGTTTGCATATCTTGCCATTGTAAAGAGCAAATCACCCAGACGATTAAGATATGTTAGGGCAGTTTCATCTATCTGATTTTCCTTGTATAATGGAACCAGCCTGCGCTCGCATCTCCTGCAAACAGTCCTTGCATAGTGCAAAAGAGAGGCAGTCTTGCATCCGCCAGGAAGAACAAAATTAGCAAGTGTTGGAAGTTCGGATTCTGTTTCATCGATTAGACTTTCGATGTCTTCTACGTGCTTGAGATTTATCCTTTTCCTGGATTTTTCTGCTGAGAGTTCGGCACCAAGAATGAAGAGCTCCTTCTGGATTTTCCTGAAAGAGGTGGTGATTTTTTCATCCTCGCTAAATGAGATTGCCATTCCAAGGATTGCATTGAGTTCATCGATTTGTCCCTGGGCTTCGATTAGGGGATTGTCCTTGTTGACCTTCTCCCCTTCCAGCGTAACTGTATCTCCAGTATCTCCAAGCCGCGTGTAGATTGCCATTTTGTTTCCTCAGATGACCTTGTTGCCATCCTTTTCCACATGGATGCAGTTGACAGGACAGGATTGTGCTGCCTGCATATTGCAACCTTCTTCCGGAACTTCTTTTACGAAGTTGTCGCCATCTGCCTTGCCGTCTTTGAGATTTGCCTTTCCATCACCGCCCATCTCCCAGGAGTCAGGACAAACGGCAGCGCAAGCACCGCAACCGATACATGTATTCTTATCATGGATAATTTTTACTGCCATATATATCACTTGGAAAGAAATGCCCGTAAAAATAAATAAAACCAGTGGTTTGCCTCATTTGTACAGGGAAAACTTCCCAGTTAGTTCGGATACCTTCTCCCACGGACCAAAGACGATTATTGCCCAGTAGACAAGTTCCCCGTCCTTCTTTGTCTTTGTAAGGGCATATTCTTCCTCATATGTGCCGACACTCATAGTGTCTGTGAAATCAACCATCTTCAAATTGTTTTCCAATGCCGCCTTTCGCAGATTCCTGATTTTGTTGGAATTGGCTTTGAGGACCATTATGGGCATCTCCGAGATATTAGCTGAACATTTCCTTCTGCATCGACATATTGATTTAGGTGTACATCTGCCCTAGAAACTGTACCTGCTCCAAAACCCAGCATGGCATGAGAGAGAGCATTCATTGCCTTTCCAATTTCGAGTTTCTCATGAAGTACGACTACTAATTTGTTTTCAAGCTCGGCTATAGTCATTAGCACAGTGGAGTTCGAAGAAAGTTAATAAATCTTAATCTGGTTAGGTAGGAACATGACGATGATTGATGATTTTGCCATGCTTGAGAAGTATGGTTTCAAACTGATTCCCTATAGCCTTGCAAAAAGCGAAAAAGAAGCGCTTTCCATGGCAAAAAAGATTGGATATCCAGTTGCGATGAAAGTGGTGTCTCCCCAAATAGAACACAAGACTGATTTTGGAGGAGTTAAGACAGATATCAAAAATCCAGAAGTCCTCAAACATGCATACAGAGATATAATGCAGGGAGCCAAAAGGAAAAAAGTAGATGGAATACTGGTCCAGAAAATGGCCCGCAAAGGAGTAGAACTTATTATAGGTGGACGGAAAGATCCTCAGTTCGGACACATGGTTGTCCTTGGTCTTGGAGGGATTTATGTAGAGATTTTCAGGGACATTAGCGCGAGGATTTGTCCTGTTAATGAAGATGATGTCGAAGAGATGATTGGAGAATTGAAGAGCCATCCTTTGCTCGAAGGAGCAAGAGGAAAGAAACCAATCAATAGGGCAATGTTGAAGAAATTAGTAGTGAGAGTCTGTAGATTCATGGCAAAGGAGAATATCAAGGAGATGGATCTTAATCCAATAATCTGTGACAGTAAAGGCTGTGATTTAGTTGATGTCAGATTCAGGAGGTAATGATCATGAATGAGAAGATTAAGCGCCTCGATAAAATATTCCACCCGAAAAACGTGGCCATTGTCGGAGCGACAAAGAAGGCAAATAAGATTGGTAATGTACTTATGAAGAATTTCTCCGAGGGAAAATACAGAGGTGGGATTTTCCCAGTAAATCCAAAATACACACAAGTTATGGGATTGAAGTGTTATTCTTCGGTCCTTGAAGTAGAGAAGAAGATAGACTGCGTTATTATTGCCACCCCGGCTGCAACAGTCCCGGCAATAGTTGAGCAATGTGGCAAGGCAAAGGCAGGAGGAGTAGTAGTTCTGAGCGGAGGTTTCGAGGAAGTCGGACAAGATGAACTTGCTAAAAAAATCCTTGCTAGTTCTGATAAATATAATATGCCAATTATTGGACCCAATTGTCTGGGAGTTTTCAATCCATATGCTAGAGTGGATAGCATATTCCTTCCAACATATAAATTAGAGAGGCCAAAACCTGGAGGAATTGCATTTATAACACAGAGCGGAGCAGTCGGTTCCACAGTGCTGGACCTATCTGCATTCTATGGCCTTGGAGTATCCAAATTTATCTCTTATGGGAACGGAACAGTTCTCTGTGAGAATGATTTTCTAGAATACCTTATGTATGACAAAGAAACAGAAGTAATTATACTCTATCTTGAAGGCGCAAAAGATGGGCGAAAACTCCTGGAATGGATGAAAAGAGTTAATGCAAAAAAACCAATTATCGCCTTGAAAGCAGGTAAACATGCAACAGGGCAGGCTGCAGCCATGACCCACACAGGAAATATTGCAGGATCATACTTGGCATATAAATCTGCATTTAGACAAGCAGATGTAACTGAAGCCCATAGCCTGGACGAACTATTTGATTTTGTTCGGATATTCAATCAGCCCCACCCAAAGGGGAAGAGAGTTGGAATAATCACAAATGGAGGAGGTATGGGAATTCTTACTACTGATGCAGTAGAAGATGAAGATTTGGAAATGGCCAAATTCTCAAAAGATACTAAGAAAAAACTTAGGAAGATACTCCCCCCATATGGAACAGTTGCCAATCCATTAGATCTTGTAGCTGATGCAGGAGTAGATGCATACGAGGCTGCTATTGAAACATATATGAAAGATCCAAATATAGATGCACTTGCAATTGTGATTCTTTTCCAGACACCTCCAATTGATGAGAGAATACTGCATATCCTGACAAAGGCTTCTGATGACCGAAGAAAACCAATGGTGACAATCTCAGTTGGTGGTGAATATACTGAAAAATACAGAAAAATACTTGAAGGAAAAGGAGTTCCGAGCTACCAGTCACCAGCATCTGCAATAAAAGCTCTTAAGAGATTCGTAAGGTATGCTCAGAGGAACAAAAAATAAGGTTTCTAGGAGGGGGCATACTTCCACTATTATTTATATCAATAATTTTTACATTGAATTTATATATTTTGTTACTATAGTTACATAGCATACATATACATACAAAATGCGTTATGGTGATTGTTATTTCGTTTCTATATATCTATGATTTAAAAGCAAAAAACAGGCGGGAATTCAACCGGCTAAAGCGCGTTTTCTATTATCATCTAGCAAAACTGAATTTACCAAGGGAAATTTGGAGGACCAAATCAGCATTTGTAATTCCAGAGAGGCAGGAAATGCTTGTAGATGTCTTTTTCAGGCGTTTCAAGGACTCTGTAGAAGTCTACAAAGCATTTGTC
>Ga0180433_10003908_pt1 | contig 21403 bp, 16 predicted proteins | sample SS_ome_8_FD_132980 | JGI IMG/M metagenome (GOLD analysis project Ga0180433, IMG submission 132980) | Hypersaline lake sediment archaeal communities from the Salton Sea, California, USA - SS_1_D_1 metaG | ecosystem: Environmental > Aquatic > Non-marine Saline and Alkaline > Hypersaline >... | reverse complement strand
TCTCGATTTTGCGTAAATTGTTCACGCTTGGGAGCCGATTGCACAAGTTGTTCCAACTTTTCGGTCGACTCCACAATTGGTTCGGGAAGGCCTTCCTCGGTGGTCTGATTTGCAAAATAGAAGGAAGCGCCCACGCAATACCAATAGATCTGTTCGAGTTCTTCGTTCTTGGTGTCTGGGTTGGGAGGGTTCTTGGCGTAGAAACTCAGAATCTCCGAGAACTCCAGCACGGGCACGTAGGTCTTTTTGGTCGCCTGCAATTCGGCAGCGTTGTACACGGCAGCCAGAAAGTACCAAATCATGGGCAAGCCCAGGTGGTTTCGGGTTTCCACCAACCAAGAACTATCCTTGTTTGGTTTGCGCATTTCAGCGTCGATCAGCTTGTACACAGTGTCCCACCTGCCCAACTTGATCGCCTCTCCCATAGGACTCTCTTCAACGTTCCTGATGAGCTTACGATGAAATTGATCGTCGTCGGCATCTTGCAACAACTTGGATACCCTATCTGCCAGGAGAGGAGTGGTCACGTGCCTGGGCTTGACAACCAATTCACTTTCTGTCTTGGCAATCAGTTGAATGGTTGTTTCATCAGTACGTGTGTTGGGCCACCTTTCGCTTGATGTTTTGTCTCTGTCCCAGATTCCCTCCAACATCTCGTTTAGGTTCTCGGGAGTGATTCCGTAAGAATTTTCCGCGTACTGGTCGGCGCCGTGCTGCAGAAGAAGGCGGATCTTGTCCACGGCATTGTCCACGATATACTCGTCCGAGGAGTACATGGGCGTGAGGTCGAGAGACCGCATGGCTGCGTGAAGCGCGGTCCCCCCGTTCATCACCCTTGTGTGGCGGTAGTCGGGGTCTACTCGAAAGAGATCAGTTTGGGGATCGTATCCCACACCCCCAATCCTTCTCCCGAGACCCATGTATAGACGGAGCGCACGCTCTGGAACGTCTGGGTATAGAGAAAGAAAATGGATCACGCTCATGCGGTTGGTATGGACAAGATCGTCCATCCAGAAGTTTCCCGCACCCAGAGCAGTGTAGTACATGAGCACGCGGGTCTCCACGAATCCTCCAGACGCCATCATCACATCGAATAGGTTTTCGCTTGCAAGGCGAGATACTCGAGTCCGCCTGTCCACGTAATTATCCTTTTCTCCCTCCTTGACCTTCTTGACAAATCTTTCATTTTCTTCGCTCATGTCGGTCAAAAAGAACCATTCTCGGTCCTTACTCGCCATTTTTCAAACGAAAAAAAAAATGAACAATTGGTGGGTATGGTTGAGTGCTTTATTTTTCATTTTACGAGGACTTCTTTCTTTGTTGTTTTCGAGTGCGGAAGCCAATCAACTCACGGCCAAGGGCCAGCCGTGAGGCAAGGGCCACATCATCCACTGTGATTTTCCGACGGTTGTTGCTCAGAGTGACAATGATCGCCGACCGAATGATCATGTACATCTGGTACTCGCTCTGATCCTTCAAGTAGTCCTGGGCCACTTGGGGAACTCTCTCCATACCCCCTCTTCGTGCCAGTTTGGCAAGGGTGGGCTTGGTCACGCCCTCAAACTTGACCGAAGCCTTCCTCGACCGAATTGCCTTTGTCTTCTCCTTTTCCTTCTTTTTCGCCTGGATCTTCCTTGCCATCTTTTTCAATAAACAAACAATTGTAGGGGAGAGTGGTTTTTATTGATCAATTTAAGACTCTTCGAATCCAACTGGCGTGTACAAGGCCATTGTTAAGCAGGTCGTGTACGCATGCATCTTGTTTGCGAAATCTGCAAAGTCCTCTTGGTTCTTGAATGGCTGTCTCCTCACTTGCCTCTCCCTTTGGAGAAACTGGATTTCCTGAGTGAGCTCAAGGACACTCATTCCATTTTTCATTTTCTCCTTAATCTCTTCCACATAATGCTGTGTTTTGTTCTCATCCAAAACTTCCAAGAAGTCGTCAGCAGCAGGCAAAGCTTGCACTCGTCGGTTCATTTTTCTTTTCGCTCAAATTTTTTTTATTTTTCTCCCGAAACTTTTGCGCTCGCGAACGAAAAATTAGTACGTGCCAATTTTTTTTGCTTATTTTTGCTTTTTATTTTCTTGATTTCCTGAGCTCCCCTCTCTTGCTCGTTTACTTGAGGAAGTGGTGGAAGAAGAGCTGGAGGTGGTTGTGGAGGGTTTTGCGGGAGCAGGCTTGTTCTGCTGCTTGACCTTTTCCAAGACGGCCTTGCCCTTACTGTCAGCCTTGACCATATCTTCTTGTCGTTTGGCCAGAGCTTTGTCGGGGTCCTTCTCCCCATACTCCTCTGGCATTCCGTAGAGGAGCAGGCCCACATCTCGCTTGGCTTCGCTTGTGATAATACCTTGTGCGTGCAGTTCCACCAGGCTCTCCAGTGTGATAATGGGGTTGTAGCGGAACTTGACATCCACCTTGACCGCATCCATTTGCTCGCGGAGGTACTCGGCATTCTTCTCCTGCCCCTCCTCGACCGCTCTCTCCATCACCGAACTGTCAATGGTCGTTCGGAACAGCTTTTGAAAGAAATCACGTAAAAGTACCTCGGCCTGTTGGTGGAAGAGGGTGATGTTGGTGGCCAGCTCCTTGTTGCCCATTTCGACCGAGGCAGCGTGCTTCTGCCCAATGCCACCCTCCAGCATGCCAGGAGGGATACCGATTGAGCGGATCACTTGGTGGAGAAGGTGCTCGACCACGTTCAGGAATTGCTCGGGTGCTCTCGAACTGGGCACACTGTTCATCTTCTGCCCCCGGGGAAGAGTGATTCCGTGCATCCAGGGTTCGTCCATCATCACCGAGGCAGCCGACACCAAACTGGCCAGTCCCCCCTCATCGGGCGAACCAAGGGTCAGGCCAGGGTTCCCCCTTGGCATGACCGAAGCGTTACGAGCGTGCGCGTGCGCACTGGAGGAGCTGTTGGCGGCACCTGGATTGGAGTGGATGGAGCGCACTCTCTCCTCCTCGAGGTCTTCCCTCAGCACCCTCATGCGCACTTGCTGGCGGGCCTCGCTTGTCCCCTCGATCGCACTCTCGGCCGCCTCGACCATACGGAACTCCTCTTCGGCACTATGACGACCTTTTTCCTGCTCTCGGCTGATGACAAAGGGGGGATGGGCGCCGTAGTACATAGAGTCGGTGTAGTTGTGCCACATTTGCTTCAGTTGGCGGAGAGGGCCAAACACCCTCGCCACACGGGAGTTGAGGCCTCCATCATCAAAGGGCGCGTCCATGATCAGCATGTGGCCATTGGGCACCTTCTTTCCTGCGCCATCTCCCTGAAAGGTGCTCGCGTAGAACATCTTGTAGGTCCGCCGGTCGGCCTTCCACTCGATCACTTCACTGGTGATCCCTTCCCTCATGGTGACAAACACGGGAAAGGGGAAGTTATCCTTTTGGCGGGGAGGGAGAATGCGCACACGTGCATAGCCAAAGAGGATCCACTCGAAGATGATCTGCTTGACTCCTGGCAAAAGCACCTCTGTGTAGTAGCGAACGTGCTCTTCCTCTTCTGGAGAGAACTCAAAGGTTTTTCCGGAGGCTTGCACGGTAATCTGAAAGCTGCCCTTCATGACCTCGGAGATGAACTGGTTGACTGCTGCGGCGACCGCCGTGAAGTTCCGATAGTAGTACCAGATACTGGCACGGTCCATCTGGTTGAGAACCGCCGTAGAAGGCATCAGGTGATTGCCCTTTCGTGCAGCTGCACCCATGGTCCCTCCGATGGTGGCCATATTCCAAAAGTTGGGATGGACGGCCGTTTGCGGCTCGTATTGCCTATTCACATAGAAGGAATTCATGTTGTGTTGTTGCGGCCAACTAAGACCGCTTTCTCTTTTTATTTCCTGGAGGCTTGCTCTTCTCTTTTGCTTTTTTCTTGGTTTTCGGGGGAGGAGTGGGCCGGTATGCATCCAATGTGATAAAGAGTACCACGAGCCAGAGCACGATTGCAAAAGCCAAGGTTCCGTACACAAGTGAATGACTAAACGGTAGTTGAGGGGCCGCCATCCATCGGTAGAGGGGGTAAGCCATCTCCACCGAGAGAATGGATAGTAGCCGTTGGCGAGTGAAGCCTCCATCAAAGAGAAGACCCTCGGTAATCTGAAGTCGAAGGGTCATGCCTGCCAGCCAGAGAAGGTAGGGTGCATGTTCCGAATGGACCAGGCTCGCCACCAAGAGGATCAATGCCCCTATCCAGGAGTAGCGAAGCACCCCTCTCACCTTCTTTTGCGCTTGTTTTCTGCTCTTGATCTTTTCCAGTACTTGCTCTTTGCTTGGTGGTTCATCGATGGGCAAGCGAACTTCCTCAAAGAACCGGTCTTGCTTTACTTGGAGCTGCATACGTTCTTCTTGCTCTTCGTCACTCTCCTTGTCCTTGTTCTCGATCAGCTCTCGCAGACGGGCCATTTCCTCCACTGTGAGAGGCTCGGGCTTGGCCATAGCCTCTCTCATCTCAGTGACCATACGAGGGATCATGGTGTCAATCAACAACAAACTAGTCGGCAACTGGTATTAAATATATTTCTCTGGGTCTTTGCCACAACCAAGTTTTCTAGTGAAATAAGTAACCATGCCCGGAAGACATGGACATAACGCAGATGTACTTCTGCCTGTGAAAAACACTCGACGACGTGTGGGCCCGCAGATGGCCGAGGGTGCCGCATGCCCTATCAAGCGAAAGGACGTGATGGCGGATCCCCCAGTGGACAAGTGCGCCCCCGTGATCGAGAACTGCTGTTTGATCGAGAAGAATACTCTTTTGAGCACCGATGAGTATGCGGAGTGGCTTAGCCTGTACAAGCAAAACTGTGAGAACGGAATGGTCGCGGATCCCGATCGTTTCCGCTACCTCAGCCGTCGTCTGCACCTGTGGCGTGATGGCTTCACGAGCGACTCGACCTACCAGAAGATGCGCGCCAAGTACTTTGACCGTGTGAAGGGCATGTCCGCCCTTGCCTGTGGTCTGTCCGAGTTCCTCGGAACCTTCATCTTCACCTTCTTGCCAGTGTTGATCATCGCTGCTGTGCCCCTGGGCGCATTCGACATCTACGGAGCCTTTGGCCCTGTTGCCTTTGCCATCGGCGCCCTCGTCGCTGGTGCCTTCACCCACCTCTTCATGCACGGCTCTTACTTTGAGCCCACCACGACTCTCTTGCTCTACTGGTTCTCTGATGACTTCACGGTCAAGAAGCGCCGCAACGCGTGGCCGACCATTGGACGTATTGTTGGACAACTGGCTGGTGCCTTTGTTGGTGCTGCTCTCCTCCTGATCCTCTGGGGCCATGGTTCCGAACAATACGAACGTGTGGCCCAGATTGCTGACTATCCCAACTTCTGGGAGAGTGACGACACTGATGACGACTTTGCTGGCCCTGGCCACACCTACAGCCTCGGACAGAACATCTTCGTGATCATCATCTGCTCGCTGATCTACAATCTGGCCACCTTTGCCATCCACGTGATCTCCCGCTCCACCATTGTTGACTTTACCCCGTACAACGTGCTCACCCCCATCCTGATCGCCATGGCCGTCCTCGCTACTGTGTGGGGCCAATGGAACATCACTCGTGGATCCTCTGGCATCGTCAAGTGGCTCGCAACCGAGAGCGTGTTGGTCGGACACTGGGCCTACGGAGAGACTAGCGCCATGCAGAACTCTGCCTGGATCTTCCCTGTCTTTGCGCTCGTTTCCCACGTGATCGAGATCCTCATCATCCTTGCTTTCGGATGGTTGTACCAGTACTCTGGCTTCATCCCCAAGGGATACAACAAGGTCCGCGCTTCCGCTCGCGCCATGACCACCCATCTCGTTGACTCCTCCTCCGACTCTGAGAGCTCTGACTCTGATTAAATTCCCAATTGTTTATTTCTTTCCCAAGTGTTCCTCAAACCTAGTATTTCCTTTGGCATCATGGATTCGCCAATGATTGTGCCACTCCACGTCCACTCCTTCCCGATCAAAGTAGAGCAAAATACCATCCTCTACCTGATACTCCTTTCCCAATGTTCTCCGTAGGGCCTCCACGCCAAACCATAGCTGAAGTTGGTGGTGGTTATAGGGGCAATTGAGCAAGTGCCTTGCTCGATCCATGCGACAGTCGTCCTGCACGGAGAGGATCGAGGAGGCCCTCCTCCGACTTTCTCGGGGGTAGCCCGTCTTGAACTCGAGTACGTAGAGGCGGTTGGTAAGCCTGTGTTTGGCCACACCGTCTACGTAGGTGGCCAGTCCGAGCTCGGGCCAGGCCACTGCCATCTCTCCCCTCCAAAACTCCAAGTGGTGTTTCCTCAGGAACTCTCGAAGGAGGGCCACTGGTAAACTGGTCTTGGAACGGTTCGGTGTGCGCTTACCATACCGTTTGCGACAATCACACGCACCCTGAGCAACCTTCAAACATTGGAAGCAATGGTAGAGCTGTCGGTGGATCACGTCTCCTCTCTCCTTGGAGCAGACCGAGCGCCCCTTCCTTCGATATTTTACAGGAGGTTTATAATTGGAGTAAAATACATCCTGAAGAGTCTTTGTGATCCCGGGGTACCGTTTCCCTTGGACTACGATCGCCTTATCCTCAGCCATCCTTATCGGGCGTACAAGGTCGCCATCCTTAAATAGGGAAAAAATTAGTACGTCACAAAAAAAAATCGAAATTTTGTCGAGTTGAAAAAAAAAACTCGACTGGGTGCAAAAATAATAGGTGGGGGTGGAGTTTTTTTCGTCTGAAAAAAAAGTTATGTCGAGCGAGGAGGACTTGCTCTTACTGGAAGAGGAGAGGAGAATAAGTGCAAAAAGACAGAGAGGAGCGAGTTCTTCGGACGAGGAGGTCATGTGGGAAAGGTGTGGGGAAGAGGACTTGAGAAGAGTGCTTTTGGATATTTATTCGGAGCCTTTTACCAACAGAAAACAGGGAAAACACAGGAGAGTGCACATCACGACGAGCACGCCAGTCAACATGAACACCACACCACTCGAGGACGATCGGTTCAGTGAGGAGGAAGTGCAGATATGCAGACAGAGGATCTACGACCACCATTGTCTGGTTTCGAAGGACAACGTGGGCACCGAGCGGTTTCAGCCTCGCTTTCCCAACTCGTTTGCCAAGCACCGTATGGACAGGCGAGTGCACACCAAGATCAACCCTCGCGTGGGCCTGGTGCCCAGAGCACGCAATTCCTCCATTAGCCCCGAGTGCGTGGAAAAGACCCTAGCACACATGATGGTCGAACTGGAGATCCTCCGGAATTCCTCGTGTAAACGGGAGTCCATCCCCTCCTCCGACATCATCAAGGTGGGCAAGCAACTTATGGGAGAGAAGCGGGTAACGCTGAACCAACAAGACAACGTGATTACTTGCGATCGAGTGATGCTCCACTGGATAAGGCTATTGGGCACGGCCAAGTTCTTCAACGTGCACAACCGAGAGCAGAACCCACCAGGCAATCCCCAGCTGATCGAGCGAAAGTGGCCTCTTCACCCTTTTTTCCTCTGGCTCTACGCCACCAGACCCCTCTTCAACGACCCCACCAAGTACGCCTTCTCTCCCGAGTACGGGCTGTACGATGCCATTCAACTTCATTCCTTCACAGTCATTCTGGCTTCCCTCTGCAACGTCAATGAGTGGTACATTGACGTGAACCAGATGGAGAACGCTCTCTGGAAACCCCACGAGCAAGAGGGGTTCGATGTGTACAACCATCTTCACCGGTTTGTCGACATGTTCTATCACAGTAACGAGGTGATGGTAGATGCGGTCGTGAACCATGGGCTGGCGGCAATCGTGGGCCGCTTTCTCACCATGAGAGCGGCGCGCTACATACGCAAGACCTTCTTCGACCTTATCCGTCGGTGGTATTTCTTCTACGCACCCTCGGGAGCCTATGGGGACTTTATTCGCCAACATCGCTGGGTTCTCATACACTTTTCCGTTTCCTTGAAGGAGAACCCTCAGCTTCTTTCCCCCATCAACCAAGAGTACGTGGACCTCCAGTCGTTTCTTCCCTTTGCCATTCGAAGACACGCAAGCGCTTTCCGCAAGCTTAAGCTCAAGGACCCTTCCGCGCCTGAACCAGATGGAAACGTGGAACTGTTTGTGGTCCGGTTCTACAAGATGATCATGGACATGTTCCGCCTGAACCCCAGGCTCTCTCTGATGGGCGCTTCTTCTCTCTCCCACGATCTCATCTACTTGAGGGATCGACGGGTTTCCGTGGTCATTCCGACCGACTTTTACGTGGAACGGAACTTTGAGCGCTATGACCTCCTTGGCCTCCGCTGGACCGAGGACTACAAAGGTCCCATGCCCACCCCTGAGGAATTTCGCGAGATGAGGGCCAACATCGAGGACCCCTCTCTCGTGGAGATCATCGTCCCTCCCAGTGAGGAGGAGGAAGAGGAAAAAGAAGAAGAAGAGGAGGAGCCCTTGGACTTGGAGGTGCAACGATACTTGAAGAGATTGGAGAAGGAAAGAGAGATGGCCTCCAGTCACCCGGATGTTCTCACTTTCTCCGGAAAACCCGTGTACCAACAACATGCTCTTCTGGAGGAAGACGGGCTCATCAACGGAGGATCAATTAGCGAAGAAGTGGTCGAACAATTGCTCTTTCAGTTTCAGGGTCTTCCTGAGACCCTAAGTCCCGAAAAGGAAGCTCAAATTGAACGGAACCTCCACAGCTGCATGATCGGGTACCTTAAGATGATTGTGGGACAAGTGCCCAACCTCAAGGTGTACAAGAACGATAGACTCCCTCAAGAGTACCACGAGATGTACTTGCGCAAGTTTGGCGTTCACCAGAAGCGCAATCGACACTCGGATGATCCCAACGAAATCATCTTTATGGACGTTACGGATATGGAGACCATTTACAACGCCATGCTGACCACACCTAGACAGACATTTATTCGCTACCTTCCTGGCGAACAAGCAGTTCGCGTGCACATTCAACTGCCAGATAACGAGTTGGAGGACGATGACACGTGTGTAGATGAGGACGAGGAACGGTACCGGAGCATGCTGCCCAATGCGAGCATGAGACACGCTTTCTTCCAGAACTACACCATCTCTCTCCCCCAGCAATGGAGAAGACCCGTGCTACGCACCATGAAGAAAATCAGTTCTGCCCTTTCGGCCGAGTGCTACCACCGTATCGACAAGGACAACGAACGGGCCACACCCTTTACGGATTACACGGGACGGACCGAGTTTCTCCAGAGACTGGTCAGGCAGCACAAACCCGATCACGAACGGGACGATCCCGAGGAATACGAGCTGCAAGTGGCCAGTCGGACCAAGAGAAAAAGAAGTGATCGCGTGTACCACCACACCTTTCAGGCAGACCGAAAGTGTGGTCTGGTCAACGCGAGCAATTATCACTTGGCGGTGGGAGAAGACAGTGGGCACGTGTCGGACTTTCGCTTCGATCCTCGCTTCACTCGCTTGACTGGCCTGGGGATGTTGATTGCTCTCCTCGAGCACGAGGGTTCGGTGCGCAAACTGGTCACTCCCGAACAAGTGCACATGATTCCCTTTGTCGATCTGGAAGATCCGGCCAACCCTTCTCCCTGCATTGACACGGTGCCCTACCTGACAATGCCCCGGGTGAACCTCCCTGTTATGGTCCGGTGGAGGAAGGAACTGAACGCCCGTTACGAGCTGGAGACTCCCTCCACGGTGGTGGGGTTCTATCAATCATTCTACGTATTTCCGGGCAACGGGTCCTTCTCCACATCGGGCATTTTCCAGATGCCTCCCCTTCCCTTTGACGACACTAAAGAACTCGGCGACACTGATAATAAATAGCGATCCCTTCAAAACCAAGTAATCTAAAAATTCGCAAAATGGCCAGCACAATCGATGCCCGTTTGCGCTACCCATTCCAAAATCAACCGGCCCTTCCAGAGGACCACCACGAATTCCTAACCAAGGAAATTCACCAGCCTTACGGGGACTCCATGCGCCAGATTATCGCCATGCCGCTCGGCTACTCGACCGACCACGCTGGCGCTCATCTCCAACTGGTGAACCCTCGTGCCTACGTGAAGACTGGCGCCTCACTGGTCGCTCAGCCCTTCCACACGACTGCTTTGCACCGCATTTATTCACCTAACCTCACAGAGCACGCCATCCGAGAGGAGATTGTGCCCGCCATCTGCGCGCGATTGAACGAGATCGGAGATCGCCAACAGGAGCCAGTGACCATCGAGAGTCACTTTGACCCCCGCACGCACTCGGACAGTGCTCGCTGGGAACCCGATCCAAGCAACATGAGCATTCGGTTTGTCGGCGCCAACACCAGTGCCACCAGCCCTCGTAAATTCTTCATTCGCGTTGAAACGCGTGCCAACCGAGCGCACGGAGCAGAGCTGCACAAGATCGCCGAGAACATGACTGCCAAGGAGTTTGCCAACGACCCTCGTGTTCTTTGGTCCTCCAACCTCCAGAAACGGTCGATTGGAAGAATGTTGGACATTTGCGCGCAAGAGGTCGAAAAGCACACGAACCACTCGATCGCCGACCGCGTGAATGACAACTCGGCCAAGGTGGTCGCCCATGAGTTCACACCTCAACTGGCTGTGCACAACGGACCCATGAGCGTTTCGAATACGGTGCGCTACATCGAGCCCCAGTTCAAGGCCAGCCCAGTGGCCAATGATCCCCGCATTCAGGGAATGGTCGGCTTCTACGCCAATTGTGCGGGAGAGGTGAGCAAAGGCGCATTGCTGGAAGGAAACCACAATGAACCCCTTTACGAGTTGCACGGAGCCCCTGAACTTCACCAATCAGTCGGAAATGTGGACGGACAGCCAGTCTACCGTTCTCCAGTGTCCATTCAGAACAGTGTGTTCAATGCTCTGCCCAGCTTCCAACCCCGTTTGTCGGTCGGAGATCAGCAGAATATCATCAACTCGTACGAGCAGTACCCGAGCCGACAGGAGGCCATTCAACGATCCATCGTGTCGTTGAGCGGGTCCAAGGACCTTTCTCCCTACTTTTCCAAGTTCCGCACTCCTACCGAGGCCGAGATGAAGGCAGTCACTTGCGACATGTCCAAGCGTGCCTTTGGTCTCTCTGGCACTTACCAGACCTACGATCCCATCGTCTCCATCGTTCCCTAAAAATTAGTACGCGAGAAAAATTGTGACGTACCAATTTTTCCACAGGGACAAAAAAAGCAACAACGAAAAAAAAAAATAAAAAAAAATTAACCTTTTCAAATCAAGAGAAAAAATGATGGAGAAGTATGCGATTGTGATGTGTGTGGGTGAGGAGTTTGTGGTGTGCAAGAAGGATGGACTTCTCTACCTGGTGGATAGGAAGAGTATGCCTGGAGGTTGGCGGTCCAGTGAGAAGGATTTTGTCTACCTGAAGACTTCCAGTGTGCTGAAGATGAACAACCAGACCAAGATCAATGGAAGCTTGTGCGCTTCCTTCCACGGACTGCCTGGAAAGTCGTTGGTGGTGGTCGGAAACTTCTCAACCTTTCTTGAGGAGGGTGTTGAGGTGGGAAAGATCTACACCAGCATTAGCTATGCTCCTGCCACTGTGGAGAGCGACAAGTGGTTCATCGAGCTGATTGCGAACCGTACACTTACGAGGGTGTTTGACTATCTCAAAAACACCACTGCCCACAACTCGTACAGTGCGTTGTCCAAGTGGATCGACAAGGTGAACAATCAACACCGAGCGACCTTTTACCAAGCCTGTGAGATGTACAACGAACATGACGACAAGCTGACCCTGAACATCCAAGGAACTGGCGATGTTCTCTCCGTGGAGAAGAATCTTCTTCCCATCGCTCCCTTTGCCCGTGGGACCATCATTCAGGTGAGGAAGAACGTGCTCAAGGCGGTGAAGAAGTACCAAGAGATGATGGCCGACAAGAAGGAGCTGGACGCGCCCGAGCACTTTTACGAGCACCTTTTCGCACCTCATCGAACTAAGGTCAAGATCGGAGAGCACGTGCTCTACCTCCCAGTGGAGCGTGAGGTAAACGCACTCACCATCATCCGATCTGGCAGCAAGTTGTACGCCAAGGTGTCCAAGGTCAACCGGACCGTGGATGACGAGATCGATGATGTAGTCGACAAGAGTGGCCGGGTACTGATCTCCAAGAATGCATCCACTGCTCTCTTTGAGCACTTTTGCCAATGGTCTCAAAAGGTGAACAAGGCCCACCGTGAGCATTTTTACCAGGAGGGCAAGGTCATCAGCGTGAATGAGAACTACAAGTACGACAACCCAAGTGTTTGTGCTGACAAGTGCATGGTAGCATCTATCAAACTCTTGCCCGAGTACCTTCCCCATGGAGAGGCCAAGGTCAAGGTACTCTTGCCCGAGTACCTTCCCCATGAAGAGGCCAAGGTCAACGAGACCGTCTACATTCAAAAGACCATCATCAACAGTTACTGTGACAAAAACGGTCTTCCCGTACGCCATTTCACAGGAGCAAACGATGTGGAGTTTGGCGTGATGCCTGAGAACCTTGGCGCCAATGATGAACACTTCTTCATGGCCAATGCGGTCTTGACCCAATTGCACAAGGTCATCAACACCCCTATCAACCCCTGTATGGAGGTGTATTCGGACATTGAACCCGCCAATGTTTGCTTGGGAGTGTTCCCAGAGAGCACTTGCACTTGCGATCACGCTGGAGGAGCCTCCTCCTCCAGCTCTTCTTCTTCCTCGCTCAAGGAGAAGTATGAATATGTGCATGATGGTAAGTACGAGTTCGCCTACTACCCTTCAAAGAGACTGCTCTTTGCCATGGGTCAATCTATAATTGTTCCAGTGGGCAATCCCACACCTCCTTCGGCAAGCGCTTGCAGCTCTTGGTATTCTTTCGAAGTTGGCGGAAAGAGTTGGACTTACAACAAACTCGCGTATCAAAATCGCGAAGACAACCATCTGTTCGCGCAAGCCATTGGCAAATGGTTGGTCGGCCTCTACCTTGATGGAGTCTTCAAATGAGCAACAAACCAACAAACCCAAAAATGCCCATGAATACACGTGAAAGAAAAAAAAAAGAAAAAATGGCTGCCACCTGTCCAAGTGAGCACTCCACAAAACAAACAATATACATTAGCGCAACCTCTACCATAAAGGCCCATTGCTTTTTGCAAGTTGAAACTTTTCAAATTGCACAAATACGTAAATGAGTGCAAGTAATAATCGGAGCAAATATGATGACGAGGTTACCGAATTGCTTCGCCACCTTTCCGATGATAGAGAGCGTGATCGATCCTACGCAGCCGAACGATTGAAAATTAAGGCAAAGAAGGGGGACGAGAGGGTGGTATCCGCCCTGCTTCCCCTCCTTTCCGATGATGACTGGCGTGAACGATCCAGAGCAGCTGGATTATTGGGATCGGTGGCAGAGGAGGGAGACGAGAAGGTGATATCCGGCTTGCTTCCCCTTCTTTCCGATGATCAGTGGGTTGTACGAAGGAGTGCAGCCAAATCATTCGGATCATTGGCAATGAAGGGAGACGAGAGGGTGATATCCGCCCTGCTTCCCCTCCTTTCCCATGATAACCCAGATGTTCGATCCATTGCATCTGGATTATTGGAAAGGGTGACAGAGAAGGGAGACGAGAGTGTGATATCCGCCCTGCTTCCCCTCCTTTCCGATGATGACTGGGATGTACAATGGACTGCAGCCGAATTATTGAGATCAGTGGCAGAGAAGGGGGACAAGAGGGTGGTATCCGCCCTACTTGCCCTCCTTTCCCATGATGACCCGGGTGTACGATACCTAGCAGTTGGATTATTGGGATCCGTGGCAGAGAAGGGGGACCAGAGAGTGGTACCCGCCCTGCTTCCCCTTCTTTCCGATGATGACGAGAATGTACGATCTGATGCAGCCAAATCATTGGGATCAGTGGCAGAGAAGGGGGATGAGAGGGTGATATCCGCTCTGCTTCCCCTCCTTTCCCATGATGATGATGATGATGATGATGATGATGACTTTCTGGGGATTGTACGAAATGAGGTAATCAATTCATTAGCAAAGGTGGCAAAAAAGGGGGACGAGAGAGTGGTATCCGCTCTGCTTCCCCTTCTTTCCGATGATATTTTGCAAGAGAGTGCAACTAACGCGCTAAAATCACTCCAAACACCGTCTTCAGTTTCTACTGAATACACACAACTGTCAATTCAATCGAAAATGGAACTCTTCCAACACGCAATCAAGACCAACAACGCTGCGCTCGTTACCGCCCTCGCTCCCCACGTGATCGATGATCATCAATAAACTTTGAAACCCAATAACAATTGCCGTTTTTTTGTTTATTCACTTCCACAACCTGCTCTTGTGCACATGGGAGACCCATCCATTGATACTCTCAAGTCAATCGATCGTCCTGGAGGAGTCACTGAACTTTTCAGAGAAGAGGAGGAAGAAGAAGAGGAAGAAGAACAAGCCACTGGCTCATCGTCCGACGAATTGTCCGTACTCTCCTCCTCCTCAATCTTCACTCCAGCCAATCCTTGCTCGAGAGCCTTCATTTGCTTTTGAAAGTCACGATGGGCCTTGCTCTCGTGTCTTCGCTGGTTACGGGTAATGTTTGAGCGAAGAGAAACCTCCAGCTCACTCGGGGTCATCTCCACTGTCACCAACTCACCTTTGGTCGAGTTGAATAGGGTACGATACTCTTCCGAGGAGGCATTGTGGATCAGGTCCTGGAACCGGTAGTGGTTTGCGGGCTTGTGCTTCACATTGTCCCCCTCATCTCGGGTGTTCAAGTTCAGCACCTGTTCCTGGCGGGAACCATCTCGGTACATCGTACAACCCTTCAGGCGGGAACGCCAGGCCAGCTCAATAGTGTCGCGCACGTCCTTCACGGTAGCCTTGTTGGGCAAGTTCAGGGTCTTCGAGATCGAGTTGTTCGTTCGTCTCTGAAAAGCTGCCTGCATCTTGATGTGTTGTTCCACAGGGATCTCCTGTGCAGTCACGTGCACCCAGAGCACTTCGGCGGGAATCACGGCTGCAAAAGGTCCATACGAACTCTGCTGCATGACCGCATCGTAGAGAGTAGTCGAGGGCGTAATGCCCTTGGGCAATCCATTCAACCACTCCTCAGCAGCCTCGTTAAGCACCTGTTGGCCCAGTGTGTGGAGAGGGGCGTGCACGTCCCGGCCCAGCTCGGACATCCAGGAGACAAACTCCCGGTGAGGGCCAATGCGCAGCTGGTAGTCGATCTCTTCGGCCATGGCCTTCATCTCCCCCACCTCACTGTGCCGGCAGCACTCCTTCATCGCTTGCTCCACCCAGGCTACCTTGTTCGCGCCAATCTGCAATACATTTTGATAAGAGTAGGCGGGCGCAAAGTAGGGCTCGCACCCTCCACACACGCCCGTAAAGGCCGAGATAGTACCAGTAGGCGCTACTGTGGTGCAAGCTGCGTTTCGCATGGGGCCTTTTCCTGCAAAGACCGAAAGCTCGATGTTGGGGAAGGAGCCTCGCACTTGCGCCAGTTCCGCACTCTTCTTCTCCGCCTCCTCGGTAATCAGTCCCATAATCTTCTCCGCAAACTTCTCGGCCTTGTCCGACCCATAGCGAATGCGCATGGCATAGCACGCATCGGCAAAGCCCATGATGCCCAGGCCCACTCGCCTATTCTCACGAATGCGATCCTGCACACGAGACGAATTGAACTCGGTGATATCGATCACGTTCTCCAGCATGTTCAGGGCAGTTCGTGCCACTTCCTTCAACCTCTCCCAGTCAAAGTAGATGGACTGCTTGCCCTTGTACTGCCTCCTCCTCTTGCAAAAGGCGTACAGATTGATCGAGCCAAGGTTGCACACGTCTCCATCGTGGAGGAATTGTTCCCCTAAAAAACAAAAAAAAAAGAAAAATTAGCAATCGAAGAAACAAAACAAAGAGGAAAAGCACTCTAGCGAACCACAAGGATTACTGGCCTCGATGGGCCCGAGACCGGGAAGAGGGTTGGTCCGCTGCACCTCATCGTAGAAGCCAAAGCCTGGCTCCCCATTGGACCAAGCGTGCTTGGCAATGTGCTCCATGATCTCGTTGGCAGTCCAGTTGGGGTAGTACTTGTCTCCCACTTTCAAAGAGTGCTCCTCACGAGCTCGTTTGCCCCAAGTGGAGGTGGGCTTCCCGTCCTTGTCGTTGAAGAGGTCGGTAGGCCTCACCACAAAGAAGGGTCTCTCCCTCTTCTCCTCCATCACTTCCTCGCCCTTCTCATCCTTGAGCGTACCCACGCCTGAGGGGTGGCGGGCGGGCACCTTGTAGCGACCCACCCAAGGTGCATGAAAATCCTTGTGGCGGAAGTCCACGGCACGCTCCATGAACTCGTCCGTCAGCAGCACGGTGATGTTGAAGACCGTTGTGAAGCCTCCTTCCTTATCCTTGGCGCGGACAAACTCGAGAACCTCGGGGTGGTCCACCAGGCACATGCCCATGTTCGCTCCATGGCGACTGTTGGTCTGCTTGACCGTGGCGAACATCGACGCGTACATGTTCAGGTACGAGACAATGCCCGAGCTCTGCGTGCGCCCCGAGACCACTTCCGAGCCGTAGGGGCGGAGCTGGTGCAAGGCGAAGCCCAGACCACACCCCTGGCACTGGAGCTTGACTGCCTCGTGCATGGTGCTCATGATCGACCGAGGGCCCTCGGTGAGCTTGTCGTCCAACCCCAGGACCACACAGTTGGAAACGACCTTACGGCCTGTTCCCGTATCGGCCAGGGTTCGGCCAGCAGGCATGAACTCCTTGTTGGCCATCACCTCGTAAAAGTCCTTGGCAATTGCCGAAAGGTCTTCTACCGAGAGGTTGGGCTGGTAGTTCCGCTCGACCCAAGCCAGTTCCTCGGCCACCCGGCAGAAGGTGTGCTCGGGAATGGTCTCGTACGACTGACCAGTGTTCTGGTCCCAGTTCCGGTAGCGGATTGCGTACACCGACAGCTGCATGCTGTTGGTCATCGCAAACCGAGAGGTTTCTGGACGAGCGAGAAGGGGCACTCTTTCTCCCTGCTTATCGGGGAGTTCAATTGGGATCCGGGCCAAATTCGATCGGACCATTCGTCCCAGTTCTTCGTTGCTCAGGGACCCCAGGTCCTCAGTCTTCACCATCTTCGAGGTAGTAAACATACTAATCGTGCAAAAATTTTTGAAATTTTATTTTTTTTTCTCGGGCTGAATTTTAAGTGGAAAAAGTTTCGATTTTTTTTTCGACCCACCCACCCCCACTCAGTAGTAGTAGCCAAAGGCCACTGGAGTCCCCTGAATGGTGCCCTTGACCAAAAACAATTGGGTGCTGGGATCAGGCGCACTCTCGTACTCCGTTAGGGTGTACACGGGCACCACCTTGCTCTCCTCTCTCTTCTCCACCTGGGTGTTCTCGGAACTCATTTTTTTTTGACTGTTGATTGAAAGGTAAAAGTGGGGGTTTTTATTGATTTTTCCAAGCGGATTGTGCTCAATAGCGACACCTACCACAAACGATGGACGACAAGATTTGTCACAAGTAGGAACAATAAAATTACAAACACACACCTTTCTCTGTGAAAAACATGAGCGCTGAAGAAGATACCAAAAGAGAGGCCAGTGAGCTCCTCAAATGGGTTGAGAAACAGTACAAAGTATCCACCATCTTCAATGACAAGACAACCTTCTTCGAGTTTATCCAAAAACTCTATGAGGAGGGCACCAAACGGTACGGAAATAATTCAATCGCTATTGATGTGATCTCCTCTCTCTTCGATCAGGTGGTCGCCAAGCCCACCAACTTTTCCAAAAAGGACAATGTAAAGGAGGTCGAGCGGATCATCGATCAAGTAAACCGAAACATCAGTCAATTACTGGATCAAGAGATAGATTTTCAAGAGAGAAAATTGGAAAAAGAAGACTGGTTAAAGATCGAATTCCTGGACAGAGTGCAACTGGCTCTCAAACGGTTCCTCCGGAGAATTCGGAACAAGGGAGGAGTGGAATTCAACTTGGACCCGCGATCAAAAAGATCTGTCTATTCTGGAGACCTTATCCACGCTCGATTCCTCCAAGCTATCCAAAGGGACGACTTGAGAGCAATCAATGCCCTTGCCGAACGAATTGCAAAAGAATAAAAAGTTTATTTCTACTTGCGCTGGCGTTTACTAGCAGACTGGCGGACAAACACCGATGGCCTCTTGCCCTTCTTCTTTTTCTCTCTTTGGTTGGAAAAGACGCCTTCGCCAAGGATCTCATCGAGCTCTTGGTTCCAGATGCGCAACTTCTCTGTCATGGAAAGATCCTCCACTGGCTTGTTGGAGCGCACACGGCCGCTTGCGAGTGCCTGGTGGGAGCGAGAGCCCTTTCTCTTGGCACCACGCTTCTTCTTACCGGAAGGAGAGGGGTCATCGTCCATGATCTCACTGGTGACAGGGCGAGGAGGAGGGGCGTTCGCAGCCATTTGCTTGTCGTACCCTTCCTTCACCACTTCAAACATCGAGGAGTAGGTATTCTCGGCCAGAGTCAAGTGCTCCTGAGTAAGGTCGCCCACTTCTCCGGTGCTCACAAGGTACTTGACGATTTCCAGCGCCTTTTCCTTCCACAAGCACTTGTTCTTGATCGCCTCCTCCAAGGGCGTTCCAGGCGAACCCTTGTTCAAGCAACAGGAGCGAGGACAGGGGGGCGGCACGAAGGTCGGGTCAGCGCCAAGCTCGTGGAGGGTCTTCACCGCCTCCAAGTTACCCTCCCGAATGGCAAAGACCAGGGGAGTCAGGCCCTTGTTGTCGCAGGCGTCCAGATCACAGTCAACCAGATGGTGGAGGAGAAGGGGTGCGTGCTTTCGGTTTCGGGCCGCGTGGTGGAGCATGGTCTGTCCATCTTGGTCGATCGCGTCCATACAATCGCTAGGACCTCGCTTGATCAGGAGGAGGATTGCGTCAAGGTACTCGTCAGCGTGCTTGTCGGAGAGCATGTGCATGATCATCGGCACACCCTTGCTATCGTGCACAAAGGCTTTCTTCACCTCTGACTCGTTCAGAACGCGCACGCCCAGGAGGACATTTACGCCAGACAACTTCAGGGTAGGGTGCTCAACGTGGCGGAAGAACTCGCGCATTTGCTCAAAGGAGCACTTGGTCACCTTGGCGAGCAAGCTCCTGGGCTCCACCACGCCAAACATCTTGTACGAGGGCACTCCGTCTTCATCCTCCAAGCGATCCACCACATCAATTGAGGTCTTGCACACCACTGCCAGTTCACTGAGAACCTCCAATTCCCATGGAAGCAAGTTGGAATGATCGCACTTGCTCAACTTCAACAACCTCTTCAAGTCCAGACGGTCACTGGATGGAGTACCGTCCTCCTTCATCATCGCGAACCAAGTATTCGAGGGCAACTGCATCCGTCCCGAAAGCACTTCGTCATCCCTAGGAAACTTATACTCGCCATTCGCACAGGCACATGGATGCATTCCCACAATCAACTTACCAGACCTAAAATAAAGAGACATATTTTTCACACTTGTGTCCTTTGTCGAACTTGAAACTTTTTTTTTCTTTTTGTTTTTTCCCCTTGGTTTTTTTTCACCCGGAAAATTATGACGTACCAATTTTTTCCTACTGAACAACCGTCGAACAAAGACAAAGAGAAGGTGGATGGAGGGGAAGGGAGAAAGGGAGAAAGTGACGCTTTATTGCTTTAGGCCCGTGGCTCTATATTAGGTGAGGGTGTTTAGCAAGGCCAACAAATCAATTTTTCCCACTCTTGCAAAACATGTCCTCTTACGTTGTCTCAGGACCTGACCTTGTGCCGACTGGCGTCACTCCGGGATCAATGGGCGCACAAGCACCCAACCCCCTCATGGAGCAGGCCCAGACCGTGCTGAACGCCGGCTTCAACTCCAACATTGCTTCCACCCGTAACACCCGACAAGGAAAACCTCGTGCAATCGGCCACTACTCTGGCAACGAGGCTGAACTGGGCATTGTCCAACGCGAACCTTGCTTCGTTCAGCGAGGTGTGTACGATGCCACTGGCACTTCCTCTCGCGTGGGCGCCTTCACCTCCTTCAACGGTCTCAAACTCACAGGCATCCAGAACGAAATGGACTACTACAAGGCCTTCACCTATGTGGGTATTTCCCTTGGCGCAACCTATGTGAACGGAAAGATGGACCCCAACTCGCAACAGGGCGTTGCCACTGCAATGACCGGTTCCTGGTCGATGCCCAAGAACTATGGCAAGAAGACCATCCACGTGGGCGATGTGGTGCGCATGAAACTGCCTCCCCTCGACTCGGTGAAGCTCCAACAAGAGCTGGCCCGACGACAGACCGGAGAAGACTTCCCCTTTGCGAGCAAGGTGGTGGCCACTCCCGAGCCCGTGAACCCCGCCGACGTGGTGGAGTTCTGGAGGCGATCGGCCCGCTCCCTCATCGACGAGAACTTCTCGGCCAATGGCCAACCCAACCCCGCCTTCGATTTGCGCGACAACCTCTTCCAGCTGGGCGCTTCCTACACAAACCGCAACAGCGCACAGGACACCATGACCGTCCAATTGAAGCAGCTGGCCGCCTTCTTTGGCGTGACCTTTGCCATGCACCTGATCGACTATGGTCTCGTCATACCAATTACACTCGATTCTGCAAATCCAGCCAACTCTGTCAAAGCGGGATCAAGCCAGTTGGCCCGCCAAGGACTCTTGGCTGCCATGGATAAGGTGACCATGAGCAAGCCAGAGAAGACAACCCTGGTAAATACAGGCGATGCGATCACTGATCAACTGACTGGAGCAACAAACGAACAAGATCTCAAGACAGCAAGGGACGACTTCAAGCGCCTTCTCATGGGCATTTCAGGCCTTGTTCGGGAAGACGGAGGACCAGTGGAGAACCGGAAGTTCACCCGCATGTACCACATGCGCATTCTGGGTTCGGCCAGTGGAGACGGACGGCACGCCTCTCTCGCCAACCAGATCACCAACAACTCCCTCATCACGCCTACCCGTGCCATCTCCCTCATGAGCCAGTACCAGAGCGGAAGCAGCTCTGCCGCTGACCAGTACCGCCAGATCCAGTCGATCGCCTTCGAGTCCTTCATGCGCAAGAGCGGCGAGGTCTTTGACTTCCTGTACAAGAACTGTGCTGGACGGGCCATGTCCAACTCTCCCGAAGGAACCGTCTTGCACGGTGTCCGCTAATCACCAAATAAACAAACACCCTAAAATTACAAACTTTCTTCAACCTCTCTCCACACCCCGAAACCTACCACTCAACTACTCTGTAGGCTTGTTCGTTGACCTTCGAAATTCACCAAAGTTGTTCACCGCATACTCGTACTTTCTCGATAGAACGAAAATAAACAATTTTCCCATGTTCCTTGGATTCCTGCACATCTTTTCGTCAAGTTTCACGAAGATTGAGTCACTTGTAGAAGAGCTTTAATTTTTGCACGCTATATGCAGTGCT
>Ga0180433_10003907_pt1 | contig 21413 bp, 15 predicted proteins | sample SS_ome_8_FD_132980 | JGI IMG/M metagenome (GOLD analysis project Ga0180433, IMG submission 132980) | Hypersaline lake sediment archaeal communities from the Salton Sea, California, USA - SS_1_D_1 metaG | ecosystem: Environmental > Aquatic > Non-marine Saline and Alkaline > Hypersaline >... | reverse complement strand
TCAGGCAGCGAGAGCTTGAGCTCGACTTTCTGATCGAGCTCGATCCGTTCTTCCGTTTGAATGAGCACGCCCCCAACACTCAAATCGTACACTTTAGCGGCGGTGAAATCGCCGCCGTCGAGCAGCCGGTACTGCACCTCGAGATCCACGGCTACGCGCGTGTATTTTCTGTGGAGGAACCGTTCTGTAGACACGGGACGGGACAGTGAGACGCGCGGCCTGTCGAAATCCGGCGCAGCCGTCACAATAGACTTGAGACTGTACCACCCCCATTCATCGTGGAAGTGCATTTCGACGGTCATGTCGGGAAGCGGGTAATCTGCGGTAGGAGATGAGACCACAATTTCATCTTCGGACGCGCTCAGTATCCTGCTGAGGAACGTTTGTCTATCGGTCTTGAGCATAAACAGCGCGTTCTCCTCGAGATACGATTCCAGAATGAGCTTCCGTGCCTCTTCGTCTTGAACTCTCATCGGCGTAATCTCCCCGTTGTCTTGCGTGCGCTGGCGTTCATGCCGGCTCTGCGATATGCTGTTGGCGAGTTCCCCATATGGCGGCCCAGACTCTCCGGGGCATGCCCCTTGCGGTCGTGTTCTGGCATGTAGTATAGCATAGATGGGTGCGCGTGTATAGAGGCCGTGACGTTCCGGTACTGTGCGACACCCTACCGAGCGGCCGCTTCCTTGAACCGTCTCGCGACGAAGTCCAGGTCGAGCGACGACAGAAACCAGCCGGCCCGCGGACCTCTGTCCTTCCCCAGGAGCGACACGTATATCGCCTGGAACACCGCGGCTGGTGACAAGTCCATCTCCTCTTTGATCGCGTAAATCAGGTTGTGAATCTGTTCGGCGTTCATACCTCCCTGCAATCGGCCGGCGAGGGTACCGAGAAATTGCTTCTGTTCATCGGACAGGTCCGCGACACGTTCCGGCAGGCTTTCCTGGACTTGAAATTTCACCTCTTCAGGCGCGAACGTCTCGAGCCATCGCGACGCGTACATGACGAGCCGGTTGAGCGCTTCCCTGTCTTCGACCTCGATACCGTTCCGTCGGAGGATCTCGGCGATCGTGTCCACGTCGCCGTTGGTGGTCTGGACCAGGCTGACAACGTGGCGGTACGGTATTCCGAGCGTCTCGCCGGCACCGGCACGAGCAAGGTCAACGGCACGGCTGTCACCCGCACGGGCCGCCGTCTCGTATTCGTCGAACAGGTTCAGCAAAGGGAGCCCCGGGTCGAACGTGAGGCTCTTGGTAAGATTGTTCTTGAAGATGAAGAACCGAATGACTTCCGGCGGCACCACATCGAGCACCTGGGATATGGTGACCACGTTGCCTTTGCTTGAGGACATGTCGCCGAGGCCGCGTAAGCCGATCCATTCGTACGGTACCGGCAACGGCGGCTCGATGCCGAACACCTCTCGTGCGATGCGGCTGCCGGTATCGTAAGAACCGCCTTTGGACGCATGGTCTTTACCGAACTGCTCCGCGGTCACGCCGAGCACCTTCCACCGTGCCGGCCAATCGACCCGCCAGGTGAGTTTCCCGTTTCCCGCAATCGGGACAGTTCCCTCGCTACCGCATGTGCACTTGTAGGAGACGGTGTTGCGGCGTGCGTCGAACCCGGTCACCGTCGTCGTCGTTATCCTGCCGCACTCGGGACATAGTACGTTGAACGGCGACCAGCCCTCGGGCGGCTGTTTCCCGGTTTCCTGCTGGAGAATAGCGCGTATGGTGTCCTGCTGCTCGAGCGCGGTTATCACCACCTCATCGAAGTCGCCCCGCGCGTACGCTTCGTGGGCCCGCACGGTCTCCACCTGCACGCCGAGCCTGTCCAGCGTCTCGATGAACGGGATCAGGAAATGCTCGGCGTAATTCGCGTGCTCGCCGCACGGACACGGGATGCAGCTCAGCGGTTTACCGACGTGCGGACTGTACGTTGCGGGATCGAGGAACGGATAGACGCGACGCAGGGGATCGAGACTGTCCGCAACATAGGTGAAACTGCACTCGACGTTGCGCTCGGACAAGGTCCGATAAATGGCGTCCGCAGTGAGTATCTCCCGCAGGTGCCCTATATGAAACGGCCCTGACGGGGTGACGCCCGAGCTGACGGCGTGTTTCCTACCTCTTTGAACGGCCTGATCTGCAACGGTGTCAGCCCAATGCCTTTTTTCGGTCGCCTTCATTACCTTGTGCCCTGTGTGTGCTGGCCCTGTGTCAACGATCGGTTTGATTATACTTGAACGAAACGGGTATGTTCAACGGTTGGGAGGTTGAGGGGGGTGAAATGCAAGGACGGTCATATCCGCTCGCCGTGGCGGATTATCGGGAGCGGCACCATGCGCCGACCTGATGGACGCTCGATAGATACGTGGTCCATAGGGGCGGTTGCGGTCACGGAAATCGTGACTTGACAAAACGGCTCTGAGTCTTGCATCATTTATGCGTTTGGTGAGCCGGTGTCGTGAAACTTCACAATGGCAAGAAGTTCGACTCGCATTAGGGGGTCCGGTACCAGCGATACAAGAGTGCCTGGATTGTTGCAAGGGAGTTATAGCCGCTGTTTGACGGTACGGCAGTGTGTTTTTTGAGCTGTTTGGCACTGCAATTGATGAGGAGGTACCCGCAATGGGAGAGAGTAAGAGACTGAATCGACGTGAGTTTATCGGGAGATCTTCAAAAGCTGCTGCGGCAACCGGCGCAGCGTTGATGGCCGCACCATCGGCGAACGTGCTCGGCGCGAACGACAAGATCCTGTGCGGTATCATCGGCCCGGGCGGTCGTGGCAGGCACTTGATGAGACGTGTCCTCAGGATCGATGGTGTTGAACTGGTTGCCGTCGCCGACATTTACAACGGGTGGCTCGAAGGCGGCGTTGAGATGGCGAAAGAGAAGAGTTCGGACGTCAAGGGGTACGACCATTATAAGAAGCTCCTCGACGACAAGCGGCTCGATGCGGTGATTATCGCCACACCGGAACACGCCCACGCTCACCAGTTGGTGGACGCCTGTGATGCCGGCAAGGACGTGTATTGCGAGAAGCCGATGATCCATCGGTGGCAGGAGGGAAAACCTATCCTTGAGGCCGCAAAACGCAACAACCGTATCGTCCAGGTCGGTACACAACGTCGCAGCCAGGATATCTACCAGCAGGCGCGCGATATCGTGCAGGCAGGCAAGATCGGCCAGGTGACGCAAGTTCGGGCGTTCTGGTTCCGCAACAGTCCCGACAACAAACCGCCATGGCGGTACACCATTCCTGACGGGGTCACCGAGGCTGACGTGAACTGGAAGGAGTTCCTCGGTAACGCGCCGGAAGTGCCGTGGGATCCGCGTCGGTACTTCCAGTGGCGGTGTTACTGGGATTATTCGAATGGGATAGGCGGCGACCTCATGGTGCATCAGGTGGATGCGGTCCACATGGTGTTGGGGTTGACGATGCCGGAGGCCGCGTTCGGTACCGGCGCCATTTATCGATGGAACGAGGGCGGCCGGACGACCACGGACACGTGGAACGCCGTGCTCGAGTATCCGGAGGGGCTCGCGATCAACTACTGCTCGACGTTCAGCAACGACCACTACGGACACTGCGAGCAGTTCCTCGGCAAGGACGCCACGCTCGAGCTCAATAACGAGACGGAGCTCAGGATCTATGCCGAGAACGAGGGCAACAGGACGCAGCCGGTCGAGGAGATAGAGGTCAGGGCCCGAGGGGACAAGGATTACCTGCACCTGGAAAACTTCTTCGAATGCTGCCGTACGCGCGAGAAACCCAACTGCACGGAAGTGGACGGGTGCTACTCGGCAGCGGCTGCCGATATGACGGTGCAGGCGCATTTTTCCGGCAAGAAAATGCGGTGGGACGCCGCTCGCCAGGAAGTGGTGGCCTAAGCGACTGCAGGTTGCGCCCAAGGGCAGGGCGGGCGTCTCGTCGAAGATGCCCGAGGCATGTCCGCCAGTTTATAGCACGGGAGGAGGGAATCAACCTCCTGTGAGGACAGTCTGTGTGTGGTGGTTACTGTCTTGCTGTGGGCAGAATGGGGGGTAAGTCTTTCATGAAAGGAGGTTTACGATGAGCAGTGCGGGTCTCGTGGCGATTCTGAGCGTGTTCGGATACGGTATCGTCGTCGCGTTGCTCGGCAGCATCAAGCTGAGGCTTGCCGAGCGGCTCAAGCTTGACGATGCTCAGGTGGGCAGGTTGTTCACGGCACTGAACCTCACCAGTCTCGTGATGGTTCTCGTTGTTGGCGTGTTGCTCGACAAGTACGGGCACCAGCCGGTAATCATCTGCGGTTTTGCACTCAGCGCGCTCGCGGTGCTGCTGATTTCGCGCGTGCCATCGTATCCACTTGTCGTGGCATCGTGCATCCTGCTGGGGATTGGCGGCATGGGGATCAACACCGGCGGCAACACGCTGCTGGTTCCCGCAATTGATGCTGCTAATCCGGCACGAGCCAGTAACCTCGGCAACACGTTTTTCGGAGTCGGCGCTTTCATCATCCCGCTGCTGACGGCGTTCCTCTTCCGACGCATGAAATATGGGGCAACCGTGACCGTCGTGGCGATCATTCTGGCGTTGCCGATTATAGCGGCAGCCACGGCGGCTTATCCTGAAGTGTCAGCGGAGTTCCAGGTCAGCACGTTCTTCAAGGTGCTTGGGACGGCCGCCGTTCTCGTTGGCGGCATAGCCCTCTTCTGCTATATCGGGCTTGAAGTTTCAATGGGTGGATGGATCACTACCTACCTGAAAAGCCTGCAATTTCCAGAAGGACAAGCCTCGACCATATTGTCTGGATTCTGGATCGCGTTGATGGTCGGACGGTTTGTCGCGTCGTTCGTGCTGCGCGGCATCGCGCCCGAGAGACAAGCGTGGGTGATCGTCGTGCTTGCGTTCCTTGCCGCGATTACTATCGGGATAATGATAGTGACGCGCAACCGTGGCCTTGCCGCTGTGGCAACTATTGCGACCGGTCTTTGCTTCGCGCCTCTTTTTCCCACGACTGTCGGCGTCACGTTTGCTCACTACGAGCAGTCGGTGCACGGCAGCGTGTTCGGGGCCATTTTCGCCATTGGCCTTATTGGAGGGAGCTTTTTGCCAGCGGCTATCGGCTCCTATTCCAAAGGTAAGTCTATCCAGAAAAGCCTCACGATTCTGGCGGTGGCTGCTCTGGTTCTGTGTATCATCGGTATCGTAATGACAAAAGTCTGAAGAAGATCTGTCGGAAAACAGTTCGGCGTCGTCGGGCATTGTTCTGAAAACACGTACCGTGCACTGGCACTCATTGCACACCAAGGGGGATGAGTATGAATCGTTTGATCAGCCCGGAGGAAAGGGGAACGGTGTTTCTGCGAAACGTCGCTGTTTCAGTTGCGGCTATTGTCCTGATGTGCTGTCTTGCCGCATGGCTGCAATCGGTCGCCGCGCAGAGTATGCTTCTCACTGAAGCGGAACGAGAAGACGGTTGGTTCCCGCTGTTCAACGGGGTTGACCTGACCGGCTGGAAGGCGACGGGCGCACATCCGGAAGCGTTCTACGTCAAGGACGGTGTCATCGAATGTGACGGGTCCGGCGGCGGTTGGCTGAAAACCGATAAGCAGTTCGAGAACTTCGTCCTCCGTATCGAGTACAAGCTGAGCAAGGGCGCCAACAGCGGTATCGCTATACGGGCGTTGCCGGAAGGCAGCCCGGCGTTCTCGGGGATGGAGATACAGCTCCTTGACGATTATGGCAGGCGGCCGAGGGTTTACACGACCGGCGCGATCTACGACTCGGTAGCGCCCACGAAGAACACGTCCAGGCCCGCCGGTGAATGGAACGAGATGGAGATCACCTGCGATGACCGGCAGGTCAAGGTGGCTGTGAACGGGACGGAGATCGTTGACGCAAACCTGGATGATTATACGACCCCGATCAACAACCATACACCTCTGAAAGACCGGGCGACCTGCGGGTTGATAGAGCTTCAGGACCACACCGGTCACTACATCTGGTTCCGGAACATCAGGATCAAACCGCTTCCGGGAGGTGTGGGGTGGCGGCCGCTTTTCAACCACGAGGATCTCACCGGATGGAGGATGGTCGGTACGGCGAAATGGCAGGTCAAAGACGGCGTCCTGGTCGGCTCGCAAGGCCAGGGGCACATTTTCAGCAACTCCGCTTATGACAACCTCATGCTGCGGACATCGCTCCGTATCAGCAGCCACGGGAACAGCGGCGTCTATTTCCGCGCGCAGGATCTGGCCGACTGGCCGGAAGGGTATGAGGCGCAGGTCGATCATCACGACCCGAACAATCCGACCGGCAGCCTGTACGGTATGTGCAAGGCGGCGAACGTCGTCACGCGCGACGGCGAGTGGTTCACGATGCAGGTGACCGCCGACGGACCGCATATCGTTATAGAGGTGAACGGCCAGACCGTCGTGGACACACAAGATACGACATTTCAAGGTGGGATGATCGCGTTGCAGGCGCACGACCCGTCGTCGGTCGTCCAGTACCGTGACGTCGAGATCAAGCTCCTGCCGTGAATAGCACGCTGGCCGGGAACTATACGGGACAGCCGTCCACCATGTGGAGTGCGCAAGCTTGCTTGCGCGGCGGTAGCAAGCTACCGCACTGCAAAAAACCATAGGTACGATGCAAGAGGCGAAGGTCAACGAAAACAGTCACGTCGAATCGTGGCGTGAGCATATCCGCGTGTTGGCGGAAGAGATCGGTCCGCGCGGGTCCACCACGGAAGGCGAACGGCGCGGTTCGGAATACTGCCGGCAGGTGCTGGCACGCCTGGGATTCGCCCCACGAATCGAGACATACAGGAGCGCCCGCTCCATCTACCACCCTCATCTGATCGCCGCTGCCGCTCTGCTCGTTGCGTTCGTCATCTACCCGCTCGGCGGGCGCATGACCGCCGGTATCGCCGCGGCCATCTCGTTCGTTGCTTTTGCGTCCGAGCTGATGGAACTGGGGTTACGCAATAATCTGCTGCGCCGGTTGGTGCCGAAAGGCGACAGCCAGAATGTCGTCGCGACCGTCGCTCCTGCAGGGAAGCACGAGCAGGATCTCATCATCATGGGGCATGTGGACAGCCATCGGACACCGATCATTTTCAGCACGATACCGTGGTTGTATACGTATATGATCTTCAGTGCGGTCGCCGCGGTCGCTTTTTCCGCCCAGGTGGTGCTTTACATTCTAGGCACCGTGACACAGTGGCCGTGGATCTGGCCGGTATCCATTGCGAGCGCGGTGTGCGCTGCTCTGCTCATAGCGATGAGCTTCCAGGCGGACAGCACACCATTCAACCGTGGTGCGAACGATAACGCGAGCGGTGCCGCGCTCGTGCTGGCGCTGGCGGAGGCGCTTCGGCAAGAACCGTTGGCGCACACCCGCGTGTGGCTGGTATGCAGCGGCTGCGAGGAGGTCCAACATTACGGCGCGACCGACTTTTTCCGGCGGCACCGCGATGAGCTGCACAATCCTGCCGCGCTGGTGTTCGACAGCGTCGGATGCGCCGGACCGGCCTGGCTGATCAAGGAGGGTATCGTCGTGCCGTTCTACTCGGACCGTGAGCTCGTAGCGTTAGCCGAGCGAGTCGCCGCCGACCATCCGGAACTGGCCGCGTGCGGTACGCGTATCCGTGGCGGCAACACCGAGATGGCCGACGCCCTGCGGGCACGCGTACCGGCGATAACCTGGTGCGGAATCGATCACCATGGCAGGTTGCCGTACTGGCACCAGACCGGCGATACCTTCGACAAGATCGATGCTGACGTGCTTGCACGGACCTACGCGTTCACACGGGCGTTCATGCACGCGCTCGACATGCGGACTGCCGGCGTGTGAGGACACGATAAAGGGAATCCCACTGATGCGGGCGGACCACATCGCGTTTCGTGTCGCGGACATCGACGCTGCGATCGATTTCTACAGCCGTTCGCTCGGGCTGAAACTGCTCGACAAGCAGGTTAGCAGCGAACACGGTGAAGCGTTCGCGTTCCTGGATCTCGACGGGTGTCGGCTCGAGCTGATCATGCTCCTGGACGAGAGTGGCGACCCCGTGCCGTACGATCCACTGGCGCCGACCGAACCGTTCTGTCCGCACGTCGCCGTGGCGGTGAGCGATGTTGACGCCATACTAGACCAGATCGTCAAAGCTGGTGCGAAGTATTTGAAAGGTCCGATGGAAATACCATGTGAGGTCAGGTGGGCCTACGCGGCCGATCCTGATGGGAACGTGATCGAGCTCGTCCAGTGGCACAGACCTGCCGCGTCGCAATGACACGGCTCAGTTCAAGCCAAACCGTTCGAGAAACCTCTCTCCCTCCTCCTGCGAGGCCAGGTTGATCGTAAAGGCGATCTGTTCGGCGGGCAACTTCTGCACGAGGTCGACCACCCTGTCCGGATCCGTCGCGTGGAAGAAGATCCCCTTACCGGCTTCAGCGATTCGGCGGTAGTACGGCAGCCAGACCTCGGAATCTTCCGGCGGCTTTCCCGCACCGGCGACCCACTGGATCGCGTTCAGCTTCTCGATGGAAAGCAGATGGTCGAGATGCTGCAACGCGCCGGGACCGTCCCAGTGGTAGATCGACCTGTCGAGCCACTCGACCTGGTCCCGCGTCACCGGCAGCACGAACTCGGCGAACATATCACGCGAGATCATCGCCGAAAAGTCGCACTGGAGGGTGTACCACGGCCGGGACGACCACGCCGGCAGCCAGCAGGTGTACCCATCCTGTCCGGCGTCGTCGAGAATTGATACCAGTTCCGAATAGTACCGGTACCATAGTTCGAGGATTCTCTCCTGGCACCGGTTGACCGGTTCGGGCGATTCGACCAGGTCGAGGAGCAGCTCCTGGTTGCCGCGTAACGACGCGAGTATGTCGAGCACGCTGCCGATATCGGCGATGGAGGCGAAATACCGAGCTTCAGCGAGACGCGCGGCTTCGTCCGTGAGCCGTTTCGTCGCAGTCCACAACTCTTCGTCCGGATCGTACGCGAGACTCGCGAGAATGTTCTCAAGGTTGTTGTCCTCGAGCCGATGGAACCAGACGGTGTCCGGTTTGAAGGTTACCGGCGAGCCGAGGTACGCAGCGACACTCCCTGCACCGAAATTGACGAAGTAGCTCGGGACCGCATCGCCACCGTACCACGTGGACATCGCCTGGTTCCACGCCGCACGCGACCGGTACGTCACATCGAGCCATCGCTGGGCGACATCCGCCGGTTCCGTGACCGGCAGGAGCGGTTGCCGAGGTTGCTCGAGCGGCGCGAATACCGATACCACCGGCCCCCTATCAAGCATACCCGTCCACCACGCCTCCCACCGCGCCTGCACCCGCGGCCAGTTCTTTACAAGGTTCATTGTGTGATTCTTTCCCGTTAGACCGTCGGAAGCCCGCAGCAGCATTATTCACCAAATCTGTTTGCCGGAGAGCAGATTATACCGATCCCGCCTTTGCATGTCATCCTCCTGGATTCCCGCCTGCGCGGGAATGACGACAAAAAGGGTGCGAATGACGGTGGATAGGGTAGGATGGCGCCAGATCAAGTGGAAATGCACGCAAATGGCGCTCGAATGGCGCTGTGGGCCCCCATAGACGCATCGATTAGTCGGGCGGTTCAGTCACGCAGCAGTTCTCCTTTGGTGTCTCCGTTTTATGAGGAATCGCAAGCCAGCGATAACGATCGCAATGCCGCAGGCCATAAACAGCCATGGCCAGATCTCGCCCAGGATCAGCAGCGCTTTTGGACGTTGTTCAAACCGCCGGATCAAACGTTCCTCTGCTTGTTCCGCCTCTTCGTGTGCCTTTTGAAGCTCCGCGAGCAGCGTTTCTGGATCTTCCTCATCACCCGGCCATCTCACAACCCTTGCGTCCGCGCGTTGACGAAGCTGGAAGGCGCCGCTCACTGCTGCTATCGTGAATTGGCAGCGCTTCACGAGCAAGGTACAGCTGGCGGTTTCCTCACGAGGACCTCCAAAAACCACCATGTTGCGATAGGTCGTCGGGACCCAGAGGTCTTTGTCAATCATCACCGGGTCGGCATAGTCCATATAGGCTATGGGCGCCGCCCCCTGCATGTTCGCTATACGGCGCGGCATGTATCCGTGCTTTGTATCCAGTGTCACGGAGAGATAGGGGAATTGGTGGAAGATACGGCCCGGTGGCTCGTATCCAACGATGTCCATTGCTTTGTGGCGATAGTCGAAGGTGACTGTTGGTGAGGAAGGATCAGCGGCCCCCCTGTCCTTACGCTCGATGAAATCGTACCACGCGTTCAACCATCTAAAGTTGGTTCGTCCGCCCTCCGACAGCGGAAAAAGGAGTGCGGCGAAGAACTGATACGGTAATGTCAGGACAGCGAACTCGTAAGAAAACTCGTCAGGTGCGTGGCGAAAGTCTGTCAGGAACCGGGCATCCCAGACGTTGCCATCGCCCGTATCGATCCGTCTCGCGTCGGATATGATTGTGCGTAAAACGGCGCCGTCTTCGGCCAGCAGATCGATACGCCAGAGATCCGTGCCTCGCCACGCGCACTCAAGAAACGCCGCGTTCCTGAGCTCCCCCGCGATCCTGTCAAAGAGTCCCTCCAGGGATGTGTCGTCCGCCGGTGCCTCGTCCATTGACTCCTCAAGTGAAGGCCAGAGCCGGGGCGGCATCCTCCTCCGCATGACAATCCTACCCAACTCGACGGCTCTGGCAGGCAGCTCGTCCATAACGGCGTCGTTGAAGGTGATGGTGAATGTCGCTCTACCGGCGACCATCCTCGACTCGCGTTCCATCGCAATCGCGATCGGATGTTGGGACATGTCCGCTGCGTGTGAAGCACGAGGGATAGAGGCGCCCACGACCACCAGCGCGCCGATGGTGAGTCTTTTCATTGCTGGGGTGATCCGGAGTAACCCAGCAGGCGATCGACGGAGGGATACAAAGCTGCGGAACACGCAGCCTTCTCGATGGACGCAGCGTCGCACTTGAGGAGACCTCCCCGGGCATATACGCGCCATCCGACCTTGCCTGGTCTATGCGTCGCACCTTCCCCGCCTAGTATCATACACCCAACGTGACGGGTATATTCAAGCCTTTTTGAATCAATTCGCGTAAGAGGCTCTCCGTTCTTCTTTGTGCCTTGGTGTCTTTGTGGTGATCCCCTGTTGAAATCTGCGCAATAGGAGCTGTTAGCTGCGGTTTGTCTTTGTGGTGGCGAAACGTATGAGCGCTGATGCGAGCGCGGCGGCTACCAGTAGAGCCGTTCCGACGAGTGTCCAGAGGGGAACGTAGCTTGCCGGGTCTGTCGGGTCGGTCTGCCACTCGAACTCAGTGGCGTTCGACGTCCCGTCACGATCGAAATCGTCGTCGGGCAGAACGTCGTCGAGCGTTTCGTACGCATCGAACGCGTCGAAATCGATAATCTGCTGTTCGAAGTTGTCGCCGAGACCGTCGCGGTCATCGTCGGCCCACTCGTCCGGGTTGCCGGGGAAGGCGTCATCGCATTCCATCACGCCGTCGCCGTCCACATCACGACACACACCGGTGGTGTAGGTGAGCGGGTGCGTCACGAGTTCCAGCCGGTCTTCAGCGTCCGACACGGTCAATCCCGGCGGCTCGTAATACATGTACCGGAAGGTTTCCAGCTTGTGCGGGTCGTCCAGAGTGGGATCAGTGTTCGGAAGGCTGCCGCGCATCCAGGGTCCGCTCGATCCGTAGGCGAACTCGTCGCCGGTACATTGATACTCGAAATCGCCCGAACTGGAGCCGGCCGTATCGTCGTCGTCGAGGTACACGGAGGTCAACGTGACGGTCGTTATATCGGTGTCGATACTGTGAACCATCACCACCGACCCGTGGGACCCGGTTACCAGTTCCCACGCAACAGGTCCCTCCGTCACAGCGTCCTGCTGCCCGTCGATCGTGACACCGGCGAGGTTGTTGTTATTGCAGTACGTCATGCCGATCGCGTCCGGGCTGTAGTCGAAATAGTCTGCGACCGAGTTAATAGCGTGGACGCGCAGGTACGTCGCGATATCTTCCCTCCGCTCATAGTATATATGGACACGCTGTGTCAGGGGGCCGCTGTTACACCCGACGTACGATCGGATCGCCCTGACCGGCCCGCCCGAGTTGCGCACGAACGCGCCTTCCCCTTCGGAATACGTGTCGGTCGTACGATCGCAGCTGCCGGGACCGCGCGTCGGGCTCTTCTGCCGGTCGAGTATATCAACACCGGTAGCTGATCCGGCGTAGATACTGAGCCCGTCGCAGATCCACCTGTCCGAAAAGTGGCGTTCGTAATAGAGTGTGGTGACCGTCGTGTCCTCAGGATCCCAGCCGCTGCCGACCTCGTACGTCGTGAGATAGTCGCCGGAGAGCAGCGTGAACTGGTAATCGACGTACTGGACGCCGGCACCGGGATCGAGCGTGCCGTCCTGCTCGAAAAGGTACACGTAGCCCCAGCCCGCATCGACCGGGTCGGAAATCGCCACCTCGACGCCTGAACCGGGGATAACGTGCAGCGGCTCGCTGAACGTGCCGGGTTTCGCGCCCGCATCCTTCGCCATGAGCGCGATCTCGTCGTCATCGTCCAGCGTCGCATCCGGGTCGCCGCCGGTGAACGTGCCGCTGTCCGTGTAAGAGAGCCGCGTGAAGTTTCCTCCCCAGTTCGTGTGGCCGTCGTACACGTCGTTGTAGTTGACGATCGCCCGTTCGTCCACCTGCACCGGTATGTGCACCCACCCGCCGTCGTAGCGGAACGCGACGAGATCCTCGGGCGCGATGCCGGTCAACGACGGGATATCCGCGCCGGTAAGCACGACAGGGTCAGCCGGTCGGTTCAGCGTTGATGCGCGAACCGGTGACGTAGCGCAGGCCATTGCACCGGCAATCGCCAGCGTGCAGACCAAGTCAAACAAGAGCCGACCGGTTCGCGGTGTCCGGCGTGTATCGGGCGATTTTAGCATTTTCCTCTCAGTCCTTTGCGCGGCACGCGCGTTTGAGTGTACCAGTCCACCGGCACTCACGGCCCGCGCGCGGTATAGCAATCACGATCGCGACCGTGTGAACAGGGTAATAGAATCGACCGCCACCCGTCAAGAAAAAGGGTACTCTCTCTGTTCAATCGTAGGGGCGAAGCCGTGTGTTCGCCCGCGTTTGAAGGGCAGACACATGGGTCTGCCCCTACGGGCTTCCGGGATAGGGTGGGCGGTTCCGGGCAAATGTGTTGCCGGGCGACGCGGAATCCGTCGTCATTGCGAGCGAAGCGCGGCAATCTGGTTTTTCGCTATCGATTTACGCACGTGCCGTTGCGCGAGAAGTCGTTCCGCTGCGCCAAGAGACTAACGCTGCTGTTGACGCCGGCTCATCGAAACGGTACTATGACACGTGCGCGGTAACGTAGCGACGCTTTCGCAACACACGTTTTAGAAAACCCGGGAGAATAGCTCATGGATCAGAGATTGATCGTGGTGCTTGCGGTGGTCGGTATCGTGCTGCTGTACGTCATCGTGCGGCGGCGGGGAACGCGTGCGAGGGGCGGTTCAGGTCACGAGCCCGTTCCGGGCGGGCGAACCGTCCGCGTGAGCAGCTTACAGCAGAACAAGAGTGTGACGGTGAAAACGCCGGACGGGCAGGAACGTACCTACCGATCGCTCGACGAGATGCCCGCCGAACTGAGGGCAAAGATCGAGCAGGCGCGACGGGAGGGACCGATGCAGACACGAACGTACATGCGGGTTAGCCGCAACGGCGAGACGCGCGAGTACACATCGGAACGCGATCTGCCGCCGGGCCTGCGCCAGCGGCTCGAGAGTATCCGTGCGGGCGAACAGGGCATCACGATCGAGGTGGACGGCGAGACGCGCCATTACGACAGCCCGGACGATGTCCCACCGCACCTGCGGAAGTTCCTGCGAGAGTAGTATGACATTTCATTTAATGACTTGGACGTTGTCGCGCTATCTTGTCGGGGGACATTTCTGTCGCCCCCGGTTCGGGGGCTCTTCCATCGGTGGCGGGCTAACCCAGGGCTTGCTTCGCGTCGCCCTGGGCTACATTCTGTCGCCCCTCCGGGGCTGGTAGATCGTGCCAGTCGTAGCTATGGGTAGACGTCTGGTGCCGTTGATAGCGTCAGGCGCCGGACGCCGGCTACCCGCAAAGACGAATGTCACGAACCACTGGTTGCGAGTAGCCCCGTCAATCGCGCCGCTCATCCCGCTGCAGCGGGCGGTCGCACTTCTTGTTCGCCATGAGAAGCTTCAACCCCTCGACAAGCGGGGGGTACGTGGGCAATTCCTTCTTGTCTACACTCCATGTAGTGAACAAATGGCCGAGCATGTTGGGGTTCTTGTGCTTCATGGCGTATTGGATCAACGCTTTTGTTGCCTCGACACGGTTCCACCCTGCAGGGAGCACGCGGAATCCCTTTCCGAGGAACATTGTTATGGATGGATATTCGCGTCTCCTCCTGTAATGCCAATCGCAGATGATGATGTCTTTCGGAATCATATCGATGGCGGCCGCCGTACCGTACAGGGACGATTCCCATTTGCCGTACCGTATCTTTTGTCCGTCGACCAGGCGATCGCCCCACATCAACATCTCGAAGCCTCTCTTCTTGACGAGGTGGTCGTGGTAATCGTTCACCGCTTTCGCGAAAAGTTTCGCCGGATCTTTCCCTTTCGTAGACGGTGACTGTTCGCTGCCGAGGAGGAACACCTCGTCCATGCCGACATGCATCGCGTCCGCCTGAAACGCTTCGATCAGCTCGTCCATGAGCCTGAAAACGATCTCGTTCACTCTCGGATTGAGCGGATCCCACTCGCGGCAGTAAATACCCTCGTTGTCAGGGAACCTCCCCGGCGTGAGATCGAACTCCGGATACTTCAGCAGGAGCGGTGACGTCTGTTTCTTCCACGATTGGTGACCGAGACACTGGAACTGCGGGATAAGCCTGATACCGCGTTCGCGACAGTGCCTGGCGAGCTTCCCGGCTCCCTGCGCTGTTACCGGCGATGCGGACAGACGGAGTTCGGGATGCGATTTGAAGTCAAAACAGTAGTCCACCTCGAGGATGATCACGTTGATCCCCATATCGGCGAGAGTGGGGAGCTGGCCGATGAGTTCTTCGATGTGATCGTCGTTCCGGTAGCCGCCAACATGTATCGCACGCCACGGTTCGGCTTGCTTCAGCACAGACGTGGCTTGCTCCCCTGTGACGGTATCGGAAATGAGAAGCAGGGCAACAAGAACTACAAGTGGCACCAACGGTTTCACGGTTACTCCCCTCCAGATTCTCGAGGTCGCCTCCGGCTGACGCACATATTGCCGGAAAAACGTTCTGCTGTATTACATCTCAACCGACTGTCAGCACCTTCAGTTGAAGTGCGGCGAGCCGACCGCTTAAGGGCGGTTCACGAACCGCCCCTACGGAGCACGGATGCCGTATCCACTTCACCACGTCTTCATGATCTCAGCGAAACATTGCAACCCGCTCGGGATAACCCCGCCATATCCGTGGCCGGGACTCGTCCACGCACCGCAAAGATACAGGTTCTTTATGGGCGTGGCATGCTCGAGCCGGTTGGGGCCGGAATTGTTCAGTGTCTGATCGTAGCCGTATATCGCACCACGGTAGTTGCCGGTGTATCGGACGTTCGTCAACGGTGTGCCGATCTCTTTCACCTCTATTGCCTGTGAGAGTCCGGGCAGGAGCGTTTCCTCCACCTTCCCGATCAGCACGTCGGCCATTCGTTCCTTTTCCGCGCGATATGCCGTCTTATTACCCTTGAAGTAGTCGGATTCGTACCTCTTCCAGTGGTCGTATCCCTGAAGAGTGAGAATATTGATGATATTCTTTCCGGGAGGGGAGTACCCTTCATAAATGTTGTCATAGAGTGCGACGAGACAATCGCCGTTCTCGACATCCGCCTTCACGCAGGCGTCGTAGCCGGCTTCGATGTCGTAGCCGGTATTGCAGAAGATCTCAGAGTCATGGATCCCGAGCTCGCCAACCAGATCGGTCTTCAGTCCCAGCCATATCTGGAAACTGGAGAGGCTCACACTGAACTGATCGAGCCGGTCGAGATAGTCTTTGAGATAGTCGGCGTCGTCCATCATCGTGCGGAACGTATCGTAGGCGTTGGCGTTTGACACGATCACCTTTCCGAAAAAGGTCTTGCCGTCGGCGGTCTCTACCCCGTACGCAGCGTGATCCTTCACCAGTATTTTCTCGACGCGCGTACCGAGCATGACGGTACCGCCGCGTTGGCTGATAAACCGCACGAATGCGTCACTGATCTTCTGAGACTTCCCTCGTACGTAATATGCGCCACGTTCAAGGAACTCTAAGTAGGGAAGCGCGTAGTACGAACTCGCGAGTTTCGACGGCGGGAGGCCGTAGTAGCCCCATTGTGCGGATATGATGGATTTCAGTTTCGGGTTGTTAATCCGGGCGTCCAGCATCTGCCCCCAGGTCTTGTCATAGCATTTGTACAGGTACGGGAACTCAGTTGGGACGCGGCTCATATCGATGGTACCCTCGGCGTCCGAAAACCTGTCCAGATCGGCGGCAAACCCCGCCATATCTTCGAATATTCCTGCGATTCCCTGTTCCTCCTCCGGGAAATACCTCAGGAGCATATCGATATAACCGCGAAGGTTCTTCTGGGGAACGCGGATATCGTAGTCGGGGTAAATTGCACGGTAACAGTCAGGATGTGGAACGAACTGGACCTCAGTGATCTCAGGGAAACCCTCTATAAAATTGTGGAGCCCGTCTCGTTTGCGAGCCGTCGTGCAATGGAGGGACACGTCGAAGACAAAGTCGCGCCGTTTGAAGGTCGTTGCATAGCCGCCGGGAATATAATGTTTTTCCAGAACCAGCGGTCTGAAACCCTGTCTGGCGAACGCGGTCGCGCAGCTCAACCCGCCGAGTCCTGCACCGATGATGACCGCGTCATAGTGGTTCCCGTCCTCAGCGGCGCTCACACCTCTCGGGAACGCGCTCCAATCAAGCGCCGCCACGGACATCCCGCCAAGCACGGATTTCACAAAATCTCTTCTCTCTATGCTCTTGTTGAACACCCGGTTCCCTCCTCTTGTTGGTGCTCTCTCAAGTCTTCTCGTATATGTAGAAATCTGCAAAAGAGCCCGCGTTGATGTCACCGGTGAACGGATACTTGTTTGGTATGTGTTTGATTAGCTTCCACCCCGTGATATTCTGGTCTATCCACCGGGTGAATTCTCTGTGCCTCACATGCGGCGGCTGTAACCGCTCTTGCCTATCCGTATTGCTGGAGTAAATAACCACAAATCGAGTCGACGAATCAAACAACCTTCTCATATACGATTCGAATATGCCATCTTCAACCAAGTGATATACCACATCCAATGAAAGGGTGAGCTCAGCACTTTCTCCAGCATAATCCTTCATCGGCTTGAAGACCTTTGTTCCATCAGTGCGGAAGACACGTCTGCATTGAGAGACGGCTTCGGGACTCACGTCAAATCCCAAATATTCCGGGTATCTAGCCAATCTCAACTGATTTCCACTACCGCAGCCGTACTCTATGATTGACTGTACACCGTACTCCTTTACAAGACTGTTTAGAATCTCGGCCTTGAATTCCGCGAGCTTGCCACATGAACCCGGCCCATCGTCGTCGCCTTTTGCATACCGTTCCATCCAGTACTTCTGTGATCCCGGGAACTGCCTGGCCCGTAATTTTCTGAGAGCATGAGGAGCAAGAGTTCGTACAACTGGGATTCGGCCCACGATCCTCTTCACACGTTCAGTGACTTGCTTCATCCAGCGCATCGCTTATGGAAGCACGACTAGTTGTAATGTTTTCGTCACGTAGCGCCGCGACATCTATCGCGTCAAGACAGACGGTCGATCCTCCACCGACTTTCCGGCACGGCCGCTTAGAACCCTTCCACCGGGACAAACTCGTGCGTGAACGGTCGGGTATCGCCGACGTGCCACAACCGGAACCCAAGTGGGCGTTCGTCAAAATTCTTGCTCGTTGCCTCGCCGTTCACGAGCTGTATCCCTTTGTAGTCGTTGACGATGGTCCTATGGGTGTGACCGGCGAGCACGGCGACGACACCGTACATCTCGAACAGTGCGAGCAGTTCTCCGCGCTTCTCCACAGGCAGGTTGAAATAGTCTTCATTCTCGTCCGGCTCGGCGATGTACAAAGGGTAGTGCGCGACGACGAAGACCGGAGATCCCTTTTCAGACGCGGTCTTGAGCGTCTTATTGAACCATGCGTCATGTTTCTCAGATTCCCCGTCAACGGACGCTTTCCAAAGCGAGGTGTTCGCAACCAGAAAGGTGTACCCTTTGTGCTCGAACGAGTAGTAATCCTTGCCCACGACCTGCCGGTAGTGTTCCAGGGATTCCGCTGTCGGGTTGTTGCCGATATCATGATTTCCTGCTACACAGTAACACGGCATGGCGAGTCCCGCTTTGATCTCCTTGAAATCAGCGAACGATTTATCGTCGGCCTTGTCAACGAGATCGCCGCAAATGACCACAAAATCAGGTTTCAGCGCGTTGATCTGTTTCACGGCCTGCTTGAACGAGTTCACGTCGTGTTCGTACCCGCCCATACCGAGTTGCGTATCGCATATCTGGATGAAGGTGAACGGCTCCGTGAACGCAGTTTGGGTCGCAACAACGGCAGCCGAACACAGGGCTGCGGTCCGAAAAAACTCGCGTCGCGGCCGGTCACTTCTCGTCATCTTCCCTCCTTCCGTGCGGCAGGTCGTTCGGGCGGGACGCCGAACGCCATGATCGGCATTCCGGGGAAGGCGGCTGCCGAATCGGAATGACCGAGAACAATCGCATCATTGGCCGCCATCACGGTTTCCTGATGTTTACCGAACGCGTTGACGATTCTGGCGAACGGCTGACCTGCCGTGACCTCGTCGCCCGGCTGAACAAGAAATCGTATGATACCGGTCTTTGAGCCATACGGTTTGTCCGCATATCTGAGCAATCTGCCGTCACCATAGCGTGCCGGTAACGGGTAGCTGAACGGTTTCTCACGAGGTTCCGTCATGCCGAGATACGCGAGAATGTTCCAGATGGCCTCGAGGCCGTACTCGATGTTGGCCTGGTGGACAACGTACGGTCCGCCAAGCTCGAGCGTCAGCGACGGTATGTCTCGCAGGAGAAGGCTGTGCGAGAGGCTCTTCTTGAGCTCCTCGGTATCGACGATGGCGCAGAACCCTGCCTGTTTCCCCACCTCTATCGTTTTCTTATAGGCGTCCTTATGCGGCCCGCCCGGATCGCGGTCTATCAGGACGTACGGAATGGACTCGAGCCAGTCATTATGAAGGTCCAGGACGAGAGTTGGTGACGTATCCATTATCGTGCCGAAAATGCGGTCCGCGATTCGCTCGCCCAGAGAGCCGGTTGCGCTGCCTGGGAACGACCGGTTAAGATCCTCCCGGCTCATCGTGATAGTACGCGTTCCCGTTTCAAAGCCCAACGGGTTCATAAGCGGGAAGGCGTATAGCGCACCGCACGCCATCCGTCGCCGAATTCTCCTGAACACTTCCTGGATAATAACGATCCCGCTGACTTCGTCACCGTGACCGCACGCCGTCAGCCAGACCACGGGGCCCGCTTTAGGGCTTATCGCCGACATGAGAGGAAGTCGGCGGCGCGAGAGATCGGACCCGGTGAGAATCTTCAGGAACGAGTAGCTGATCTTGACAGGCAGCCTGCCGGATTCTCTCTTACCGCCTGCCATACGTGTCTCTTTCGCCATGCCGAAACGGAACTCCTACAGTCTGTGCACCGGTGGTGTGCATTGGCGATCACCTTCTCCCGCGCGGGTTTTCCTATTGAGGCGGTGCTCAATAAGTATGAACGCGTACGCTCCGGTTGTCAACGCGAGGGGGAAAAGCGTTTTGTGAAACAGCCTTTGCGCCGGTAGGGCGGGCGTCTCGTCATAGACGCGCCGTGGCGGGCCCGCCAATGTAGGGGAGGCCCTTGCGGCCTCCCGCGGGAGGGTGCTCTCCACGGCGAGTCTTCGACAAGACCCTCCTCTACGACAGGCTTTGCTATGAAAACCCACAAATATGTCGCAGGCCCGTTTCCGCACAGTTCCTTGTCAAAGTGCGATTGGCGATGGTAGGATTAGCTCGGGGACGAGCGGGATAGCGGGACCGAAATGGTGCCGGGTGGCTGGTACTGATGAGGGGGGATCAAAAGATGGGCGAGAGGAACATTGAACGAGTAGGACGTCGCGATCTGCTGCGGCTGACTGGTGCCGGTGCAGCGATGCTGCTGACGAGGAGAGCGTGTGGGGCGGAAGCTGAACCGGTTAAGAGAAAACCGAACATCGTCGTCATCGTGGCTGACGATCTCGGGTATGCGGACATCGGTGTGCACGGCTGCAAAGATATCCCGACACCGCACATCGATTTGCTGGCACGCAACGGCGTGCGGTGTACCGACGCCTACGTCTCCTGCCCCGTGTGCAGCCCCAGCCGGGCAGGGTTCCTGACCGGTCGGTACCAACAGCGGTTCGGGCACTGGTACAACCCCGGTCCGGCAGCGCAGGCATCGGCGCAGTTCGGTCTGCCGCTCACGGAAGCAACGTTGGCGGACGTGCTCAAACGAGCCGGGTACGTGACCGGGATGGTCGGCAAATGGCATCTCGGGCTGAAACCCGAGTTCCATCCGATGAAGCGCGGATTCGACGAGTTCTTCGGGTTCCTGCACGGGTCACACTCGTACATCGATCCGCAGGCGGACAAGTTCAATCTGATACTGCGCGGTACGGAACCGGTTGACAAGAAGGAGTACCTCACCGACGCGTTCACGCGCGAAGCCGTCCGGTTTGTAGAACGCCATCGAAGTAGCCCGTTTTTCCTCTATCTCTCGTATAACGCGGTGCATACCCCGATGCAAGCGCCTGACATGTATCTGGAACGTTTTCCCGATATTAACGAGGGGAAGCGGCGGAGGTACGCTGCCATGCTGAGCGCTATGGACGACGGCGTTGGCAAGGTGCTCGATGCGTTGAGAGCGGCGGGTGTTGGTGACGACACGCTTGTCATGTTCTTCAGCGATAACGGCGGTCCGCCGCAAGCGAACGCCTCGAGCAATACGCCCTTACGCGGGTCCAAGGGTACCGTCTGGGAAGGCGGCATCCGCGTGCCGATGCTCATGCAATGGCCGCGCCGCATCCCGCAGGGTACGGTATACAGCCAGCCGGTTATCGCGCTCGACACGTTTGCGACGTGCGCAGCGGCTGCCGGTGCTGCGGTGCCGACGGACCGCACGGTGGACGGGGTGGACCTGGTGCCGTATCTGACCGGACGGAAACAGGACGTGCCGCACGAGATGCTTTTCTGGAAATGGCACGACGGCGACGTGGTGCGCAAAGGGAACTGGAAGCTGGT
>Ga0180433_10003905_pt1 | contig 21417 bp, 23 predicted proteins | sample SS_ome_8_FD_132980 | JGI IMG/M metagenome (GOLD analysis project Ga0180433, IMG submission 132980) | Hypersaline lake sediment archaeal communities from the Salton Sea, California, USA - SS_1_D_1 metaG | ecosystem: Environmental > Aquatic > Non-marine Saline and Alkaline > Hypersaline >... | reverse complement strand
TTCATCAGGCTTTCGACTAAGGCATCGCCTAGTCCCTGGTCGATCTCCTCCAGAGGCGGATCGCCGGTGATCCGCACGTAATCGCGGACCGCCGCATCGTAGTCGGCGATCGTCTTCGCGCTCCGCGGATGTCGTGGGTCCTGGAGGTAGACAACACGGAAGTAGTCCGCATAGAATACCGCCAACCCGTGTTCCTGCGGGCGAATCATGTGAGCCGGTCCGGCCGTCGACTTCCCGGGCGCTGCAAGCTGGGGTCGTCTGGTGGTTCGGGCCGGCTCTCCTTCTTGGTGCACAAGCATGGGGCGTCCCCTTTGTGCCACAACAGAGAGACTCGGCCTCCCTGCGCGGTCGCGACGGCGCACGGTCCATGCCTATTGTAAGGCTAACCTTTTTTCTGCGCGTCTGGTACTCGATTGCAAAAAGCGCCGCCGCGGGGTAGCCGAGGGCAACCCGGCCAGGAGGCCGGTCGGAGATCCCCCGCGACGGCATCAGGGTGATGATACGGGTGCCCGCTGGGATAATAACGGCGTCCACGTCGACCTCCTCGCGCAGATGGTCAGCGCGACAAGAGGCAAGGGCGGCCCTCGGCTCACGGAACTGGGAGTTGCCCGAACCAGTAAGGACCCGGCCCGCGGCTGCGCGGGCGACGGGTGACGAAAATTGAGCGGCACCAATCTAAGACAGGCCGTCGTCGCGTGTCAAGCGCTCGCTAGCGGGCAACGTGACCAAAATCGGACGGCCAGGCACGCCAGGCACAAGATGTTGTATGCGGCGGCGCGCCGCATACCGTATTTTGTGGCAAGAAATCTCCAAGAAAGCGCGAGCCCTCCCTGACCTCTGCGTGAGAGGGCTCGCGAAGCGGGCGAAGGCCAGGTTTGCTCAGACGTTCGTCACCCTACGGGCAGCTGCCCGTAAAAGATGCGTCCCCGACCGCGTCACCACGGCCGGAACCTGGCGCTTCGCGCCGGCTCAGGCTTTGTCCAACCCTGTCGGGTGGTCGTTGTCTTCGGACTCACAAACCGAAGACAGTCAGTCCCTCCGCGGCGGCAGGCGTCGGAGGCCGTCGAGAATGTGAAGTATCCCGATGGTTCATGTACCCCCTAGGGGAGTCGAACCCCTGTCTTCGGACTGAGAAGCCACCGATACGATGGACACGGCGGCGGGGGAAACTTACCATGATGGGTGGAACACCTTACTTCAGCGGAGGGCAAAATCATGGGGACGAACAGCACTTTTTGGCTCGGCCTCGCCTGGATCGGCGCGGTGGTCTTCGTCTTGATCGCTTTGGGCATCATGGCCGAAGCCTCGTCGGGCGAGTTCCATAGCGATGCCTTCGTGACGGCCTGCGTCGGCTTCATGGCCTCGGCGATCCTCGGCTTCATGGCGCAGCGCCGCCAGGAAGAGTTCCTCGCAGAGTTCCGCAACGCGGACGAGTTGCAGGCGCGGAAAAGGGAGCTCGGCGCGCCGCCCGTGATCGCCACGCCGGTCTCGCGCCAGAGGCCCTGAGAGCCCGTCTGGCGGCCGCAAGGCGGGGAGGGTCGGATCATAGGCGGTCCCTGCGGAACGCGCGCCAGGCGGCCGCCTGGCCGCCCTGGCGGCTCGTTGACTACCAGTGGCCGCGGTCGCAGTGAGCCGTCGCCATGCGGGCCTTGTTGCGAAGCGCGCCGCCGTCCTCGGCGACCCGGCAGCCGCAGAGCCCGCAACAGCCGCGGCCCTCGTCCCGATCGGGACACGCGCGGCAGATCGCCACGACCCGGGCAACCTCCTCCCAGCTGCGGACCGGCCGGCCCGCCTCCCACCACTGAAGCGCGTGCTCCATCCAGTCGGCCGCCGGCTCGAAGCCGGCGGCCCGGGCCGCCGCCTCGATCTGGCGGATGACGAGCTTGGGCACGAGCCGGCCGCGGTGGTAGAAGCTCACGGGGCCTCCCCGACGGCCGAGACGTAGCAAAACCAGCCGTCCAAGAGACTCACCCGGGCATCGTCGAGCCAGAGCGAGTTGTTGGCCGCCTTGCCGGCCGCCACCCAGACCCCGTAGCGGTAAATGTAGAGACCGCCCGACCAGCTCGGATCAGCGGGGGCCACCCAGCGGTAGAGCCGGACCCACACGACGAGCCCCGGGGCACGCCGCTGCGAATAGCTGCCGGCGATCGTCCGCGGCTCGTACCACCATTCGGGCTCGATGCCCAAGAAATACCAGCTCTCGCCGGGCGTCGACGGCTTGGGGCCGAACGATTTTATGTAGCTACACGGCCAGCCCTCCTGGCGGGTCAAGATGTGATTGCCCAAGAGCCAGTTGTCCGGCACCCACCATTTGCCTTCGTCGACGTGGTGCATCTGGACTTCGTACTGCTGCGGGTAGTTCCGATCGTTGAAACACCAGGCCCCGCGGATCGAAAGGCGGTCGTCGTCGCTGTGCGTGGTCGTCGTGTCGTTCTTGATGCGGAGCTTGACCTCGCCCTCGCTGTCGACGTGCCGGGCGGCGATCCCATAGCCGCCGGCGCGGTACGTGTAGGGGTGCGCGTCCTTCCAGACATGCGGCCGCAGGATCGCCTGGCCGGCCCAGGCCGACGTGTCGGAGGCAAAGGGCGGCTTCTCCCAGGCCGACGCCTGGTGATCGTAGACCAACACGTCGAAGTAGGGGCGCTCGGCGCCCTCGGCCGGCTCGGTGGCGAGCTGGTGGCCCGTGATCAGCCAGATTTTGGTCGGGTTCGGATTCACGAGGCGGAAGCTCAGATCGGCTTCGAGCTGCCCGCCCGACGGCGCCAAGACCAGGTCCTCCGGCGGCTCCCATTTGTAGTACGTCTCGCCGTTGTCGAAGTGCCAGAGGCCCGTGTAGTCGCCGCTGATCGTGTCGCCCTGGTTCACGTCGACGCCCGTGCAGTCGGCGACGTGCTCGGGACGCTGGGCGCCGATCGGGATCGCCGACTCGCATTTGCCGTAGTAGCCGCTCAAGACCTGGCTCGTGACGCGGGGCGACCAGGTCGCCACCAGGCGGTCGAACTCGATCTCCGAAGCCTCGTCGATCTCGCCGGTGGCAACGCCGCAGCGGGGGCTCGACACCGTGCCCAGATAACTCACCGTGGGCGCGTGCTCGCCGGTCTGCGAGCCCCAGGTGGCCGTGAGCACCAGCTGCGGCTCGGCGTCCGTGTCCTCGCCGTAGTCGGCCCGCGTGATCGACACGAGCAAATCGTGCGGACCGCTGCCATACTCCCCGTGCCGCCAGGCCGTGCCCGTCTTCTTGCTCGTCTCGCCGGCGACCACCTCATACAAGGCCAGCTCGCCCGGGTTCTCGCTGATCGCGGAATCGTCGTAGGGGTCGAGAAAGATACAGGTCGGGGCGGTGCCGACGGTGAGCTGCGCGTATTTGTAGTTGTCGCTGTCCACCCAGTCGAACACGAGGCGGACCTGGTCGCCGGCGGCCGTGCCGTAGAACCAGCACCGAAGCGTGATCGGCCACCGCTTGCGGGGCCCGTCGCGGTGCACGAGCTGGGCGTCGGACTCCTCGACGCGGACGCAGTAGTCCTTCTCGTTCCACGTCCAGCCGGTGGCGTCGGCCTTCTCTTCGACCGTCCACGCGCCGGCGACCGCTTCCCAGCGATCATCGAGCGTCTGGATCTCCTCGCCCGTGTTCTCCGACCAGTGCTCGAAGTCCTTATCAAAACAGACCGAGCACGGGCAGCAGCGGAAGCCGGAGCTGATCGAATTGCGCATCAGTAGCTTTCCGGGCAGGCGGCGGAGACGACTTCCAGATAGCCGTTGATCGACATGCAGACGACGCGGGTGTTCATCGGCAGCTCGTCGCCCGGCGACAAGAGAAACCCGTACACTTCGCGGCTGTTGCCCGTGCCGGTGTACTTGAACTCCTCATCGTCCTCGTCCCACGTCGGGTTGCCGTAGACCTCGATCGCCGCCTTCTGGCCGTAGGCCAGCGAGCTGGTCAGCCGGCCGCGGACGGCGGAGGTGTTGGTTCGGGCGCCGCGGCCGAGGCGGACGGGGGCGAGTGCGCGTCGCATCACGAGATCCTGTACCTGAGAGAAAACAGGCCGCCGGGCGGTCGCTGCGTGCGATAATCGCGCGGGCGATCCATGCGGATCACGATCCCCGAGTAGCCGGTGTTGATCACGGTCGCCTTCGGGTTCCAGCGGATCGACGTGATCGGGCCGGCGATCTCCTGCATGTCGCCCTTTTCGGAGACGGCCTCCAGGATCTGGCCCAAGAGCTCGGTCCAGGGCCACCAGCCGTGAAGCGTGACCTCGGCCTTCGCGCGGCTCGCATAGTAGCGGGCCAGGAGGCCGGCCATGACCAGGCCGAGCCGATCGCCGTCGTCGCGGAGCACGCGGGGCGTGTCGCCCGAGGTCAAGAGCTGGCCGTCGGTGTCCTGGCCGACGATCGTGTGCGGCGCCAAGACCCAATACTCCGCGTCGGGGACCTCGTAGACCAGCACGCCGTCGGTCGGCTGGTGTTCTTCCGCCTGCCAGACGAGCTGGAGCCTGGTATCGCCGTAGAAGGCGATCGTGCAGCACATCTGCTGGTAGCTCCGCTCCGGCGAGTTTTCGGTGGCCGCGGCCGTGAGCGGCCAGTCGGTCGCGGCCAGCAGGTGCTGCGGCTGCGAGTTCAGCACGACGCCCCAATCGTTCTGCGGCACAGAGACGTCGATCCCCAGCTCGGCCACCGGCTCGTAGTAGTGGGCCGGGTCGTCGGGATCGGTCGCGTCGCTCGTCTCCCGCTCGATCCACGCCTGCGGCGCGAGAAACTCCGGCTCGTGGCCGGCCGGGTTGTTGTTCTCGGCCGGGTCGAGCGAGTAGTCAAAACCTTCCTTGAGCGGGAGCCAGTCCAGCGTCGAGCGAACGGTGAGCTGGCGATCGGCGATCCACGGCGTTTCCTCGGGCTCCTCCTCGGTTTCGTCGGGCTTGGGGATCAGCTTCCCCTCGTCGTCGATCGCCGGCGCGGCATCGCCGTCATTATGATCCCAGAACTGGGGCGCCCCGAAGTGCTGATAGACGGCGGCGAACCTGTCCGCCGCGCGGGCCTCGTCGTGCTCCTTGGCCGTGCTCTCCGAGTCGCCGGTACCGGCGTGGTAGGCGTCGGCCACGCCTTCGTCCCACTTGCCGACGAGCGTCGTGCCGTACTGGTTCGGCAGGGCGCTTGCGCCGTGCAGGCTACAGCAGACCACCAGCCGTTGCCCGACAACGCGGATCTCGCCGAACGAAAAGTCGGCGGTCCGCTCGATCTTGCAGGCGTCGACGGAGAGCTCCATCGCGCCCTCGAATTTCAAGGTGTTCGGATTGCACGGCAGCGTCGTGTCGCCGAACGAGAACTCCTTGCCGAGAAGCGCGAAGACCTGCAAGTCGAATCCCTCGTCGCTCGGGCGGACGACGAAATCAAGCCCCTTCTCGCGCGGGATCAACTTCAGCAACATGCGGGCCAGGTCGCTTGTATCGCCGAAGTCGTGCTGCTCTTCGAGCGCGTCGAGCGGCTCGACCTGGCCGGTGAGCGTCCACGTCGGGCCGCCCGTGGCGTCGGCGAAGTAGTAGAGCAGATAGTCGATGATCTCGCGGTTCGTCCAGGGGTACTTGCCGCCGAAGAGATAGACGCCGTCCTCGCCGACGGCCGCCGTGCGGTTGCCGTGCAGCCAGCCCTTGCCGTCGCGGTCGTTGAACTGCGGGAGCCAGCCGATGCTCCGCTTTTCGTCGACGGCCTCCGATGTCTCGACCTCCCAGACCGACGTGGCGACGTCGATCTTCTTGAGGATCTGCATCGGGCCGTAAGCGGTCAGGACCTGCTCGCCGGTGGCGACGTCGACCTCGTCGTCGGGCATCGCGACGTCATGCCCGCCGATGTCCCGGTCGTGCGGGCCGAACTTGCCGACGAAAATCGTGACGTCCTCTTCGTCGTTCGCGGCCAGCCGCACCCGGCACCACCAGCCCATCAGGTCCAGCGGATCGCGGACGGCGAAATCGGAATCGTAGGGTTCCTTCGCCCGCCCGTATTCATAACGGAGGGTGACTTCGTCGTAGCCGGCCGAGGCGACGCAGGCGCGGCCGGAGACAAACCGCAGCTCCGGCATGACCTCCCACACGTCGCCCCACGCCTGTTTGACGTAGACAATCGGGGCGGTCGTTTCATACGGCACGCTCTCGCCGAAGGGCCCGCTGATCGTGACTCCCATCTCTCCTCCCTACGGTCGCACGCCGACACCGGGCCAGCCGGCCAGGTGCAAGGGGGTTGTCGGGCCCTCGGCGTCGGAAGTGACCTGTTTCACTTCCGAGCCGTCGCTGTAGACCCAGCTCGGCACGTAGACCGTGCCGTCGTTGCGGCGGCTTTGCAGGCGAACCTTGACGGTCGTCCCGTGGCTCGTGGTGGGCAGCGTGTAGTCCAGCACCTTCAGGCTCCCCCCGTTGGCGGCCACGGTGACCGTGGGCGAGTCCTCCGGCGGCGTGCTGCCGTTGGTCGTGTAGGCGATCGCCCACTGCCCGGGCGCCGTGTTGCTGCCGTCGAAGAGCCACCCCAGGATGCGGACCGCCCCGGCGGCGGCGGGCACGAGCCGCCAGTCCCGCGGGCCGGGCGGCGGATTGCCGACCTGCTGGCCGCTTTCGATGACCAGCTGCAAGTAGGTCTCGCCCCGCGGCCCGAGCGGGAGGAAGCCCGAATCGTAGACGCCGTTGAAGTAGCTCACCGAGAGGAACCAGTTGCCCGTGCCGAAGCTCTGCGGCGGCGTGACGTCGAGGCTCGCGGACGTGTAGAACGGGCCGTCCGTTTCGAGCGGCGGGGAGTTCTGCTTGCGATAGAAGCGGTACAGGGCCGCGTTGAAGATGCGATACTTGCCGCGGCCCGTCAAGCTGAACCGCGTCAAGCCGCCCGGCGGCATCATCTCCGCGAACCGCGCCACGCGCCGCAGGCGCGAGCGGGACCGGCGGCGGCCGGCCAGGCCGCCGCGCCGGCGGCGGATCAGCTCGGACCGCGGTACCAGGCTCCCCAGCTCGCCGGTCACGTCGCCGATCGACCAGGCGACGGCCAGCGGCTCGCAGAGCGTCGACTTCTGCGGCGCGACGTCGGGCAGCGTCCAGTCGATCACGGCCGGCGGCTCGCCCGCCGGCTGGCTGCCGGTGACCGACGGCTCGGTCCACTCGACGGCGATCGGCGAGACGCCGGCCGACTTCTGCGGCGTGACGTCGGGCAGCGTCCAGTCGACCGGCTGCGGGCTCGGCACGGTCGCCTTCAGCCCGGCCGGGGCCACGTTGGGCATCGTCCATTCGAGCGCGACCGGCCAGCAGCCGCCCGACTGGGAGCCGGTGACCGACGGCTCGGTCCACTCGACGCCTTGCGGGTCCGGCAGGCTGGCCACCTTCTGCGCCGCCTGCATGCTCTTGAAAACGTCGCTGTTGTAGTCCGAATAGCCGGTATACCAGCCGATACTCTCGCTCAGGTTGTTATAGCTGGCGGCGGTCCAATTCGACCAGAGGCTGGCGAACAGGTACCGCGTGTCGCCCTGCCTGGTGAACTGTCCCGAGACGGACCCGCAGATCGCCCAGCCGCCGCTCGTGCCGGTCGACGCGATGTAGAAAGTTGCGTAACGGTAGAGCGTGTATGTGTAGCTCGTGGTCGTCGTCGTATCCGGCGTGTGCCGGCCACTCGGTACGAACTGGACACGGTTCGTGGCAAGATCGGCCGTGAGCGTGCCGTCTTCGGTCCAGATGTCCTGGCCCGAGACCTTCTCCAGGGTGAGCACGTCATTTTCGGTGAGGCCGTTCGTGCCGTCCCAGATCGGCCCGAGCACGACTTGGATGGTGTCCGGAAAACCGGAGAGCTGCGACGTGTGCGCCATCTCACCACCTCCACGCCCAGGCGGCGAGCTTGACCGGGTCCAAAGGCGGGGCCGCGCCCGGGTCGGTCGACCGCGTGATCTGGTGCGCGCGGTAGGCGTCCTCGCGGGTCATCCACTCGCCGCGGTAGCGGACCATGGCGACGACCAGGTCCCCCAGGTCGATCGGCCGGCGGATCGTGTAGGTCGGCGCGTCGGGCGGCGCCTCGTATTGGGTGCAGACCTGCGGATGGAAGCCGCTCTCGATGGATCGCATCGCCGCCTTGCGCAGGGTGGCGCGGAACGTCTCGTCCGCGGCGGCCTTGCGGGCCATCGAGGCGTCGACGATCCAGCCGACTTCGGGCGCGTACCAGCGGGACCGCTCCAGGGCGTGGTGCTCGCGGCGTTCCTCGACCGCCAGGCGGGCCGCGCCCAAGAGGTCCCGATCGAGCGTTTTGAGGGCCTCGTAGACCAGCTCGGCGGCGGCCGCGTCGGCGGCCGCCTCGGGCGGCCAGCCCTCGAAACGGGCCGGGCTCCGCCGCAGCGCGGGCGTGTAGCTCGCGGCCGCCTCGTCCAGGGCGTGGGGCGACGGCGACCAGCCGAGGAAATCGCAGCAGCGGGCCAGCTCGCGGCGGGGATTCGCGACTGTCACATCGTAATCGACAGCGTGCCATCGCCGCAGATCGGGCGGCTCCAGGTCGTTGAAGCCGTTGGCGAGCCAATAGGCGAGCATCCCGCACTGCCGCAGGTACCGCCGCGGGATCGCCGCCAGCCGCGGTTGGTTCCAGCCCCCTTCGCCGGCCACCTGCACGCCGGCGTTCAGGTCCCGCTGGCTGGTGACCACGGCTCGCGGATCGCGGACGCAGAGGAGATACCGCCAGACAATCCCCGGACTCGTGCCGCGGCCGCGGCTGGGCGGGAGGATGCCGGGGGCGACGATCTTGATGATCCGCCCGCCGTACTCGCCGACCTCGCGGAGGCCGCGGACCACGACGCCGCCGATCTCGAAGAACCCGCCCGGGTTCAGCCGTTCGTACCGCTCGCGGGCCCGCTCGCGGGCGACCACGAGCCGCGCGCGGTTCTCCGGCGCGGCCCGCTCGATGCGTCGCTCCCAGCGGCGCGCAGCCGGCCACTGCTCGCCGCTCACCGGCAGCCCGGCGAGCTGCAACGCACGCATCAGCGCCGACGTGCCGGACCGCGGGGCCCCGGTGACGGCGACGATCTGGTCTCGCGGGATCATGCCGCCTGGCCGTAGGTGATGCCTTCGCTATTCCAGGGCACCGTGAAGTTGGTACCGTCCAGGGTCACGTCCGAGACGAAGTCGATGAAGGCGATCGGGATCGCGTCCGCGTCGTTCGTGACGTGCTTGTAGACTAGCGCGCCTTGGATCGGGCGGGTCGACGCCGGCAGGCTGGTCCAGGTCACATCGTCCGCGTCCAGCTCCACGCGGACGTTGCCCGTGTCGATGTTCACGGCGCAGTTCGTCAACGTCTTGCGGACGTACCCCGCCGAATCGCACTCGTCCAACGTCGTGAAGTCGTCGACGTTGGTGATCGTGGTATCTTCCGTGTCCGCGGTCGTGGTGTTCATCAAGAGGGCGACCTTGATCGTGTCGTTCTCCCAGTCGATGTTCCCCTTCGCGAACTGGGCGATCCCCGCCAAATAGCGTTTATTGGCCATCGCTTAGAACTCCTCGTAGACAAGGGTGATCGTGAGCGTGGCCGCGTTCGCCGTCCGCGGGGCGGCTTGCACGCACATCGTCTGCTTGCGCTGGATCACGGGCGCGTCCTCTTCGTCCCACTCCTTGAGCAATCCGCCGCGGAGATTGAAATCCGCGGCGAAGCACGGCGTCGACTCCAGCGCGGTCGGCTCGGCCGAGTAGTTGGTGCCGGCCGTGAGCACGCTCGCGCGGCTGTCCGGGTCGAGTTGGGTCGGCGTGGGCGAGCTGCCCGGCGTGCCGGCCGTCGCGTTGTTGGTGCGGATCAGGCGGACGCAGACGTTCTTGTCCTGCGGCGTCTGGTCGGCCGGCCCGACGAAGAGCGACCGCAGGCGGGCGCGGTGGCCGGCCGTGTCGGCGGCGATCGCCGCGGCGAGCGTCTTGAACGTGTCGGCCACGGCGCCGCTGGCGACTTTGGTCGCGGTGACTGCGTAGAACATGGGAACCTCGCTAGAGGGCGTCGAAGGCGAATTCCAACTGGTTGAGCACGTCGCCGTCCGAGGAGCTGGACGCCGGGATCGTGCAGCGGACGTGCAACGTGATCGCGTCGCCGGGGGCGATGTCGGCCAGGGCCAGGCCGCTCGCCTCGCTGGTCGGCGCGACCCAGGTCGAGCCGTCGTCGGAGATCTCCAGGTAGTCGACGTCCGCGTCGAGCCAGCCGACGAGGTTGAAGATCCCGGCGGTCCCGTCGTTCGCCAGCGTGAGCGTCCTGGTATTGGAACCGCCGGTCTGCGCGCGGCCGGCGGAGACGTCGAGATGGCCGACTCCGTTGTTGAAGCGATCCGTCAGCCGCACGACCCACTCCTGGTAGGAGTCGACGAGATAGGCCGCGTGGACGTGGACGCGGAGCCACTTGGAGCGGCTCTGGCCGTCTTCGAGCAAGAGGGCCCCGTCGCTCTCCGCCGCGACCCACGGGCCCCAGGCGGTGCTGCCGGGGGCCTTCCAGGCGAGCCGGCTGCCGTCGCTCTTGAGCCGGCCCGCGCCCGGTCCGCAGTGGCCGGCCACGGCCAGCGGACGGACGCCGGGGAGCGTGCCGATCAGCTCCAGGCTGGCGACCTCCGCGGGGTCGGCGTTGTAGATCCGCAGGCTGTCCGCGCCGCGGCCGACGGCGGTCGACGGCGAGAGCCAGGTGATCACGACGGGGACGATCGTCCGCTTGTTCTTGAGCCAGCAGGCCGGACTGTCGGCCAGCCGCCGCACCTCGGCCGCGTCGAGCCCGCGGTTGTGCAGCTGCGCCAGGGCGAACTGGCCGCTGGCGTAATTCCCGCCGCTGGTCGCGCGGCATCCGATCGCGCTGCCGGCGCTGGTGCCCGTGTTCATGTTGCCGGCCAGCGCGACCTCGGTCCCGTAGACGTTGTTCGTGGTCGTGCTTTGGACGAGCTGGCCGTTGACGTAGAATCGCATCGTGACGCCGTCGAAGGTGACGGCGACGTGCTCCCAGACGTCGACCATGAGCACGCTCGACGTCGTGCCGGCGGCGTTGTAGTAGAAGTCGAGCCACAGCTTGCCGGCGTTGCAGTCTGCTTCAAACGCCTTGAAGTTGCCGGCCTCGCCGTAGCCGATCAAATAGCGGGTGCCGGCGATCGTGCTGAGCTTCTGCCACCAGTTGAGCGACCGCGGGCTGTCGCCGGTCGGCAGTCCGGCGGCCGAGCCGGTCGCCTTCTGCGTGGTCCCGTTGAACCCCAGGGCGCGGCCGGCGGACCAGAGCGCGTGCGTCGGCGCGTTCGTGTGGGCCAGGTCGAGGCCGCCGGCGATGTCGAAGGCGGTCCCGCCCTCGCCCTCCTGCAAGGGCCAGGCGGCGGCGAGCCCCTCCCAGAGCGACGGAGTCGCCGTGTGCCGGCCGCGGGAGGCGGCGGCCGAAAGGATCTCGCTGATAGTCGGCGGGGTCCAGAGTTGCATCTTAGCTCGTACTCAATTGCGAGGTCCGCTCTTCGACCGTGACGGCCAGCTCCTGGCCGGCATTGTTCGTGACGGCGATCTTGAACCGCCTGATGTCCAGCGCGTCGATCGTGAACGCCTTGCGGACCGTGGCGTTCTGGACGGGGGTGATCAGGAAGGCCAGCGGGGAGCCGTTCGTGGCGTCCTCGTACTCCTCGCTCCCGCCGCCGTCGTCGCCGGTGGCCCGCAGCACCTTGACCGTCACGTCGCCGGAGATTGCGCCCGTGTCGTCCTCGTAGAGCTTGATGCCGTACTCGCCGGACATTTTGCCGTTGAGGTCGATCACGTCGCTGGTGTGCGTGTTGCCGTTGCCGAGGGCCTGGTCGTTCCAGTTGCTGCTGGACTTCGTGACGTAGCCCCACGCGCTCCAGCTCGATCCGCTGGTTGCCATCGCTACTCCCTCGCGTTCAGGTTGGCGGTGCAGTCTGCGGCGGCCTGTCCCACCAGCGCGGCGCGCGACGTCTCACGGGCCAGCTCGCCCTGGTACATCGCCCACAGCTGCTCCGACAGGGTTTCGACGACCTCCGCCAGCGTGGCGCCTGTGCGGATCTGCGCGGCGAGTTGGTAGGTCCGCACGTCGGCGCCGTCGGTCCGCGTGCCGACGGCTTCGATGCGGCGCGCGTCCAGGTCGACGACTCGGATCTTGACGTCCCACACGGCGGCTGCTCCTATTCAGTGCGTTCGATTCGGATCGTGAGGCGGCCGATCGCCTTGATCGTGCCGCCGTCGTTGTAGGGGCGGATCTCCGGCTGCGAGACTTCCGTGATCAGACAGCCGTCGTAGGTCGTGCCCCAGTCGGGCGTGATCGAGACGACCTGGCCTTGCAGGGCCTCGATGTCGGCGATCCAGGTCTCGACGTTGCTTTGCGTGTCGTGATGCTCCAGCTGGAGGCGGGCGCGACCGTCCGACTTGCCGACGTCGAGCGCGCCGACGCCGTCCAGGCCCGGCCGCGTCCAGACCTTCAGCTGGCGCTTTAGCCCGGCCGGCGTGCCGGAAACGAAATCGGTCGTCACGGAGCCGACGCTGGCCATCAGTTATCGCTCGTGGGGTTGGAGAGTTTGTCGGGGTGCGCCTCGGCCGTCTTGGCGGCCTGGTCGGCCAGCGCGCTCGTGCTTTGGGCAATCTCCTTGAGGTAGTCGGTCGACTCCTCTTCGATGCGGATGCGCTGGGCCTCGATGTCGAGACGGCTGGTGCCGAGGGTTTGTATCGCCACGCTGCCGTCCGGCATCTGGTGCCTTACGGGCACGAGGTTCGGCCCGCGGGAGATTTCTTCCCATAAGCAAGCGCGCATGTAGCCGAACCAGTCCATGCGGCCCTGCTCGTCGACCGTGGTGCCCAAGCCCCCCGTGTGCAGCCCGAGGCGGTGGGCGGCCTTGCCATAGACCGTTTGCGTGTACTCCTCGGCCGTGCCGGCTTTGGCGGACGGGCCGCGGGCCCGTTCGATTTCAGCCCCGATTTGGAGCTCCCGCAATTTGCGCTCCTCCCGCAGCGTGGGAAGCTCGGATTCGATCGCCGCGCGTTCGACGCCAAAGAGCCCGGGCACGTTCTGTTCGGCGATCGCGGCGAGCGTCTTGCGGACGACGTCGACGTTCCGCAACGCGCCGCCGAGTCCGCGGCGTTCCCGCGTTTCGGTCAGGCCGAGCTCCGACAGCTCGTCCTCCGTGTCGATGCCGGCAGCCAGCAGGGCCTCGAACCGCTGGGGCCGGGTGGCGCCCTTGCCGACGCCGTGCTGCGTGTACCAGTCGCCCAGCGCGGACTCCATCGAGAGCGCGTCGGCCGCACGCCGGGTGAAGGTGCCGAGTTCGCCCGGCCGGACGACGTTTGTCAGGGCGGCCCCGATGCCGAAGGCCCACGCCGGGTCCTCTTCAAAGTAGGGTACGGCGGGGGCGACGTTGGCCAGCGCGGCCGGGTCGCGGGAGGACTGCTTGCCCGCGATGTAGGCCATCCGCAGTGCATCGCCCGGTTTCAACTTCGCGCCGAAGCCGAAGCTCTCCAGTTCCTTGCCGGCTGTGGCCGGGATGCCGACGTTGGCGGCCGCGAAGACCGTGGCCGCCGAAAGTTTGCCCTCTTCGTAGCCGCCCCAGGTGGACTGCATGGACTGCACCACGTCGCCGGCGACGTCGGCGTCCTCAAAGCCGAAGCGCTTGGCCAGCCAGGCGGCCTCGCGCGTCGCCTGGCCCCGCATCCCGGGCTCCTGCAAGGTCGCCAGCGTGAGGAACGACCGGGCCATCTTGCGGCTCTCCGCCCCCAGCTGACGGGTCTGGGCGAGCCAGGCATCGTAGTGGCTGCGGATCATCGCCAGCGCACCGGCCGGGGCGGCCAGGGCCATCAGCGGGCCGAGGATGCCGGTTTTGATTCGCTGGCCGAGTTCGTCATAGGAAGTCCGCGTGCGGCGGTTGGCCGTCTGCTGGGAGCGGTGCGCCGCCTGGCTCGTGCGGACGAGCTTTTGCAGCTCCGTCTTCTGCGCGCGGAGCTTCGTGATCATGCGGTTGCCGGCGGCCTCCGCCTGCTTGTCGTCCCAGTAGAATTCGGCTTTGACGTCGCCGGCCATCGCACTCGATCAGGTTAGAGGATTGGGTTTGCATCCAGGGCCCACAGATCGGCCATCGTCGGCCGGTAGCCGGGGGCTAGGCCGCGGGCCCAGCGGACGAACTCGCACCAGCGGCGCCCGCGGCGGCCGTTTTTTTTTGCGCCCACTGGCGGCGTGTGGGCGTGTCGATCACGGCCAGCATCACGTCGACCGCCGATTGCTCGGTGAGCAGTCCGAGGGCCGCGATCTCGCCGGCCGTCAGGCGGTAGTTGACGGCCAGCACCTGGCAGGCTTGCGCGTGCAGCTCGTGGAAGTCCTCGGCCGGGTTCACGGCCAGCTCGCCGCCGACTTGGTCCCCGTCGCCGACGGCCTGCCAGAGCCCGGCCAGCCGGTCCTCAAACCGGCAGGCCAGCCGCCAGAGCCAGGCCAGGCGGGGGACAACCTCGCCCGGCACCCAGCGGCCGGCCTCGTCCAGTTCGCTCGTCTGCGGCAACGCCACGTAGCAGCCGCAGTCCTCCGGGTTGTCGGCGTCATAGCTCCAGCCGCGGGCCACGGGCACGAGCCACGGCTGCCCGTCGGCCAGCTCGACGAAGTGGCCCGCCAGCTGCCGGGGGACGGCGAGCTGCTCCGGCGTCGGCGGGGCGTCGCTGTCGAACCCGACCCAGGCCGACTTGCCGGGCAGCGGGCGCCACGTCTGCCGGTCGGCATGGAACTCGACGCGGGCCGCGTTGGGCGTCATCGCGCAGACGCTGCCGGCCTGGCCGCCGGGGCCCTGCATCGCGCGGCAAGAGCAGAAGGCCGGCCGCGAAGCGTCCAGGGCGTAGCCGAGCCCGGCGGCGTCGATCGCCTCCTGGGCCACGGGATGCACGTCGGGAATGAAGTAGAGGAGCATCAGCTGATCGCGGTATTGGGGGTCGGGATGATCGGGTCGTTGTTGTTCGTGTCCTCGTGGCAGACGCACTCCAGGTCGGTTTCGCCCGCCTCGGCCAGGCCGGCGGAAAACGGGTTGGGAATGTGCGCCGTGCCGGCCGCCGTGAACTTGGTGTGCACGCTGTTGCCGTTGGGCTCGAAGCCCTGCCCGTCGCGCTTGCGGAGGTAGAGCTTCGTGTTGGCGTGCGTGATCGCCTTGCCGTCGATCGGGATCGCCGTCGACTTGAACCATTCCGGATCGTCGCCCTTCAGGGAGAGCTTCGGGACGGTCGTCTGGATCGTCGCCCGCTTGGGCCAGATGTACGAATCCGGCGACTTGGTCTCGACGCCGATCCCGAAGTCGATCGTCAGGCTCTCGACGTCGCCGAAGGCGATCGACTCCAGCGTGATCGGCCCCAGCGAATACTTATCGTTGTCCATCTGCAAGCCGGGCAGGTTCTGCCCGTCCTGGATCGCGATCGGGCTGTTCGTGCCGTCATAGGTGATCACCGCCTCGTAGGAGAGGCTGGCGTCCGTGTTGCTCGCGCAGGTCAGCGTCCGCGGCACGAGGACGCCCGACTTGATCGTCAGCTTGCGGTGCGCCGCGCCGGCGGCGATCCCGTTGCCGTCCATCTTGGCCATCCAGACGATCAGCCCGTTGGTGAGCTGGCCGATGTCGACGCCGGCCAGCGCGCAGACGCCCAGGGCCCGATTGATCGCCGGGGTGTCGAACTCCAGCCGCGGCGTGGCGGCCACCAGGGCCGAGAAGTGGGAGAAGGCGGTTTCGCTCGACGGCTCGGCGCGGATCTCGCCGCCGGCCGCGCAGCCGACCCGCGAGACCGGCAGATCGGTCGTGTCGACGAAAATCGAGTGCAGGCGATAGAGGGACATTTTTGTCTACCGGGGCTGGAGAAATTCGGGCGCGACCGCGGGGCTACGGGGTCGGGTCGTGGAGGATCTCGATGTCGAGCTTGGCGGCTTCGCCCGAGCTGTTGCTGACGTACATCGCCGTGACGTCGACGCTCAGCGGGCAGTCGTGGAGGCTCGTCGGCCACCACTCCAGCGGCTCGTTGGCCTTCAGGTTCAGCGTCTCGTCCGGCGAACTGCCGCTGTTGGTTTCGATCGTGAGGTCCTGGGTGGCCATCATGTAGAAGCTCTTGATCTCGCTCACGTCGACGGGGACGTTCAAGAACATGTCGGTTGTCGAGTCGGGCACCGGCTCCTCGCTGACGCCGACCCGCTGGCCGGCCGTGCAGGAGATCTCCTTGCGGATCGTGCGGTCGCCCGTATCGACCTGCGACGTGTGGACGTGCGTATAGGACATGGTTGGGTCCTTGTGGGAAGGCTACTGGACGGTGAGGGAGTCGTTGACGCGCTGCCGGTTGAGTTCCAGCACGAAGCCGTCGCGGAGGCCGCGGTTCATCTTCCGCTGGTCCGCGTTGGTGACCCGCAACAACTCGCCGCGGAGGTCGTGGCCGCCCGGCTTGAAATTCAGGGCCGGCGTCGGGATGTACAAGCGGAGCTTGCGGCTGGTGGGCGCGATCCGCGTCAGCTGCACGCGGTCGCGGCTGCGGCCCGTGTAGACCAGCGGCACCGCCGGCCCGGGGAGCTTGCCCGCCTTGACGAGGGCCTTCTTCCGCTGGCGGTATTTCTTCGCCCGCCCGCGGTAGCGGTAGCGGGAGGCGGCCCCCGGCACGAAGTGCGCGGGGCCGATCTCGCCGACCCACTCCTCGCCCATCGCTTCCGCCCCTTTCTTGATCGCGCGGTTCTTGCAGCGTCGCCAGGAGGGGAAGCCGGGAAAGGGCTTTCTGGCGGTCAGCCGGACCTTGCGGAGGACTTGGATATACACGTCAGCCTCCCCACTCGATGCCGAGCTCGATCCGCTGCCAGACGCCTTCGGTCACGGCGTCGTCGTCGTGATCGAAGTAGGGGCCGAGGAGAATGAAGAGCCGCGTGAAGGCGACGTACTCGACGCCGCCGGCGAGGCTCTTCAGGTCGTCGATGATGCCGCCGATGCGGTTTCTGAAATCGAGCCAGCTGGCGGTGGTCGGCTCGCCGCCGACCACGTCCTCGTCGGGCACGGCCCGCTCGATCGAGACGAGCATCAGCCCGCCGTCCTCCCACGCATAGCCGCTGCCGGAGACGCCGAGCCGGTTCGTGGTGAAGCCCCGCTGCCCGTTGTGGGCGAGAATCGCGAACGGGCGGTAGGTGTCCAGCTCGCTTTCGGTGTAGACGCCGCCGGCGGCCGGCGGCGGGAGGCCCTCTTCGTAGATCCGCGCGAGCGCCTCCTCGCGGCTGGCCATCACCGGGTCGGTCAGCGCGCGGAAGTGCGTGCTGTCCGCGAGCATCACGGCCAGGCGGCGCAAGGGCAGCGAGAGGCAATTTTCGTAGGCCATGCGGAGTCACGTCAGGTTTGGAAACGCCGCGGGTCGCGAACCTTCGAGCCGCGGCGGTCGCGCTGGAGGTCGTGCCGGCGCATGCCGGTCATCTGGCTGCGGGTCACGATGAGCTTGGCGTAGACGCCCGAGCGGGCGAGGAAATCGGCGACGCTCCAGACCGTCCCGTCGGGATGCGTGATGCGATCTTCCAGGGCGGGATCGGTCACGCCGCCGTGCGGGCTGTCGGGGTCGGTCGAGACGAGCACGGTCCGTGTCTGGAACTGCCGCGTGCCCTCGCGAACCGCATCCTCCTCGACAAGCTCCGCGCCCCACACGGCCGTCAGCGAGACGGGGTCGCCGTCCCGCGGCGTGTAGGTCGAAGCCAGGGCCTGGCCGTGCTCGCCCATCAGCACGGCCAGGCCGCAGGGGGCGGAAATCGTTTGGAAGCGGCTCACGGCGAGCCCTCGCGGGTTAGCTGGAGGTGGTCACGTTCTCCAGCAGGTGCGCACACTCGATGTACATCGCCTTTTCGCCGACCTGGTGCCGGCAGCGGACGATGTCGCCGCGGACGTTCTCGTCGCGGTACGTCTCCACCGCGCCGCCGATCACGGAGCCGTCCTCGGCCCAGTGCAGCGTGCGACCGATGCAGGGCTCGCGGATGTCGTCGGTCTCGGCGACGCGGCAGACCATCGCGTACTCGCTCGACCAGATCTCGCTGAAGGCGACCGACTGCCCTTCCTTGGCCGTGTTCTTGGCCGAGCCGGCCACGAACACGTAGGGCAGATCGAAGACGGCGGACAACTGCGCCACGGTGACGTCGCGGGCGCGGATCTTGTCGCCGGCCCCGCTGGCCGCGATGCGGTCGAGGATCTGGTCCAGCTCGCGCACGTTGCGGAAGACGTGCCTGTTGAAAATGATCGCGTTGGGCCACATGCCGCACTGGTCCCAGACGCTTTCGCAGGCGTTCTTGACGTCGGTCACGGGCACGGCATCCGACGTGTGGTTGGCGTCCCACTCGTTGGTGATCGTCGTCTTCTGGCTGGCGTAGGTGGTCGCGTTGAAGACGGCCGCGGCGATCCGCTTCTCGCCGTTGCGCAGCACGACGTCGATCGCCCGCTGGGCGGCGACCCGCTCGGCATCGAAGTAATGCCTGTACATGCGGGCCTCGTTGTCGTCGACGGGCTCCTCCCAGCCCTGCTCCTTCGTGGCGAAGGCTTCGTCGACAAACTCCCAGTCGCCGCGGTTGTAGCCGCCGCGCGGGGAGCGGGTGGTGTCGTCCGCGTCGTGCAGGAGCTGTTCGACGGGGATCTTCCCGAACGTGCCGCCGGCCTCGGCGGTCTCGAAGACGGGATAGACCCGCGGGCCGATGAAGCCCTGGCGGTCGGCCGCCAGGTCGAATTCCTCCATCGAGTCGCCCAGGTCGGGCCGGAGGGTGGCAAGCGAAGAGGTGGGGGCAGGCATGGTGATGGTCCTGAAAAGGGGTCGGTGGGTGGATCAGACGAGAGCCGCGGCGACGGGGGATCGCCGCCGCGGCCGCAGGGGGCGGGAGGGGGGAATCAGGCGTCCGTGGGCATGACTTCGATGATGTCGCCGTCGGCGGTGACCGTTTCCATGGCCACGCCTTCGACGACGGTTCCGCTGCTGGCGACCTTGCCGCTGGCCGCGGCGTAGACCAGCGCGCCGCCGGTGATGCCCTCGCTGGCGACGCACTTCATCGTCCCTTGGGCCGACTTGAGCCGGACGTTGACGCGATCCGTGGCCGCGAAACTGGCCTGGTCCTGCGTGCCGATCATGGCCTGGGTCGCGCCGGCGGTGGCCAGCGCGCCGCTGCTCAGATAGACGCGGAGGTGCGCGGCGCGGGCGGCGCCGGCGGCGAAGCCCTTGCAGCCGGTGGTATTGATTTGGGACACGGGAGGGTTCCTTGAAGGATGGGGAGGAGTTTTCAGGCGGGAGACGGGAGGGGCGCGGCGGGGCTAGCGTCGCGTGGTCTGCGGGTGCAGGGCGTTGTGCTCGGCGACATACGCCTCGCGCAACTCGGGCTGCTCGTGGGCCACGGCCTTGACGGCCGCGGGGCGGCGCATGCCGGCGGCGATCTTCTCCGCGACGGCGGCGTGCCAGGCGGCGGCGGCGTCGCCGTCGAAACTGGCGGCGGAGCCCTTGCCGGCGCCGCTGCCGAGGGCCTCGACGCCGTGCCGCTTGCCCGCGGTCTCGGCCTGCTCGGCCTGCTCGGCCTTCAGTTCGGTCAGCTCCTTGTCGCGCGCGGCCAGTTCCTCCTCCTTGGCCTTCAGCTGCGCGGCGAGCTCCGCTTGCCAGGCTTGGCGGACCTGGTCCTCGGTGTGGCCGGCCTTGAGCTGGCCGAGCACGAAGGAGTCGGACGCCTCCGGGCAGAGCCGCTGGATCGTGGCCACGTCGGCCGCGCCCGAGCGGAGTTCGGTGGCGACGGCGGTCAGTTCCAGTTGTTCGGTGTCTTTCGACATAACAGCGGTTCCTCGTATCGACTTGGGTTTGGAAGAGAGCTGGGCCAGCACCTGGTCCAGCGTGCGAACGCCGTCGGTCAGGCCGAGCTTTTGCGCCTCGGCGCCGATGTGAACGCGGCCGTCGGCCAGCTCGCGGACCTGGTCAAGCGAGAGCCGGCGGCCGGCGGCCACGGCCTCCAGAAAGAACTCGTTGAGCTGATTCACGCGGGACTGCACGACGTCGAGCTGCTTCTGCGTGATCTCCGTGCCGGGGACGCCCGCGCCCTTGAACTCGCCCGCCTTGACGACGTGCACCTTGAGACCCATCGCCGCCGCGCGGGCCGAGTAATCGACGATCACGCCGTAGGTGCCCATCGCGCCGACGAGGCCGTTGGAATTGCTCCACACGTGGCGTGCCTGGGAGGCGATCCAGTAGGCGGCCGACGCGCCGAGGTCCTCGATGTAGGCGTCCAGCGGCTTCTGCCTGGCGGCGGCGGCGACCTCCGCGGCCAGGTCGGGAGTCCCGGCGACCGTCCCGCCCGGCGAGTCGATCACCAAGAGGATCGCGCGGACGTCGTCGTCGGCCGCGGCCAGGCGGATCTGCCGGCGGAGGAAGACCGTGCTCGTGCCGGCTGCCATCGAGGCGACGTACTTCGTCAAGGGGCCGCTGAGCTCGATCACGGCCACGCCGTCGCCGGCGACCGGGTAGACCTTGCCGCGTGCGCGGCCGGCGGCGGCCTCTTCCGTCGCCTCGCCGAGCTCGATCTGCGCGCGAACGTGCTTCACCAGGTCGACCGTCTCCGCGTGATGCACGGCGGCCTGGAACCGCTCGGGCTCGATCGCCCAGACGCCGAAATACTGGTCCAGATGCGGGAGCCGGAAATCGGCCAGGCCGGCATCGCGGCGGAAGGCGTCGACGTCAAGCAAGGCGGCGTCGCTCATTGCTTTTGTTCTCGCTTGGGCTGCGGTTGCGGCTGCTGGTTCGGCTGCGGCTTGCGCTTGCCGTCGCCCGGCTGGCCGTCGTCGCTCATGCCGCTTTGGAACGTGATGTTCAGGCCGTCGGGCGTGGGCAGCATGGCGACCTCGCGCCAGTTGACGTCGAGGCCGACGTGCTGCTTGTTGAGCTGCTCGGCCATCTCCCACGCCTTGGTGATCAGCGCGGCGTTGTCCTCGACGATCTCGCCGGTGAGCTCGTCCCACTCGACGCCCCGCTCCTGGCAGCGGCGGCGCTGCGAGGTGAGCGCGTTGCGAACGGAGAGCAGCTCGGCCGAGCGATCCTTTAGGGGCTCGATGTACGGCCACGCGGGCGAGCGGAAGCGGTGCTTGTAGACGTGGACGTCCGACCTCTCGGCCGTCTTCCGCAGGGCCGCGTCCTCGAGGAGCCAGTTCCGCACGAGCCAGTTGGCGACGTTGGAATGGAACCGCTGGCGGAGCCGGCGCTGCATCCGCCGGAATCCGATCTTGGCCTGGTCGATCGCGCCGCGCCAGCCCGAGAAGTTGGTCTCGCTGCCGTCCATCAGCACCATCACCAGGGGCAGCCCCAGGTTGATGCCGACCAAAGTCAGAATCAGGCGGACGTGATCGAAGAACTCGGGGTTCGGAACGGACGGCGAGTCCATGCGGAGCTTTTCGCCGGCCGAGCCGCGGATCTGCATCCCCGGGGCGATCGACTCGATAACCTGCGTCGA
>Ga0180433_10003904_pt1 | contig 21419 bp, 18 predicted proteins | sample SS_ome_8_FD_132980 | JGI IMG/M metagenome (GOLD analysis project Ga0180433, IMG submission 132980) | Hypersaline lake sediment archaeal communities from the Salton Sea, California, USA - SS_1_D_1 metaG | ecosystem: Environmental > Aquatic > Non-marine Saline and Alkaline > Hypersaline >... | reverse complement strand
TGGCCGATCATTACGAAACAGGACGAAAAGGCGGCCCTTGACGTTCTGCGAACCGGCAGGATGTCCGGACTCGACGTAACAATGAAGTTCGAAGAAGAATATGCCAAGTGGCACAAAACTCGATATGCACTCTGCCACTGCAACGGCACGTCATCACTGCAAGCTGCAATGTACGGATGTGGAATTGGAATCGGAGACGAAGTCATAGTGCAAAGTCTTACTTTCTGGGCTAGCGCAACCCAGCTCTACTCTCTTGGCGCGACACCCGTGTTCGCCGAAGTCGATCCAAGTACATTCACAATTGATCCAAATGACATAGAACACCGCATCACGAAGCGAACCAAGGCCATTATCGTTGTGCACTATTGCGGCTATCCGACGGACATGGACCCGATAATGAAAATCGCACGCAAGCACAAGCTCAAAGTGATAGAAGATGTGTCTCACGCACACGGAGGGCTCTACAAGGGCAAGCTTGTCGGCACAATCGGCGATGTCGGCGCAATGTCATTGATGACATATAAGTCTCTGGCCATTGGCGAGGGCGGTGTTCTCATCACGAACAACAAGGAAATCTATGAACGTGCGATAGCTTTCGGTCATTACATACGTCACCCCTATACACTCACGATTCCGCCACTCAAGCGCAACGAGGGGATACCGTTCGGCGGAGTCAAGTATCGCATAAATCAAATTGCATCAGCCGTAGGCCGTGTTCAACTCAAGCATTACAGGAAGAGAATGGAGACTATTCAGAAAGCGATGAATTGCTTCTGGGATCTTCTTGAAGACGTCCCAGGAATCCGCGCCCATCGTCCATCAAGGAAGTCCCGTTGCACAATGGGCGGTTGGTACTTCCCCAGGGGCCTTTATGTGAAAGAAGAACTTGGCGGTCTGCCTGTATCGAAGTTTTGCGAGGCCGTCACGGCCGAAGGGTACGAGACTACACACGGAGCCAACTTCCCTCTGCACCTGCACCCGGTCTTCAACGATGTGGATGTCTACGGCCACGGCAAGCCGACTCGCATTGCAAATACCAAACGAGATGTGCGCCAACCCAAAGGCAGCCTGCCGGTAACGGAGTCCATGCCAGAGCGGACTTTTGATATACCTTGGTTCAAACACTACCGCCCAAGGATTATCAAAGAACACGCAAAAGCATTCCGCAAAGTTGCAGAACAAGCTGAAGAACTCCTGTGAGAATCCAACTAGTCTGAGAACACACTATGACTCAACGTGAGCGTTATTTCGCGGTACACGAAGGCAGACAACCAGACAGGCTGCCGTGGATCGCAAACATGGACCACTGGTTCTCTGTTAACTCGGCCGGAGACACTCTGCCCGAGCAGTACCGCGGCTGGTCGCAGTATGATATCCACACCGACATCGGGACGAGCGTGTGGCAGCGAGTGAAGCTGGTAAGGCCAGTCATTGACCCGAGCGTAAAGGAAAGGGAAATACACCGGGATGACCTGATCATCGCGGAGCAACAGACGCCGGTCGGAACAGTTGTTTCCGCTTATCGTACTGCTGATGATTCAGCCAACACTCAGTTTCAGGTCGAGTGGGCCATAAAGAGTCAGGAGGACTTCCGCGCTGCCACCTATATCCTGGAATCCACACACTACGAACCCGACTTCTCTGCTTCTGCAGTTGACAATGAAATCGGAGACCGTGGGGTAACTCTGGGTATTGTGGGCATCGATCCTTTGATAGCGGCACGCCACCTTATGGGTATTGAATACTTTTCTCTGGCAATGTATGACTGCCCGCAAGAAATGGACGCTCTGCTGCAACTCCTAATGAAAAAGAGTCTGGAGCAGATAGGTATTGCCGCGGACGGTCCGTGTCGCTTGCTCACCATAGGTAGCAACATCGAGGCTCAGACGATTTCACCCACGCTCTTCGAAAGATATGCACTACCGTATCTGCAACAAGCAAGCAAGATTCTTCACGAATACAACAAATTCGCCGAATACCATTTCGACGGGTTTGTTCGCCCGCTACTTCCTCTCATTTCAAAGAGTGGCCTCGACAGCATCGAAGCGTTCACCCCTGTACCACAGGGAGACGTGACAATTGAAGAAGTGTTGGACGCCTTGCCGAAGAGCATTATCGTCCAGGGCGGCATACCATCTTGTGCTCTTGTCGAGATGTTCCCGTGGGACGAATTTGAGAATCTCGTGAGGCGTGTGATTGATGCAGGCAAGAGCACAGGAAGAGTTATTGTCGGACTCGGCGACAATGCACCGCCTGACGTCGACCTATCACGTCTTCGACGCATCACCGAAATCGTGGACGAATCGGGGAAATTGTAGCCTCACAAACATCCGGATATCGAGATACTCCCAAAAGCCGACGTCCGAAGCATACGCTTATGGAAGTTGAAATATCTCGTATCCCGTTCTATACTCTTGCGCACACGTGAAGCAGACTTAATCATTTTTGAGAGGAACGCCCAAAATGCCTTGTGTCAATTTTGATGAAATCTCAAAGTACATCGACCTCCCAGCTAGTGCGAGACAGCTTCTCGAGGTGCCGGAGCAGCAGATAATAGCAAACCTGAACATCCGGACTCACACAGATGGGGTACTGGCTGCCAAGGCATATGTCGTTTACTACAATACCGCCCGTGGGCCTGCCAAGGGAGGTATCCGCCTTGCGGAAGATGTCACGCTTGATGAGACAACTGAACTCTCCGAGCGCATGACATGGAAAACAGCTCTCGTCAGGATCCCTTTTGGGGGAGGCAAGTCTGGCATCGCGATTGCGCCAAAAAAGATGAGCCTCTTCGAGCGCAATGAGCTGGTCCGTGAGTTTGTCCATATCATGAACAGGGAGCTTACTAGTTCTGCCTATATCCCGGCTCCAGATCTCGGTTCAAACGCCGGAGACATGGCCATCATTTATGGTCAGACTCACCAACTGGAAAGTGTAACAGGCAAGCCTCCGCGCGTCGGCGGCCTTCCGGGACGCGAACACGCCACTGGACGTGGCGTCGCGTATATCACCAAGCGTTCGCTGCAGGAATTTCTCAATCGCGATGTGAAGAACGCTACCGTCGCGATCCAGGGCTTTGGCAACGTCGGTGGCTGGACAGCCAATTTCCTCCATGAATGGGGAGCTCGCATTGTTGCTGTCAGCGATGTCTCAGGCGGCATTGTCAAGAAGGACGGCCTCGACATCCCATCAGTCCAGGATTACTGCAGGAAGAACGGTTCGCTGGAAGGTTATTCGGCCGATAGAGTGTCCAATGAAGGACTACTCGCTGCGGAAGCGGATGTGCTTATCCCCGCGGCGGTTGGCCACGTCCTCAATGACAGGACCGCGCCAAAGGTGAAGGCAAAGCTGGTAATCGAGGGGGCCAACGGGCCGACAACAGCGGAAGCCGACGAGATTATGACTAGCAACAGTACGTTGGTAATGCCTGATATCCTGGCAAATGCCGGCGGGGTAGTCGCCTCCTACATTGAATGGCGAAACGCCAAGTCTGGCAGTATTACTCACAAGGAAGAGGTCTTTGAAGCGATTGAGCACATCCTCGAAGACGCTTTTCAGGAGGTCGTGTCGACGGCAAAGAAGCACGGGATACAACACCGACTGGGTGCCGAGGTGATTGCAGTCGATGAAGTGGTCAGAGCCATGAACGATCGAGGTTGGACGTAGACACCATCTTTCATATGTTGGCTTGAGGCCTTATGACAAAAGCTGATGAGGCTCCAAATCCATCGGGGAGGGACGAATAGTCTCTGTCGCCAACTCAGGCTACAAGTATTAGCGTGCCTTTACACATAGCTGTTTTTGACTGGACCACTGCTTCGACCAGCAGCTTCTGCACGTGCCACTTTCTGTCACGCAAGAAAGCAACAAGCCCTGTTCTGCTTGGTCTCGCAACATGAGGAGGCTCCTGCAGTAAACAATATACTATGAAAATACAGATTAGATGGGACACGCCGGATAACCTGAATCAGCCAAATACGGCAACTTTGACAAATTCTCTAATGGCGGTATAATTCGATGTGGGGTTTCTATTTTAGTCTGCTGCCGCACAAGGACTTACGACATGGTTCGTCTCGCACGACTTACCGGAGCCGATCGTTCTGTGTCTAATGCTGCCACAATCGCTGGATACAGGGTCATCTCACGAATCGTCGAGGGCCCCATGTCGACGATCTACAGATGTGAGAATAAGGACGGTGTGGGCGTGGTGGCAGTCAAGGTCCTCTCACAACACGCAGCCCTAGTTGCTTCAAAACTCACGGAACGCCTCGGAAAACCGTGGGAAGGGCAGCGCGCGATCACTCTGAAGCACCCAAACGTCGTTCGGACCCTTGAATACGGCAAGTGGGGTAACACTTATTACCTCGTAATGGAATACTTGGATGGCGGTAATCTGAGCGAGCACATAGAGACAGGCTCCTCAGCACTCGACGGCAAGCGCCTTTCGATACTTACGCTAGTTGCCCACGGTCTTACTTACGTCCACCAGCAAGGAATCATTCACCGCGATGTATGCCCAAGAAACATAATGCTGGCAGAGGACGGAACTCCAAGGCTCATCGACTTCGGCGTCGCAATGGGAGCACGGGATATCCTTCGCAATACCGGAGCGCGCACTGGTCGATCAAGTTACATGGCTCCAGAATTGGTTCGCGACAATATTTTCAATGAACAAACGGACATATATGCATTTGGAGTGACACTCTATGAAACACTGACAGGGCGAAAGCCTTTTGAAGGAGACGGTCGGCTTTCGACAATGCACCTCCAGCTTAATCTCGCCCCCTTCCCACCAAGCCGTTACAATCCAGACATACCTCCGGAACTGGAAGCGGTAACGATGAAAGCAATGTCCAAGAAACCAGATATTCGTTATAGGAAGATGGATGAGCTTTTCGTGGCGCTCACTGCTCTACGACATCTCCAAATATGACGTGTCAGCTCACGTTTGACTGGTCTTGCGCGACGACTTCTATTTGCTATTGTCTATTGCACGTCAACACTTTATGACCGCGATCCCGTGTCCATTCAACGTAATTGAGTCGGCAACTCTGATGTTCGTCAACAATTCTTCACCCTCAAATGGAAGCCCAACAGTCGCTGGCTCCTGCCCGTGATTGACAAGGAACACGTATCGATCACCGTCCTTCTGGCGAATCCCCACTTCTACATTCTCTGGCGACACAACAACGGATTCAACACTTGCCTTCTTCAGTGCTTCCGAGATCAGTGTGTCATAGAAGCTTCGCTCTTCACAAATGGTGCCGACATAGTAGGCAATACCGTCGCCAAAAGTATTTCGCGTTACCGCAGCATATGGTGACAAATAATCCTCATCGTACCTGAACAGGACTTCGGCTCCAGCCGGTGTGATCCAATCAGCATATAGAACGCTCGTGAATGAACCCGACACGTCCGCACATGGCAGAAGCCGCGGTTTGACATTCGGAGGAAGTGCCTCGTATTCCTCAATCCGTACACCACACACCTCGCCAAGCAAGCCGGGAAGGACACGCTCGCGACAGAGATTGCTCTCGTCTTTCACCCCCGTCCGAAGGTCGGACAGTAGAATTCCCCCATTTCTCACAAATTCGACCAGGTTTTTCGCTGAAGAATCCGGCAGGACGAAGAGTTGGGGTGCAATCACTATCCGGTAGTCGGAAAAATCGGAATCCTTTGAGACAAAATCGACGCTCACACCTGCACGAAACAGCGCACCGTAATAACGCTTGTAGTGCTCAACGTAATCGTTATTCGCAAAGCTGGGCTGACTGGTCAAGGCCCAAAGGGAATCATAATCAAAGATGATCGCCACGTCTGAAGATATCCCGCTTCCATCTATCTCGGATTCTATCTTGTGAAACTCGGCTGCCACTTCTCTTGCCTCACGGTACTGGCGTCCTTGCTCGCCTGAGTGACCAAGTATCCCGTGCCAGTACTGCTCTCGTCCGCCCAGACAACTGTGCCAGCGAAACCACAAGTACCCGTCCGCACCGTGAGCTACTTGCTGGTATGCAAGACTCCGCATTTCCCCTGGTCGGAGTGCCCGCAGCATTGCGCCAGAGCCTGGGGTGCCACTTGGGGTTTCCATTATCCAGAAGTTCTTCTTCTTTACACCGCGCATCAGATCGGCATTCGCGGCCGCATCAGCAGGATCCTCTGCATAGCTCCAAAGCCACGCGGGATGATTATCCCACCCAACGAAGTCAAGGTCCTTGGCAAGATCGAAGTAATTTATGTGTGGAGCACAACCCATGAGATTATGCGTAACAAAATGGTCCGGGCATGTTTCGCGAAGAATCTCGACCTGTTCGCGCTGAAAGTCTACGTTTTTGTCTGAGTAGAACCGCCTGAAGTCCAGATCGATGCTCGGACTGTTGTTGCTGTCTCCGCCATCTACCAAACCACACCTTGGCAAGGGGATTTCTTCCCATTCCTGATAGATGTGCCCCCAGAAGCGTGTGCCCCAGGCATTGTTCAATGCTTCGAGCGTTCCGTATCTAGCACGGAGCCATTCGCCAAAGGCGCTTCTGCATGTCTCGCAATAGCAAAACGAAAGGACCTCGCCAAACTCATTGTCTGTTTGCCAACCAATAACAGCGGGATGATCCTTAAAATGCTCAGCCATTGCACGGGTGATGCTTCTCGAAAGTGAACGGTACCTGGAGGAGGAAAGGCAGTAATCCTTTCTTCTCCCATAGCCGAGCTTCTGCCCATAGAAATCTGTAGCCACAACTTCCGGATAGTTGTGAGCGACCCAAGGCGGCATGCTTGCTGTCGGTGTGCATAATACTGCCTTGATCCCTTGCTTGTTCAGCAAGTCGAGAATTCTGTCGAGCCAAGCGAATTCAAACTTGCCCTCTTCCGGCTCCATTACTCCCCAGGCAAACTCTGCCATGCGAACAACGTTGAAGCCTGCTTCCTGCATCAGGCTGGTGTCTCTCTCCCAATGGTCCTCAGGCCAAAACTCGGGGTAGTAGTCAACACCGATATACATCCACGGTTTCCTCCACAAATACCTCTGAGCCTTCCCTTGTAGTTTCATAACTGATAGCACGCGACGCATTGTAGGTATCACGACGGATACTGTCAACAAGTCGAAGGACAATAGGGTCATACAAGAATTTTGACAGCAGTCGCCGCCCACCGCTATAATCCCGCTTGTCAGAATTGTGCGGGAATGCGAGAAATGAATGATTCACGAAAACTCGAACAGTTCACACGCGACCGTGGCGCTACGGTTTTCGGTGTCGCCAATCTCGAACGCCTTCGCAAGAATGCTCCCGAATTCGAGTATCAGCCGGTGCCAAAGAATATGCAGCGCGCTGTCGTCATCGGAATGAGACTGCAAGATGCCGTGGTGGATGAGCTTGTGGACCGTCCGACACCTCTTTACTTTCACATGTACCGTCAGGCAAACTACGCTCTTGATCGCGTGGCGTTTGAGCTGACGCTGCAGATTCAGAATCAAGGAGGAAAGGCTATTGCGGTACCTGCCTCGCAGGTTGTCGAACGAAACCCAATGCGAGGGGCAATCTCACACCGACTACTCGGATGGGATGCAGGTATCGGATGGATCGGTCGAAGTACTCTATTGGTCCATCCACAATTCGGCTCACGAATGCGCTACGCTTCTGTACTCACTGATCTGGACTTGCCAGCGGGTCAGCCAATGGATAAGGGATGTGGCTCTTGTCTCCGATGTGTTGACGCATGTCCAGCAAAAGCGATCTGCAAAGATTCACGCGATTTCGACCTCGATTCTTGCTACGGCAAGCTCGACCAGTTTCGCAAGATTCCGTATGTCGGCCAACATATCTGCGGGATCTGTGTGCGGGCTTGCGGTGGACCCGATTGGCCGCATAGCAGTTGACAGGACTGCCGAGGACAAATGGGCAATATCCTCAGCCCCAAGCCTGTAAAACTTTTCGTAGGCATGCTAGCCGCTTTGCCTGAGGGACTTGACCGTTCGACTGAGATTCTAGTCGGGGAATACGGAAAGACTGATCTGGAAAGCAACGTTATTCCCTTCGGTTTCACAAGTTACTACAAGAAAGAGATGGGGCCGTCACTACTCAGAAAGTTCCTTAGTTTCGAAGAACTGATCCAACCTGACCAGATCGCGACAATCAAATGCAGAACGAACACGATAGAGAAGGACCTGACGGAAACACTCGATGCGAACGTGCAGCGCCCTGTGAATCTCGACCCGGGATATCTAAATCCCAGTCGAATCGTCTTGGCAACCACAAAGGACTTTTCGCATCGTATCTACCTTTCGCACGGCATCTATGCAGAAGTCACGCTACAGCATATTAGAGGACGCTGGCAGGCTCTGCCGTGGACATACCCAGACTACAAAAGTGAAGCATATTACGAGTTTTTCTCCGACATGCGAAAAATATGTATGAGACAAATGGCTCAGCAAGAGGAATCAAACTGACATGAGGAAACAGACCGTTCATTCTGACAAGGCTCCTGCCGCTATCGGACCCTATTCCCAAGCCGTGAAAGCGAACGGGTTCGTCTTTGTTTCGGGACAAATTCCCATCAACCCAGCAACTGGGCAGCTTGTAAAGGGCGATATTCGAGCACAAACCAGACAGTCCCTTGAAAACGTCCGTGAGATCCTCAATGTGTCCCACTCTTCGCTGGAGAGCGTCGTCAAGGCAACCATATTTCTGACCGATATCAATGACTACGCCGCGGTCAATGGGATCTATGCCGAATTCTTTGGTGAATCCAAACCCGCCCGTGCAGCCGTTGAGGTAACTCGCCTGCCCAAAGACGCCAATATCGAGATCGAAGTGATCGCATTGGCAAAGTGACTCTTCCGAGTATCTTCACAGACAAGAGTTCTTTACCGATCTCTGCCTCTCGTTGAGATTGCCCTTCTTGCCCCAAAACGTCACAGGCCCTATAATACGCGCGTAGATTACTCTTTGCTGGAAGGAAGCGCGTGGCACATACCGACCCTAAAGAAAAATGTGGTCTTTTCGGAGTCTTCGGCGATCCCAACGCCGCGTTGTTGACGTGCTATGGGCTTCGTGCTCTTCAGCACAGAGGTCAGGAGAGCGCCGGCATTGTATCGACGGATGGAAACGAGTTCATTCAGTACCGCGGAATGGGTCTCGTTGCAGACATTTTCACGGAATCAATCATAGACTCTCTGAAGAATCCTACAGCCATTGGGCACGTTCGGTATTCGACGACTGGTTCGAGCAATATCGTCAACAGTCAGCCAATGGTAGTCGACTACTCGCGCGGTCACATGGCAATCGCACACAATGGCAACCTTGTGAATGCCAACCTCTTGCGCTCCGAATTCGAAGCTTCTGGCTCGATCTTCCGCACGACAACTGATAGCGAGGTGATTCTGCATCTCATGGCGGCTCCGGAGAACGCCAACCATCCGGACTGCCTTGTTCGCTGTATGCGGAAAATCAGAGGAGCATTCTGCCTGCTATTGATGACACCTAGCGAAATGATCGCGATTCGCGATTCCCGTGGCTACCGTCCGCTTTCGCTTGGCCGCATTGGCGACGCCTATGTCGTCTCATCGGAAACCTGCGCTTTTGATCTCGTGGGCGCCGAGTATGTCCGCGACATTGAGCCGGGCGAAATTCTCCGTATCAGTAACGAGGGCCTTCGTAGTGAACGGTTCTCTGATGAAAAGAAAGTCACCCCGAACCACTGCATCTTTGAGCACATATATTTTTCCCGGGCAGACAGTCGTGTTTTTGGGGAAAATGTCCATCTTGTTCGCAAGCGTCTGGGCGCCCGATTGGCGGAAGAACACCCTGTCGACGCCGATATCGTGATTGCCGTGCCGGCATCGGCAAATTCCGCTGCCTTGGGGTACCACGATCGCTCAGGAATACGGCTCGACTTCGGCTTTGTGCGAAATCCGTATGTCGGCCGCACATTCATCAGTCCCAAATCCGGCGTAAGAACAGAGAGCGTACAGATCAAGCTCAACGTAGTTGGCGAGACAGTTCGTGGCCAAAGAGTTATCGTTGTGGACGACTCTATTGTTCGCGGCACTACTACAAAAGCTAAGATGCGTCATCTGCGTGAGGCGGGGGCCAGAGAAGTCCACCTGCGTATCACGTGCCCTCCCCACCTCCATCCCTGTTACTACGGGATTGACTTCGCCACACCAAGCGAACTTTTCGCTACCAACCGCACACTGGATGATATGCGAGAGTTCCTCGGCGTCGATTCTGTCGGCTATCTCAGTGTGGAAGGTATGTTGCACTGCGTGTCTCAGCCACCAAGCCACTACTGCACCGCCTGTTTCACCGGCGACTATGCCATCCAACCTCAAGAGGAAATGGGCAAGCACACGATGGAATGCCGACATAAGTCCTGAGCAGGTCGTTCCTACACCATAGTCTGGGCTGTAAGCTACCAAACCGCTGAAAGACGTTCCCGATGATCCATGCATCCAGAACACAATGATGGCAACAAGCGCGCAGCCAGATTTTCCGCAAGCGGATGCTCATGAGACATTTCACGCTATTGCACCAGCTCAGCAGATGTTTTTGAAACCGTTATAGCCTAACCCGCAGGAGAACTGTATATTGCGTTCAGTTATAGGTTTCTTGGCAAAAGACTGTTTTGACATTCGGGCTTGTCCAGTTTCGACCGGAATAGTCTATGCGAAAGGAAAGAGCCATGTCATCTCCGAACGAAGAACAGGGTAGTGAAGAACAAGGTATCCAGCCGCCGACATCGGACAGTTCAAATCAGAGAGACTGGTTGGTCGCTTTACTTTTGTCTGTCTTCTTAGGCTCATTGGGTATTGATCGGTTTTACTTGGGCTATATTGGACTTGGTGTTGTCAAGCTGATTACCTTGGGGGCGTGCGGAATCTGGTGACTGATTGATCTGATTTTAATTGCTACCAACAAGATGACCGATGCAGACGGCAATCCGTTGAAAAAATGAGGCCGACCCAGACTTATGAAAACATAATACCCGCTTGGCAGATTCTCCGAGCTCCGCCAAGCGGGCTTTTCTTTTGGTGAGCAACGTTCACTCTTCCGGCGCGACGAAGGCAAAGTGCCATTTCCCCCGGATATCCGGGAAATTGTCCCCTGGTGCCCGCCGGCGGAAAAGCAAAACCTGCCCTCTCCGAGGCACGAGATGGCTCTTGGCGAAAACTGCTGTTCGCCCTTCCACAAGAACTCTTCCCCTTACGGTGTCAAGCGTAAATGCATCGAGATAATACGACGTCGTAATGAGGCTCGACACGTTTTCAAAGAACTCCTGTGACGCACCCGGTTCCATCATCAGAGATCTGGGATACATAACAACAGCGATACACGCTGGGGTCTCCCGCTGAATTGCCGCAAACACTTCCTGCTGCCGTCGGAGACTTGCTTCGCCTGCCTGTGTCAACGGATATATGTAAGGATAGCGTGTGGCACTCGCCCTGCCCGCCAGCAAACTCATTTGCGGCTCTGACCCGACAATGAAAACTCTGTCCACTGGGGACAGAGTTTCCTCAAGATACTCGGCCACCAGAGCTGACTGATCAAAGGGTTGGCCCGGATAGATATCACGTGTGGCACGTTCGACAGTGTAGGCGGTAAACGGACGAAAAATAAGCCAGCGATCCTTGTACAACGGAAACACTACAAGCACCAAGCCAACAAGAACGTACACAGCAATCCGAAAAGGTGCCTTGAACAATCTGCGACATTGCCTGCATGTGTCCAGAACACCTACGGCAAAAACAGCTGACCATGCGGGAACAAGCTGCAGGAAGTAGTGTGGGTAAAACCGCAATCCCATCCAAACGCCAAGTGCGCAGGCAATCAAGAATCCAAGCAAGAACCAGTGAGCAAACGTTCTTCGCACGACAATGAAAGCAATTCCAACAACACCAAAACCCCAAAACAGGATCTGAGAACTGAGCCCGCGACGCAGTATTTTCCCCAGCAATGATATCCCCGCTCCCATTTTTCCCGACCCACCGTAGCTCAGGTTGTACTCGATAACAGCCTCATAGAACGCATCCAATGCTCCCAAATACCAGAACACGGCAGTCACAACAAGTACCGGTAGAGCGCACCCCGCCAATAGTCCACAACATTCATATGTCGCCGTCGAAAAACGTCGTTCCAACAATCCCCGCTGCAGGATAATCGCCACACCGAGAAAAAGCGCCACCGGCGCCGCGGAATGTTTTGTCAGAATCGCAAAACCAACCGCCACTCCACCGAGAAACGCAAGGCCAAAGCTGCCTGCCCCACGAAGAGCCTGCCAGACAAACAACGCCGCCACTATCAAGGGAAGCATCATGAACAATTCTGTATTGGCCGATTGACCAAAGTAGTGCGGGGATGCCGACATGAGAGCGCACGCGGCAGCAGCGATCAGCCCGGTCCAGCGATCGTACAGCCGCGATACAAGAACAAATGACATCACAACCGTGACGACATTGTACAGTGCACCGAAAAGATGAATGCTAACCGTGCTAATGCCGAACAGTTTGAACGCCAACCAGTAGAGAACAAAGACAACCGGAGGCTTGTGGTCGAACACATCGAGATAGGGAACCTCGCCGAATGACATCCGCCAAGCCACATAGCCGTAGGTTCCCTCGTCCCGCTCAAGAGGGAGCGGGATAAGAGCTATCCGCACCAGCATCGAGCCAACAACAATCACTAGAAGACAGATGAGTGTGGACTTGTTCTCTGAAGTCAAGTTTTTCTCCAAAATGCACGGCACAAAACAATCGCCCAGTGTCAGTGTCCATTATTGGACGCAGTCCGTTGCCTGTCAAGGTGAGATAGGCTCGATTTTTCTGTGCTTGCAACCGTCGGCGGTCAGGTATAGAATGCCAGCACAATTGATCTGGCGAAGACATTCCCAAACCAGCCTGTAAGAGGCCCTGAAATTGAGCACACATCACACCATCTGCTTTGGTGACAGCGCTTCCGTCCTGCGTGAGCACGTATCGGATGAGTCGATCCAGCTCATGGTCACGTCACCGCCCTACTGGAATGTGCGTGACTACGGTCATCCAGATCAGATCGGATTTGGACAGACGTTGGAGGAATACCTGTCCGAACTCAAGAACATATGGGCGGAAGTTGTACGCACGCTCCTGCCCGACGGCAAGATTGCCTTGAATATCGGAAACATATACTACTCCGAACCTGACGAGAAACGCCGCACAACAGCGAACTTGACAATGCTTCTTTGGGACCAGCTCAATCAGTTCGATGAGCTTCGCTTCATGGGAACAATCTACTGGGCAAAAACTACATCACGAGCGGGCGCAGTGCTTTTCGGCAGCTATCCTTATCCTTCGAATTTTATGATTTCAAATGCCATTGAACCCATTTTTGTTTTTCGCAAGAAGGGAAAGCGAAAAGCTTCAAAAGAAATCAAAGAAGCATCGAAAGTCTCAAAAGAGGAATTTCGCGAGTTCCGCGACGCTCTGTGGGAAATTAACGGCGCAGCATCTGATAAGCACGCAGCCGCTTTTCCTGTCGAACTGCCGAGACGACTGGTTCGCATGTATTCGTTCGTAGGCGATACGATCCTCGACCCCTTTATGGGTTCTGGCACAACAGCTCGAGCTGCCCTGGAGCTTGGGCGGAACAGTATCGGGGCCGAAATTAATCGTGATTTTCTGCCGCTGATGGAGGAAAAGATCGGTTTCGGAAAGGACAGGCTCGTCGCCGATGTGGATGCGGAGGTGAGGATCATAGAAACTGGCCTCGCGCCAGCCGTGTCTCAAGAGAGAGATGCCGGGTAGTATCGTGACAACTCGCGTGTCAACAAACGGCGCGGCGAAAATGAACAAGGAGTCGCAGACTATGCCCAAGTCACAAAAAACACGTAACCTATCATTTCACGAGTATGTCAAGGATGTTGAGAGCAGCATGCGACCGAGCTTGGGGTTCTCGGCCAAGCACAAGAAGAGTTTTCCCTTGTGGCGCCAGGATGTTCGAAAGAAAGTGACCGAACTCTTCGGCGACATGCCAACGCGGAAGGTGGCGCCGCGAGTAAAGGTCATCGAGCAGCGGTCAGTCGGCAGCTATATCCGTCGCAAGATAGTCTTCGATGTAGAATCCAATTTCTCCATTCCCGCATATCTACTGATCCCGAAAGGCCTGAAGAAGAATCGATCGGCTCCGGCCATTTTAGCTTTACATGGACACGGACGGGGCAAGCGTGACATTTGCAGAATTGACACAGATCCCAGAGTTCTCCAACAATTCATCAGACCTCTGAGATACGACTATGCACATCGTTTCGCCAATGACGGATATGTAGTATTGGCCCCTGATGCCCGTGGCTTTGGTGAGATCAGTGACCTGACTTGCACCGAAATGTATACGACGATGACGCTTCTCGGCAAGACCGTCGTGGGGATACGCGTATGGGACGCAATGCGGGCAGTGGATGTGTTAGTGTCCCAGCCAGAAGTGGACCCAAAAAGACTTGGCTGCACCGGTCTTTCCTGGGGCGGCACGCATACTATGTACACCACACTGACTGACAAGCGCATCAAGACTGCTTGCGTGAGCGGTTATTTTTCCGACATCAAGGATGTGCTCATAGACTATCCTCAGTGCCCATGTCAGTATCTACCAGGTCTTCGGAAGTTCGTTGACTTTCCAGATATTATGGGTGCCATCGCGCCGCGACCGCTGCTGATTCAGAATGGTGACATCGACGCGCTTTATTGCGTGGAGATTGTCCAAGAAGAATTCAAGAAAGTCGCTGAAATCTACAAAGCTGCCCGTGCATCTGACAAGGTGGCTCTGGACCTGTTCTATGGAGCTCACGAATACAACTACGAAACAGCCGTTGAATGGTTTCGCAGGTGGCTATGAGTGGATGGGTACGATTTCCTTCAGCATAAAGGTATTTCCACGGAAATTTCCGTGGAGAATTGACATTGCACGCTCTTTTGCTTCCACATTCTCAAGCTCAACAGCCCTTTTCCGTAGCTAAACTGTTTTTCGCAAATCCCTTGACAGATTACGGCCAACCACCTATAATGCACCTGAACGCTTTTGACGGTATCGGAGGGTACCGCTTTCTGTAGATGGGTATCCGCTCGATGAGCGAGATCATGACTGCGAAAGAAGTAGCAGAGCACCTGCGTCTTAACGAACGCACCGTGCTACGCCTCGCGCAAAACGGCAAGATTCCCGCCGCCAAGATTGCTCGACGATGGCGTTTTCAGCGCAGCACTGTCAACCAATGGCTGGAAACGCAAATGCACGGTATGCGGACCGAAGAACTCAACGGTCTGATCGAGCACGGTCCACTTACTATTTTAGATACACTTCGCCCTGAACTTATTTCCCTTGAGCTCTCTGCTGAGAACAAATCCGATGTCCTCAAGGAGCTTGGCGGCCTTCTGGTCCGGCAGAACGAACTGGACTCACCAGATCAGTTCTTGATTTCTCTTCTCCGCCGAGAAGAAATGATGACGACAGCAATCGGCGACGGCATAGCCATCCCTCATCCAAGGCAACCGGAAACAACTCTGCCACGCAAAGCTCTGACCGTGGTGGGGCGGTCTTCCCAGGGCGTGGATTTCGGCTCTCTCGATGGTCAACCGACGCATCTCTTCTTCCTGCTTTGCGCACCGTCGGACAAGATCCACCTGCAACTGATGGCTCGCCTGACGCGTCTACTACGAAGCAACAAATGTGTGCGAGCACTTCTCGCTGCAACTGATCCCGAATCAGTCATCAACATTATCTCATCAGAGGAAGAAAGTCTGATAGGAAATCCATCGTCAGTCACCTCATTGTAGGGTGACAGCCCTCGTACCAGTCAATTACTGGAAAGGAAATTCTGATGCATCTGTTGGCAGGAAAAGTAACCCGGTCAGAAGACAAGGTGTTAAGCCTCGTGGCAAGAGCGAAGCCGACCGCCCTGCCAGAAGTGGGCTATGTTGAGGAACGAGGTCGGCGCGCAATCAAGGCTCGACAGGGAATCGTAGAGATCTTCTATCCAACGCAAGAAACAAAGAAGACCGTCCGTTTCTCAGGCCGGAAGTTCGTCGCCACCAAGGTCGAAATCGTACCAGGTTCCAAGAGCTCCTGAGAGAGTGCAGCATCCTGATTGCATGAACAGACCTGACACCTTCACCGCTTCTTACAATGTCGCTACATTGTAAGAATGCGGTACAAATCGGTTTTGGCCCACACCCAAGCTGAGAAGCTGTCGATCCCCGTGCCTTCATCGAGCATTTTCGTCACGACCGGAAATGTTGCCTGCGTTCCTATCCGCTGGTATACTGAGACCGGAGTGTTTGGACGGTTTCCTGCGCTGAAGGTAATCTTGTTGTATCTTGAATAGCAATTTGTCTCTGCCTTTTCTCCAGCCAACCGTCCGTGGTCCCTTTCCTCTCTGAGACTGCGAGACATGTTCAACAGCCGCACATTCCTTTTCAGTCTCGTGATCTCCCTAGTCGTCAACACCGTTCTCTGGGTGTTTGCAATGAACCGTCTTAACAGCTCTAGTTTCACACCGACAGAGACCACTACCGAAATCCTGGAACTCAAGCTTGTCGATGTCAAACCAGCTCCAAAAGTGACGCAATCTGAAGCGCCCCCCACAATGAAAAGGGCTTCTGCAACAAAAAACAAACCCAGCGAAGCAACTCTACCGGAACCGCTCAATCTTGGACACAAGAGTCAGTACATAGAAGTACCGAAAGAAGTGAAAGCCGACTTGGATCCCATCGAAGACACGGATTTCATCGGGATCAAGTCTCTACGCGCAAAGGATAAGTTCACGGACACAAAACTCATCACCAGTAAACCGCGAATGACGCAAGGAACCGCCCCGTCCCACGAACTTCAAGAGGTGCCTCTTGCTGCTCCGCTTCTTCCTTCGACCGATCCTGCCCTTTTGAAACCCGACACTTCGTCTCTCCTTGAAGAGCTCCTCCCCCCAGCAGAACAGCAGTATGAAAAGGCCACTACCGAAGCAACACGAATACCAGAGCCCCCCCCAATCAAGCCGTCGCCAGAGGTTGTTGATAAAGAGCTTGTTGCCCTTCCAGCGCGTTCACCCGAGATGAGACTCCCGAGAATCCTTCAAGACAAAAAGGACACGGAGTCCAGTGTCACCTCGATCACACCAGCACAAGACAAGCCACCACACCCTCAAACTGTGAAAAGGCGTTCAAGAAATGGAATGCAGAGATTGCCTATGTCCTTCAAGGGGGCTATCTTGATGGATCGTTTGCCAGCCCCGCTCCATCGTGATACAAGATCAAACGCCATTCTGTACGGGGATGAATCTTTCAACGTCAAACCTGATCAATACGCAGCATACTACAAGCATCTGCGCGATAGCGTGGGGCGATATTGGTTTACGCTCATGGCCAGCTTCTACGCACAACGAGGCTATCTCGTGGAACGCGTCCAGAGTATCGCAATAAGATTTGATGTTGATAGAAGTGGCAACATCACCAATATCAGGACTCTTGTCGAAGGTAAAGACCCGCTTTTCGAGTCAATTTGCCTGCGCGCGCTTCGCTCGGCAAGTCCGCTGAGGCCGCTTCCGAAATACGTGACCGAACCCAAGCTCAAGATCGTATTCAATTTCGTGAGACCCATACGCTAAGGACTCTCTGCTGAAACCAGACAAAAGAGAAAGGCTATGCAAATGACCGAAATGCCTTTGGCGATGCTGAATATGGAAATCCCCGAAATGATTCGACGCGGTGGTTACACAATGATCCCCCTCCTCGGAGCGTCCGTTCTTCTGGTGGCTATTGTGATCGAGCGCCTCATCAGTTTGCGTCGCAGTCGTGTCTTGCCCGATCGAATTGTCCGTCTTATCGAGGAAGCCAACTCCTCTGCAACATTAGACAATCTCCGGTCCGAAGCTGCCGAGCTGAATGCACCAATTGCACGTATCATTTGTACTGGATTCGCCAACAGCGACTGTTCCAGGACCGACTTAGAGGAAGCCGTCACGCACGCCGGCAAGGAAGCCGCCCGTAGACTCGAGGCCGGCCTGATTGTGCTGGACACGATAGCTGTCGCATGTCCTCTGCTTGGATTGCTCGGCACATTGCTCGGGATGATGGACGTTTTCAACGGCATACAGGCTGGTGCTGCTTTCACACCTGAGGCTGGCGCGGGAATTGCAAAAGCTCTAGTCACGACAATTGTCGGCCTGATTATTGCTATCCCAAGTCTCGCCTTTTACAATTATCTCGTCCGGCGAGTGGAAGAACTCGTCCTGCTATTGGAAAGGCAAGCGGGGATTTTTGTCGCAAAGATTTCGCCCTCTGAAGATCACTAGTCCCCCAGAAAGAATGTAAAAATGGATTTTCGCTCTAAAGCTCGAAAACGACCGATGATAAACATGACCAACATGGTCGATGTCATGTTGCTACTGCTCATCTTTTTCACAATCTCAACAACATTCATCAACCGGCCGTCGATGAAAATCGAAGTGCCGGAGGCCGTCCATATCGAAGACGTACGAACGGACGGAATTATGATATCTATCGCCCAGGACGGCAGCCTTTTTCTTGACGGAAAGAGTGTCTCCCGTCATGAATTGAAAACGAGAGTCATCGAACTCGCAAAACAAGACAAGACAAGCAAGGTAGCAATCGAAGCAGACCGTAGCGTTCCTTACGGAACGGTGATACAAACAATCGATATGCTCAGAGATAACGGACTCAGGCACATCATTCTGCCGATGATCCGCCAAAGGCCGGAAACATAGACTGACTATCACCGTGTCTTTCAGGACAATTTCCACAAAGGACTAGCGTCAATCACTACTCACCCAGATATGTCTGATACAAGAGAAGAAGCGATTTCAATCGTTCGAACACTCACCGAAGCCGGACACAGTGCGCTTTTTGTGGGCGGATGCGTGCGAGACCAGGTCATGGGTGTTGAGCCGCACGACTATGATATCGCCACAAGTGCAAAACCAGAAGAAGTGAAGCTCCTTTTTCGCAGGACTGTCCCTGTGGGTGAGCAATTCGGTGTTGTCCTTGTTCTTCTAAATGGCAATCAGTATGAAGTCGCCACGTTTCGCTCCGAATCAGGCTACAGTGACGGCCGCCACCCAGACAACGTTTGCTTTGCCGATGCCAAGGCAGACGTTCTTCGCCGTGACTTTACGATCAACGGGCTTCTTTACGACCCTTTGACTGACAGACTTATCGACCATATCGGCGGCAAAACGGATATTGAGAATCATATCATCCGCACCATAGGTGATCCCAGGACGCGTTTTAGGGAAGACCGTCTTCGCCTGCTTCGCGCCATTCGCTTTGCAGCGCGATTCAGATATGCTATCGAGAAAACAACGCTTCAAGCAATCAGGGAACTCGCATCCCAGGTGAATGCAGTCAGCGCCGAACGAATCCGTGTCGAACTCGAACGAATGCTCCTGGGGCCTTACCCAGACCTGACGGTAGACCTGATGGAACAAACGGGTCTTCTTCAAGAGATTCTGCCGGAAGTCGCGGCGCTCAAACACACCCCGCAGCCCGAAAATTTCCATCCTGAGGGAGACGTCTTCATACACACGAAACTAATGCTCGCTGCAATGGAGCGACCGAGCATTGAATTGGCCATGGGGGTGCTTCTGCACGACATTGGAAAACCACCTACGCTAACAGTACGAGATCGGATCCGATTTGACAACCACAACACGGTCGGTGCCGAGATGGCCGGTAACATCTGCCAACGATTGCGTTTTTCGACAGCAGAGACAAAGCGAATCGTGCATCTCGTGTCTGGTCATATGCGTTTCATGTCTGCACCACAGATGCGACCCGGGAGGCTCAAGACTTTCCTCTCAACACAACATTTTGATGATCATCTCGAATTGCATCGACTTGATTGCCTTGCCAGTCACGGCGATCTATCTGTCTACGAGTTTTGTCGAAGCAAATTAAAAGAATACACTCAAGAGGAACTCAAACCGCCGCCTTTGTTAGGCGGCCGGGATCTCATCGAAATTGGCCTTGAGCCTGGCCCCATCTTTTCATCCATTCTCGAGGCAGTGCGCGAAGCCCAACTCGAAGGTGACATCAACTCACGCGATGAAGCTCTCTCTTTCGTGCGCAGCCGTTTCCCTGACGCCAAACGCTCGAAAGATTGAATAGTGGAAAAAGAACCACCAGTGGCAAGCGCTTTGTCAAAAGACATATTCCTGACTTCTTTTGTCGTAAACTCACAGGCAATCTGTCCCGATGCTCACAGAAACACATAGCGTCCCTGCAAACCACTTTGATATAATCAGAGCAATAATGGGTATATCCAGGTTCTAACTAAATAGCAGAGGCCTTGCGCAGAATGAAAACACAAGCAATCACTGTCGATTTCCGAAACGCGTTGTCAAAGCATGTCGGCAAACACGGGGTCGCGCGAGACAAACTCTTCGCCCTCCAGCCGAGAATCGATCGTTACCACGCCCAACTTTGCAGGGAACGTGCGTCGGGAAAGCTGCGTTTCGCTGACCTGCCGCACAATCGCGAGTATCCTCGTGCAGTATCAGCGCTGGCAAAAGAGCTCATACCAAAGTGCAGGAACTTTGTCGTATTGGGCATCGGCGGTTCAGCCCTTGGGAATATCGCCGTCCAGACAGCTCTGAACTCTCCACACTACAATCTGCTTCCTCAATCGCAACGCAAGGGCTGTCCGCGCATATTTGTTGAGGACAACATCGATCCAGATAGGTTCGTCGCTCTGCTCGACATGATCGACCTGAAGAAAACTGTCTTCAATGTCATCACTAAATCCGGGCAGACAGCCGAGACAATGAGTCAATTTCTCATCATTCAGGACATGCTCAAGAAAAAGCTGGGCAGAAGCTACAACAAACACATTGTTGCGACCACGGATGCGAAGGGCGGCTTTCTCCGGCCAATTGCTGAAGCTGAAGGCTATCGCACTCTTGAAGTCCCGGACGGCGTAGGCGGCCGGTTCAGCGTACTGTCTCCTGTCGGACTGCTCTCGGCGGCGATGGCCGGCATCAACATTCGCCAGCTCTTGAAGGGTGCTGCCGATATGGATAAGCGTTGTCAGACTGCAAGTCTCAAGAAGAATCCGGCATACCTCTGCGCCGCCTTGCTTCACCAAGCCGACACACGGAAGAATCTCCACACGGTAGTGCTGATGCCTTACTGCGACGCGCTGAAGGATGTAAGCGATTGGTTCCGTCAGCTTTGGGCCGAGAGCCTCGGAAAGCGGCTCGGACGTGGCGGAAAAGAAGTCTTCACCGGACAGAACCCTGTCAAAGCACTCGGCACAACTGATCAGCACTCTCAAGTCCAACTCTATGTCGAGGGGCCTTTCGACAAGATTATTGCGTTCCTCGCTGTTGACCGTTTTGCTCGGACTATCAAGCTGCCGAAGACATTCTCCGAAGTCGAGGGCATCTCGTATCTC
>Ga0180433_10003903_pt1 | contig 21421 bp, 8 predicted proteins | sample SS_ome_8_FD_132980 | JGI IMG/M metagenome (GOLD analysis project Ga0180433, IMG submission 132980) | Hypersaline lake sediment archaeal communities from the Salton Sea, California, USA - SS_1_D_1 metaG | ecosystem: Environmental > Aquatic > Non-marine Saline and Alkaline > Hypersaline > Sediment... | reverse complement strand
TGGAAAAAGGATTTTTTCATTTCCCGAATTGCCTGATAAAACATTTAAAGGTCTGCCGGGTATGTTAGCCGATTCATTACCTGATAAATTTGGGAATAGATTAATTAATGCATGGCTTGCCGGAAAAGGAAGAGATCCGCAAAGTGCTTCGGTTGTTGAACGATTATGTTTCATTGGTAAAAGGGGAATGGGGGCGCTTGAATATAAACCTGCAATTTATAAACCACAAAAGAAGAACGAAAAAATTGATGTGGACGAAATGGTTAAGATTGCCACTGCAATTCTTAATGAAAAAAAATCCCTGCATGGAAATCTTGATTCCGATAAAACGAAAACACTGAAAGAAATCATACGAATTGGAACATCAGCAGGTGGGGCAAGACCTAAAGCAGTAATAGCATACAACGAAGAAACAAAAGAAATTCTTTCCGGTCAAACGGATGTACCTGAAGGATACACTCATTGGCTGATAAAATTTGATGGGGTAAAGGATGAACAGTTGGGCGACCCGGAAGGTTATGGACGTATTGAATATGCTTATTATCGAATGGCTGTTGATTGTGGAATTAACATGACCCGATGCGAGTTATTTAAAGAAAAAAACAGAGCCCATTTTATAACAAAACGTTTCGACCGCTCTGATTCAGGAGAAAAAATCCATTTGCAATCACTTTGTGGTTTAGCACATTACGATTTTAATGACCCCTTTTCTTATTCTTATGAGCAGGTATTTATGGTTATGCGTAGGCTTAAATTACCCTATACTGATATGGAGCAGTTATATAGACGCATGATATTCAATATCATTGCACGTAACCAGGACGATCATTCTAAAAACATTTCTTTCCTGATGGATAAAGAAGGAATATGGAGGCTTGCACCTGCTTATGATACCACGTATTCATACAATCCAAATAGTTATTGGACAGCCAGACACCAACTATCTGTTAATGGTAAACGTGATGGATTTTCTAAAGATGATTTGTTAAATACAGGAAAAGAGTTAAACATAAAAAAACCCGGAGAAATTATGGAGGAAATTATTCAAATTGTGAAAGAATGGTCATCTTATGCACATGAAACCGGATTGAAAGAGAAACAAATTAATAGAATAGCTAAAATCCATCGAATAGAACTTAATAAATGATGATGAAACAAAGACACAAAACTTTTACAGAATATTTGCAGAAATTTTACGGATTTTGGCGAATTTTTCCGGTTTTCAACGGAAGATAAAAAAACAATAATATCTTTGAACGCTTGTATAATAGGGCTTTTGAAGGTTGTTTAAAATTGTTAAAGATTGGTAAACCACCTGCCTTACAAGCAGGGGGTCACAAGTTCGAATCTTGTAGCGCCCACGAAAGAAAAACCATCTCCGAAGGAGGTGGTTTTATTTTTTGGATCCCCCATCTTAGATCATGAAAATAATCTTGTAGTGTCCATAAAAGTAAAAACACTTCCTCCTGAAGTATTTTTTTTTGCTTTGATAAGCATTTTTTAATATATTGTTAAAAATTCAATGTCAGCATAAAATATCTTCGATATAATATTATTATGAAAAAGGTTTTACTCATTAGTCTTTTAATTATCATGTCGCTTCTGGTTCAATCACAGGGCATTACATATACTTTTGATTCTGGGGCCGATGGCTGGACTTTATTAAATTCTTTATCAGGAAGTGTAAGCGGAGGCTCATATAATTTAACAATTACAGGATCAGATCCCTATATGGCATCACCCTCAGATTTAGGTTTAAGTGCATCAGATAATATATATTTCAGAATAAAAGTCAGAAATGGCACAAATGATAATTTTTTTCAATTATTTTGGGTAACCAACAGTGATAATACATGGAATCAGCAAAAGTCCTATATTTTTGATGTGGTACCAAATGACGATCAAATAAGAGAATATTCTTTTATTGTAGCAAGCAATTCAGGCTGGTCGGGTACTATCAGGCAAATTCGTTTAGATCCGGGGAACAATGTTACTGCAGGTACGGTTCAAATAGATGAAATAGCCATTTTGCCTTATGATTTCAGTATGGATAACGGAATAATAAAGGTGAAGCAGGATCTAACCAGGGGAGGTGCTATTAACTATATTTCTGTTTCATCCAATAGCACTAATATAGTAAATATACATGATGAGGGGCGCTATGTTCAGCAATCATATTATGCCGGGATCAGTGTTGACAGACAAGCGGAAGGACAAAGTCCTTCCTGGTCGCCCTGGCCCTGGAATCCGATACAGGTTGGTGATTGTTATATGAACCGGGCACAAATACTGGAATTTAATAAATCTTCAGATACCACTTATGTTAAGTGTATCCCTATGCAATGGGATATGAACAATATGGCAGCTGAAGCCACCATGGAGCAATGGACAATTTTGCAGGGGAATGTTATAAAGGTAGTCAATAAATTAACCTGTTACAGGACAGACGATATTTATGGGGAAGGATATGATCTAAGTCAGGAGTTGCCAGCTGTATATCCAATATCTTCTCTTTGTAACTTATACAGTTATGCAGGTAATAATCCATTTACTTATGAGCCGGTGGAAAATCTTCCTGTGGTAAATTTATCGAGTGGATTTTGGGGTATTTATGATAATAATCATGGAAATGCACCTTCTGAAAAATGGATGGCTTTTGTAGATGATGATCTATGGGGTATTGGTGTTTATACGCCTGTTGCCCAAAGGTTTCTTGCAGGGATGTCGGGAACACCCGGTGGATCTTCGTCTTCGGCTTCAACCAGTTATATTGCACCGACAAAAATAGTTCCATTGTATAAGAATTCTGTTTTTGAATATGAATATTATCTTGTAGTTGGAGATCTTGAGGATATTCGCTTAACTATTTATACTTTGTATGGGGTTTATCCGGCTGAAGCCGGAACGGTTTCAGCTGATGCATATTCAATATGCTCGGGAGAACAGGCAAATTTTAGTATTTCCGGGGATTATTTAGGGAATATCCAGTGGCAATCATCCCCTGATAGTTTAAACTGGACAGATATGATCGGTGAAACTGATATTTTTGCATCATCGGGAGCAATTACCGAAGATACTTATTTCAGGGCAAAATTTACATCGGGACCTTCAACTGCTTATTCCAATGTTATAAAAATTAGTGTGTCTGAATTACCTCCAACGCCGGTAATAACACTTTTAGGTAATGTATTACATTCAGATGCTCCAACCGGTAATCAGTGGTATAAAGATAATGAGCCAATAAGTGAAGCCACCGATCAGGAATACGTCCCGATTGAAACAGGTGATTATCATACAGTGGTAAGCCTGTCGTCAGGTTGTAGTTCAGATACTTCCAATCATATATATGTTATTATAACAGATATGAGTAGTTGTGAACCCGTTAACTTACTGAAGGTTTATCCCAATCCGGTTACCAGTGAATTAAATATAGAATCACTGATAAAAGGGGAAGTATTTTATATTGAAATAGTGGATATGTTGGGGCAGGTGCTTGTAAAACAGTGGTTTGAAGGAGATGTATGTGTTCAAACCCGTGATTTTGCAAAAGGAATTTATTTTTTACGTCTTAAAAGTGATCATGAATTGAAAACTATACAGATCATCAGGGAATAAAAGCAAGCTTTAACAATAAACAAATTTCTCCAGGGCATATAGTAATTATCCAGCTCCCACAAAAGTAAAACCATCTTTTAAAAAGGCTGTTTTTTTATATCTTTAGCAAATTAAAATTGTATTTATTCATATTTAAAAAGTTACAGATATGAAACGTATAATATTCTCCATTTTTCTCCTGATCGCTTTTACAGGATTATTCTCACAGGAAAGCACAGACTCTTCCTTTCTTACTATTGACAGGATATTTAATTCGCGGGAGTTCATGCCCGGATGGTTCGGTTCCTCGGAATGGTTTCCCGACGGGCAGGCTTATACAGCTCTTGAAAGCTCGGAAACAGTTAAGTATGGTATGGATATAGTAAAATATGAAGCCAAAAAGGATAAACGAAGCATCCTTGTCCAGGCAGATAAACTTATCCCGAAAGGTAGTAAAACTTCTCTGCAAATACATGATTATACATGGTCAGGCGATATGCAGAAACTTATGATATATACAAACAGCAAGCGCGTATGGCGCGAAAATACCAGGGGTGATTACTGGCTGCTTGACCTGAAAACATGGAAACTTAAGCAATTAGGAGGTGACGTCCCGGAATCTTCAATGATGTTCGCCAAGTTTTCCCCTGATAATACAAAAGTCGGTTTTGTAAGTAAGCATAATATTTATGTTGAAGACCTGGAAACAGGAAAGATCATAAAGCTTACCAAAGACGGGAGTGAAAGGATCATAAACGGCACTTTCGACTGGGTTTATGAAGAGGAATTCTCCTGCCAGGACGGATTCCGGTGGAGCCCTGACAGCAAAAATATTGCATACTGGAGAATTGATGCTACTTCAATAAGGAATTTTTTAATGATCAATAACACTGATTCGATATATTCATATACAATCCCTGTTCAATACCCCAAAGTAGGGGAACCGCCGTCCGAATGCAAGGTGGGAGTCGTTAGCGCTGCAGGTGGAGAAACAAAATGGATGGACGTGCCGGGAGATGCTGTGCAGAACTATATCCCCAGGATGGAATGGGCAGAGGAGCCGGACGAGATCATTATCCAGCAGATAAACAGGAAACAGAATATCAATAATGTGTTCGTTTGTAATATTAATTCAGGCAAAGCAACAAAAGTATTTACTGATAAAGACGAAGCCTGGGTTGATGCTGTGGATGACTGGGAATGGATCAACAACGGAAAAGAGTTCACATGGATAAGTGAGAAAGACGGATGGAGGCATGTCTATCGTGTGGCAAAGGACGGATCAGGAGAAAAGCTTATTACCAAAGGCAATTATGATGTTGTTGAGGTGTATGAGACTGATGCAAAGAACGGATATATCTATTTTTCCGCATCACCTGATAATCCGACACAAAGGTATCTGTACAGGGCGAAACTTGACGGATCAGGCGAGCCGGAGCTGTTGTCCCCTGGTAAACAAAAAGGAACACATGAATATGATATTGCCCCCGGTGCGGGATTTGCTATACACGATTATTCAAATATAAATACACCGGGTATCACAGAACTGATATCACTGCCTGATCACAAAGTGATAAAAACACTTGTTGATAATGAAGAGTTTAATAAGAAGATAGATAAGCTGGCGAAAACCCCTGTTGAGTTCTTTAAGGTGACAACTGCTGATAATGTGGAGATGGATGGTTTTATGATAAAGCCACCGGACTTTGATCCGGAAAAGCAATATCCGGTGTTATTCTATGTTTATGGTGAACCCTGGGGGCAGACAGCTACTGATGCATGGAGTTATTATTATTTATGGTATTTGATGCTGTCACAAAAGGGATATTTAGTAATGACAATGGATAACAGGGGAACACCATGTCCCAAAGGCAGGGAATGGCGAAAATGTGTTTATCGTAAGATCGGTGTGATCAATTCACGCGACCAGGCTATGGCAACAAAAAAGATCATGGAATGGGATTTTGTTGATAAGGACAGGATAGCTGTGTGGGGATGGAGTGGGGGAGGATCAATGACACTGAACCTTATGTTCAGGTATCCTGAGATATATAAGGCAGGCATGGCAGTAGCTGCAGTGACCAACCAGTTCTATTACGATAATATATACCAGGAGAGGTATATGGGGCTGCCGTCTGAGAATGAAGAGGATTTTATTGAGGGATCACCGGTGACTTATGCTAAAAACCTGGAAGGTGATCTGCTGATAGTGCATGGTACCGGAGATGACAATGTACATTATCAGAATGCGGAGGCGCTGGTAAATGAGCTTATAAAACACAACAAACAGTTTCAGATAATGCCATACCCCAACCGCTCACATGGTATTTATGAAGGATATAACACTACAAGGCACCTGTTTACACTGCTGACCAACTATTTGCTGGAGCATGTGGAGGCAGGGGGAAAATAATATTGTAGAGACGAGGCGCGCCTCGTCTCTACTAATTACAAATATCTTGAACTACAACCAAACCATAGAATGGCTCTACAGCCGGCTACCCGTGTTTCAGAGGGTGGGCAAGGCTGCTTATAAGGCAAACCTCGACAACACATTTGCCCTTGATGAATATTTTAATCACCCCCACAGGAAGTTCCGTAGCATACATATAGCAGGTACAAACGGTAAAGGATCTGTGGCTCATATTCTTGCTTCGGTACTTCAGTCTGCAGGATATAAAACAGGTCTTTACACATCTCCGCACCTTAGATCATTCAGGGAAAGGATAAGAATAAACGGACGGGAAATATCTAAAGAAGATGTTACGTTGTTTGTTCAGGAGAATATGAGATTTTTTGAAAAGCTGAAACCTTCATTCTTTGAAATGACCGTTGCAATGGCATTTGATCATTTTGCAAAAGAGAATACGGATATTGCAGTTGTAGAGACAGGATTGGGAGGCAGGCTTGATTCTACAAATATTATTACTCCCCTGGTGTCGGTTATAACGAATATCAGCTATGACCATACTGAATTTCTTGGTGATACCCTTGAGAAAATAGCATGGGAAAAAGCAAATATTATTAAGGAAGAGATACCTGTAATTATCGGGGAAACACAACCGGAAATAAAGCATGTTTTTGAGGATATGGCAAAGGAAAAAGATGCACAAATATATTTTGCCGATAAAATTTATTCTGCTGAAAAAAATATCAAGGATAATTTTATAGATTACAGTATTTATAAAAACGAAAAAAAATATCTTGAAAACCTGGAAACTGATCTTATTGGTTCTTATCAGGAAAAAAACATTATCACAGCCATTTCTGCAATTGAAGTTATGACACAAAATGATCTGAGTATTACTAAAAAGAATATATGTGACGGAGTTGGAAATGTCCGGGAAAGTACAGGTTTTTCAGGCAGGTGGCAGATGCTGGATAAAAATCCTCTGACAATTTGCGATGTAGGTCATAATGAGGAAGGCATAAAAAGCATCGTTGACCAGATAAAAAGTACATCTTTTAAAAAGTTACATTTTGTTTTTGGTATGGTCAATGATAAAGATATTAAAAAAATTCTGAAGCATTTACCTGTTGATGCTGAATATTATTTTACTAAAGCAGGTATCCCGAGAGCGCTTGATGAAAACCTGCTTGCAAAGGAAGCATTAAAATTCGGTTTGAAAGGAAAGATATATCCAACTGTTTCTGATGCTTTTATAGATGCAAAGAATAACGCTGATACAAATGATATGATATTCATAGGAGGCAGTACGTTTGTGGTGGCGGAAGTATTATTGTAGAGACGAGGCGCGCCTCGTCTCTACTGATGACCGATAATTATTTATTTTGGCTACCTAATGCTCTGTTTATATAAAAAAATCAGTAATTTTGATAATTGTTCGTTTGTTAATGAACAATTTATCAATCTGAAAAGTATCAATGATAAGGATTGCTACAAAAAAAGAAAATGAGTATTACAGTAAAAAATTATATCCTGTTCAGGATGAAATTTTTAAACTGATACCCTCTGATAAGTTCTATCTTACAGGCGGCACTTGTCTGTCAAGATTTTATTATAACCACAGGTATTCTGACGATCTGGACTTTTTTTTCGACGGTAAGAAATACTCAAAAGGTACTTTCGAAAAAGAATGCGATCAGATTCGCAATATCATTAGTGGAAAATTCAAAATAATAAATGTACTTGATGATGAATATTTTAAAAGGATTATTGTTGTCAGGGAAAATGTAGAATTAAAAATCGAATTTATCTTTGAACCTGTCACTACAATAGGTAAAAAAAAGTCTTTTCATAATATTCTTCTTGATACAAAAGAAAATATTGTTGCAAATAAATTAACAACTATTTATAATCGGAAGACAAATAAAGACTATATTGATCTGTACTACCTGCTTAAAGAGTTTGAATTGGAAAAAGTGCAGAAATGGGCAGATCGCAAAATGGTTCCAATTGACTATGAAGGTACTTTATTGTGTTTGCTTGATGGTACTTTTTATGGTGATGTTATTATGATTGATAAGATTGATCTCGCTGATTATGAGTTATTTGTAAAAAATACGATTGATGAATTAATTAATAATGCACGAAAGATATAATAAGTATTTCTGGGACGGTAAAGAGGGATGGTCTCCTGATTATCAGCTACGGCGTATCATTGAATATGCTTCGTTCCCGGACCTTATAAAATATCCGTTTGAAGAAGTTAAGCTTCATATTGACAAGATCAATCTTGATAAATTATGGACAGGCAATAAACGTAAAATGTTGATGATTTACCTGAAACCATATATTAAACATTCCGATTCATGGGAAGAAGCAATAAAAAAAATGATGGATGATGCACTGGAAAACTGGAAATCAGAAAGGATTTTATAGGTGATACCTGCCGGCAGGCAGGAAGGCTGTTCACCCACAGGGTGAGATGATTGAATGAGATTGAATAAGATTGAATAAGATTGAATAAGATTGAATAAGATTGATTGGATGATTGAATGAGATTGAAGATTTTGGATATTTATTTTTTATCTATCTTTATAAAATGAAACTATCACCTTTTATTTTCTGGGATTGCGACAGTGCATCAATTGACCGGGAGAAGAATGCACAGTATGTTATTTCAAGAGTTGTAATGTATGGTACACTTGAAGACTGGTATTCTATTAAACAGTTTTATGGTTTGGAGAGAATTAAAGAAGAGTTGCTGCCGGTAAAAGATCTGGATATTAAAACCCTCCATTTTTTAAGTGCTATTTTTAATATTCCGAAAGAAAAATTCAGATGTTACAAAGAAAGGCAAAATCAGCAAAAACACTGGATATCCTGACCCGGATAAACAATATTCCGGAACTTGAACCATTTTACCTTGCAGGAGGCACTGCTCTTGCTTTGCAAATAGGGCACAGGATATCTTATGATCTGGATTTTTTCTGTAATTGTAAGATAGAAAATGAAAATATCCTGGAAGCAATTACAGTGCTTAAACCTTTTCAGTTACTTTCACAAAGCAAAAATATTTTAGTGATAAATATTCGGAACCAAAAAGTTGGTTTTGTAAAATATCCTTATGAAATGATAAATTCCATTAATGATGAAGGTGGTTTCCGGTTTGCTTCAACTGAAGATATTGCGGCAATGAAGCTGGCTGCAATTACAGGCCGGGGAAGAAAAAGGGATTTTACAGACATTTATTATTTATTACAGAGATATTCATTAGAACAAATGCTTGAACTTTACAGTAAAAAGTATCCTGAAGGAAACCGGTTGATGGTATTAAGAAGTATGACATATTTTGAAGATGCCGAACCGGATCCGATGTCAAAGTTGTTAAGTGAAAAAGTGCACTGGTCAGATATTAAGAAGTGCATTAGTGAAAAAGTAAGAAATATAACAACATAAATATTTCATTCATCAAAAAAAATATCACTTTCAAATAACCAGAGCGTTACTTAATAAAAATGTTATTTTCTGCCCGCTTTTTTGCTGTAAATTTCACAATTATTATTTATGTGTAAAAAACAGGCGATCAGTGAATTAATGTGATCGCTGCATATCCCCTGCAACTGACAGTGTGAATCAAAACATTACATTCTAAAAAAATATCAACAATTTTAAGTGCTGATCTATTAATAACGTTTGTAAATTGTTGAAAATGATTGGTTTGAATTTTTAGTGCATTGGTGTAATAGATATAACCATTTACTAAAAATTACGTATATTAAAAATATTATAAGGTGATGGGGTGACTGTCAGCCACCTGCCTGTCCGGCAGGCAGGCAAGTACAGGATGGCAGATGTAGTGAAAAAGAATACGGAAATTATGCCGAAGGCATCCCTTGGGGAGAAATTGGAAACCATAGATCAACTGACAGATAAAAGCTAATGAAAAAACACGTAGTTGTAACACAGAAACCGGGTATTTATACCTGTATCAAAATGAGCAAAATGACGTAAACACCAATATATATAATAGGAATTCATAAAAAATACAGGTTGTACCATGAGAAAACTACCCCCTTTCAGGATGATCCGCAATACCGTCAGGTTATTGACTGTATGCGTGATCTTTGTTTTATTTGCTTTCCATGCAAATTCACAGGTGACATTATTCTCAGAGGATTTTGAAAGCGCCTCCCAGGGAGAGCTTTCAACTGTGGCATTTAATGGGTGGAAGCAATATGAATTTTCGGGAACCGCTACCGACTGGTCGATTACTTCCGGGTCTTGTAAAATCAGCGGTACATATTCACTGACTTTGCACTCAAATAGCTCTTATTGTACTTATGAAGAAACTGAGTCGGCAAATATAGTAGCTTATTATGCTACAAAAATAAATGCGACAAATTGTACTGACCTGGAAATTGATTTTAGCTGGAAAGGTGATGGGGGAATTTCTGACGGAGATTACGGTACGATCTGTTATTCGACAAATGGTACAACATGGAATGATTTCGCGAATACAGGAACGTATGCTGAAGAAACAACAGTACAGAATATTACAGCGCTGGACATTTCCGACTGTGACGGTTCGGAGTTTTATTTAGGGTTCAGATGGCAAAATAACGGCAGCTCGGGTGATGATCCGGGTTTTATAGTTGATGATATTGAGATCAGGGGTGTTTCTGACTGTGAGCACCAGATCAAGCTGACTGATACTTATGGAGATGGCTGGAACAATGGTTATGTTGATGTTTATGTTAATGATGTTCCTGTTCTGCTATCAAAAACCTTAGCATCAGGTGCCGGTCCGGTTTATTATAATTTTTATGCTGATACCGGGGATGATATAGATGTTGATTATACTTCCGGTTCATTTTGTACTGAAAATTACTTTTATGTTTACGATGGTCAGTCTAATTTACTTGGTTCAATGTTGGGGACATGCACAGATTTATTAAATATGACAGGGAGTTGTAGTAGTTGTGTCCCACCAAATCTCAATGCCCAGGCTAACGGATCAGAGTCGGAAACTATCTGTGAGGGAAGCAGCGTTATTCTTACTGCAAATCCTTCAGGCGGAAGTGATTGCGGCGGCTCGTGGGAATATGCCTGGTACACGGGTACAGGAGCAGGAAACACTTACTATAATGGTTCTACATGGAACAATGCTGCGAATTACAGCACGAGCTGGTCAACAGTGGCAGGTGTAAGTCCTTCTTCAACGACAACATATAAGGTTAAAGTGCGATGCACTGCAGAAACCACGTGTAACGGAAGTGATGCAACAGGTGTTACGGTAACGGTAAATACCGAATCCACAGCTCCTTCAGCAGCTACCAAGAGCGGTGATGACGGCTGTGCCGGAACAACAGTTACACTGAATCAGACCGGCGGGGTATTAGGATCACCTGCAAGCTGGAAATGGTATTCCGGAAGTTGCGGCGGTACACTCGCCGGAACAGGTGTGCCACTCGATGTCAATCCTTCATCCACAACAACATATTATGTACGTGCAGAAGGCACATGTAATACCACTTCATGCGCGAGTGTTACGGTTACAATTGATGGCACCGACATGTCTTATGTTTCATCCACTGTGACACAAAACGAGACTGATGATGTATATGCTGGCACAACCAATCAGGAGATCATAGGTATCCAGGTTGTTACAACCGGTAATTGCAATCCTCTGGATGTTACGGCATTCAGGATAAAAGCAGGTCTTAATCCGGGAACTGACGATGTGTCTGATATTGAAAACCTGAAGATATGGTACACCGGAACAAGCAGTACGTTTGCCACTACAACACAGTATGGCAGCACTTATGCAACTCCGCTGGCGGAAACAAGTAATATGGACATATATTCTTCACAGACACTTGCAGAAGGAACGAACTATTTCTGGATCACTTACGATATTAAATCCGGTGCTACACCGGGTAATGTGGTTGATGCAAGATGCACTATTGTGGCTATCAACGGTACTGATTACGAAGTCCCGACAACAACAGACCCTGCAGGAAGCAGGACGATCTTATGCAGCCCATGTACACCTACATACTCTTATTCCTGTATTACTTACAGTAGATATTATATTGATGATTTTTATACTGAAAACGCGATAACCGATATTAGTAATCTTAATACCGGTTGTAACGGTGAACCGGAAAACTATAAGTATTATTCCGATATTACTGCTGTTGTTACTACAGGCAGCAGCTCGTTCGATGTCAATGTAATGGGCGATGGTGTTTATTCTACAGGCTACAGGATATGGATAGATTTCAATGAGGATTGTGATTTTAATGATGCAGGTGAAGATGTATGGTCCGGCGGTGCCGGTACAGGATTGTACAGTGGTTCAATAGATGTTCCTGACGGCACTACACCCGGCATCAAAAGGATGCGTGTAAGAAGCAGAAACGGTTCAGTGCCCCCTTCTACTTATTCATGTACCAATATGTCCTATGGCGAAACCGAGGATTATAATATTGAGGTTGCCTGCGGATTACCCACATTGGATGCCAAAGCCAATGGCAGTGATTCGGAGAGTATATGCCCGGGAGGCAGCGTTACGCTTACTTCAAATCAGTCCGGTGGTTCCGGATGTGATGGTGACTGGGAATATGCATGGTTTACCGGAGACGGGACAGGTAGTACATATTATGACGGTACTGACTGGGATAATGCAGAGAATTACAACACAAGCTGGTCAACAGTGGCAGGCGTAAGCCCGTCCTCAACAACTACATATAAAGTTAAAGTCCAATGTGATCTGGAAACATATTGTAATTATGAGGATGAAACAGGTGTCACTGTAACTATTTATTCTTCGCCAACTGCAGATGCCGGCAGTGATCCGTCAGGTTGTGTGAACGGTTCTGATCCGGCAGTAGGCGGATCACCAACAGCCTCAGGAGGCAGCGGAAGCGGTTATACTTATGACTGGACAGGTACAGGATCAGCATACCTGAGTTCCACTACTGCAGCTAATCCTACATTTGACCTTGATGCTGCAGGTGCAGGAAGCTATAATTTGTCTGTACAGGTAACTGACGGTAACGGATGTGAATCAAGTGTTGACGGACCTATAACTGTAACAGTCAACTCTTTACCTGCTGACCCGGGCAATCCTACAAGTGATTCACCGCAATGCGAGGATGTCGGGGTGACACTGACACGCTCTGGAAGCCCGCCCGGCGGAGAGACATGGTACTGGCAGGGCACCTCATGCGGTACAAATACAGGTCTCGGCTCAGGGGCAACATACAATGCCACATCAAGCGACACATATTATATAAGATCACAAAACACTACTTCAGGATGCTGGTCATCAGGGTGCGGAAGTGCAGCTATAACTATTAATGCATCGCCTGCCAATCCTTCAAACCAGGCAGCAACACCTTCAACGATCTGCCAGGGCTCATCAACAGACCTGACAGCGTCGGTTACAGGATGCACTATCTACTGGTACACAAGCTCATGTGGCGGCACACTCGTTGGTACAGGAAGTCCGCTTAATGTTTCACCAACCACTACAACCACATATTATGCAAAAGCATATAACACTACATCCGGTTGCTGGTCATTAGGTTGCGGAAGTGTGACAGTGACAGTTGCCAAAACAACATATACTGTGGGACCGGCACAGGACTATGCAACAATACAGGCTGCGCTGGATGCAGTATATACCGACTGGAGCACCGATGCCTTTAATTGCGGCGATATAACGGTGGATATTTATACAAGTACATATACCGAATCTGTAACACCTAATACAAACCTTAACCCGCAGTCAGGTAACAGACTTGTCATTCAGGCACATTCGGGGCAATCACCTGTCATTAATGCCGGTGGCGAGACTTATGGAATTTATATAAATGGTTTGGATTACGTCACTGTCAGCGGATTAACGGTTCACAGCGCCACATCGGACAATATCCGGGTGACCGGCAGTACAAACTGCGAGATAGAATATAATAAATGTTACAGCAGCAGCGGAGGAGACGGTATTTCTATACGCAGTACAAGCACCGGAGCGGATGTGCATAACAACCTTTGCTACAGTAATTATACCGACGGGGTAAGCATTTATTCATCAGGCTCATGTTCGATCAATCATAATACATGCTATGGTAACGGTCATACCGGAAGCACAACTGTGGATTTTCTTGAGTGTGAGATGTTCAGCAGTGGCTCCCTTCCTTCGGGATGGAGTTCAACAGGTATGTGGGCAGTTGATGCATCACCGGCTACTCCGGGTTATTACTCAGCATCCTATAGTCTGAATTATAATGACGGCGTTGATTATGATAATGGATCCGCTAACAGCGGCACTGTCACTACAAGCGCCATAGATATAACTGATGCCATATCCGCTGACCTTAAATTCTATTATCAGTTGCAGACTGAAGGCACTGCAAGTTACGACTGGGTTATGATAGAAATACTTCGTGCATCTGATCAGGCTGTTTTACAAACAGTCGGTGGTGATGGTGTCAGTATAGCTGATGCATCATCATGGACATTATATACAGTAAACTGCAATTCAACTGTACTGGCTGAAACAAGCATTAAGGTCAGATTTACTTTTTCTGCCGATGATGCAACGTCAAATACTTATTTCGGGTGGTTTATTGACGATGTGATCCTTACCGGGGAAGTTCCGGGAACAGAAGCTGTTGGCTCAGCTTTAAATATTGACGGAGGCACAAGCCAGGTTGTAACAAATAATATTTTCTATGCAAAGACAGGCGGTGATTATTATGCCACTTATGTGAACGGTGACCTTTTGTCATCTTCAAGCGGATATAATGACCAGTATTCAACAGGCAGTAAGTTATGCCACTATAACGGCACTGACAAGGACAATATTACTGTATGGAACAGCGCCCAGCCGGGAAACAATGATATTTCAGATGATCCGGATTTTGTGACTGACGGATCGGATTTTCACCTGCAGACAGTGAACACCGGCGGTCATTCACAGGGCTCATGGCCCCCGTCAGCAAGCTGCTCATATAACGGGTCGGGATCAGCTGATGCAAACCTAAGCCCTGCTATCAATGCAGGAACAGGTTCTTATTCCAATGAACCGGAACCGAACGGGGGCATTGTTAATATGGGATGCTATGGCAATACCTGCCAGGCATCATACTCAGGTACATCATGTATTGCCCCCACTGTTGACGCCAAAGCAGAGGGTGCGGATTCATACATCGCATGTGAGGGAGCAGGCAGTATCACTTTATCTGCTAATTCAACAGGGGGAAGCAACTGCAGCGGCTCCTGGGAATACGGATGGTACACGGGATCAGGAGGAGCAGGCACATGGTGGAACGGTACGAATTTTTCCGGTAATGAAGCTTATAATACAGGCTGGGAGGATCCCGGTAGTATTAGCAGCCCTTCATCATCAACTACATATACTATTAAGGTGAGGTGTACTGACGATTCTTATTGTGTCAGAACAGACGCTGTACCGGTAACTGTACAGAAAACAACATATTCGGTCGGATCATCACAGGAATATGCAACAATAGGGGCTGCACTGGATGCCTTATATTCGGATTACGGCAGTGGTGCATTTAGTTGCGGTGATGTGACTGTTGATGTTTATGACGGTACATATACGGAATCTGTAACTCCAAATACAAACCTTAATCCACAATCCGGTAACACGCTCATTATACAGGCTCATTCAGGTGAATCACCTGTAATAAATGCCAGCGGGGAAACCTACGGAGTTTATATTAATGGTATTGACTATGTTACTGTCAGCGGATTTGCTATCCACAGCGCTACTTCAGATAATATAAGAATTAGCGGCAGTACAAATTGCGAGATATCTTATAACAAGTGTTACAGCAGCAGTGCCGGAGACGGTATCTCAGTACAGAGTACAAGCACGGGCGCAGGCATCCATCATAACCTGTGTTACAGCAATTATGGTGACGGGATAAGTATTTATTCGACATCCAATTGTACAATAACAAATAATACAAGTTATGACAATGGTCATGAAGGCGGACAAAGCACTGTGTTCACCGAGGATTTCGAGACCGGCGCACAATGGACGTATGGAACATTGATAGATGGTGATAATGACTGGGTAGTCACTGACGAGGGATGTGGAATATCAGGGAATTATGCGTTGGAGATATTTAACGGTGACAGTATGTTTTATTGTGAATATAACCCCAAGGACAATAGTGATAAAATAGCGTATAAGCAGATCTCAACAGAAGGTTATACAAATCTTGAGATGGATTACAAATGGAAAGCTTATGGTGAATATTCTTCTGGCGAATACTGGGATTATGGCAAGGTGGTCTATTCACTGGACGGATCGTCATGGACCAATATCACTGACGAATATAACCAGGGACAGTCATCTACGCAAACAGTGACTGATATGGCATTGCCTTATGCAATGGAGGATAAAGCAACCGTTTATTTGGGTTTTCGCTGGATAAATGATAATAATACCGGTACTAACCCTGCATTTGTTGTTGATGACATTGTTATCACAGGCGAAGGAGGCGCTACCTCATCAGTGTCTGCTCTGTATATTGACGGTGGAACCGGTCATGTGGTAAAGAACAATATTTTATATGCAAAATCCGGCGGCGATTATTATGCCACCAATGTTAACGGCAACCTGATGTCATCGTCAAGCGGTTTTAACAATCAGTATTCGGATGGTTCAAACCTTTGTCATTATAATGGTGAGGACAAGGCAACACTGTCTGCCTGGAATGCCAGTGCATGGGCAAGTTCGAATAACGATGTCAGTGATGATCCATTGTTTGTCAATGCCGGCACTGATTTCCATATTATGTCGGATATTGGGTCATACCATGGCGGGGACTGGCCGCCGACAACAGCATCAGGAGGAGCATGGTCAGCAGATGCCTCCCCGTCACCATCCCTTGACGAAGGTGATCCGGGAGATTCCTATTCGAATGAACCGGAAAGTAATGGCGACAGGCTTAACCAGGGATGTTACGGTAATACTGCACAGGCATCCAAATCAAATAACAGTGACAATGATTCCGAAGCTGAAGATCCTGCTTCACAGATCGCTGCAAATACAATTGCGTCAACAGTTGATACGTATGCCGAAGCACAGGAAGTGTTCAGGTTTACGATAACTGACAAGGGGACTTCTGATGGAGTGGCTACTAAAGTGACACAAATAACCGTCAAGCCGGGAGACAATAATGGTGCGGACTGGTCAGACCATATCCAGGGGATCAGATTGTATGATGATGACGGCTCGGACTGGATCACTACCGGCACAGCAACTATTTCTGACAGTAAGATAAAGATACCTGTTCCTTCAGGCAATATGGATGTGCCTAACGGGGAAAGCAGGACTTATACCTTATATATATACCTTAACACTGACAATATTGTTGAGGGTGAGATCCTTGATTTCCGTATTGACTATAATGATCATGACTTTATTGCTACCGCCTCACAATCAGGGTTTGCTTCCGTGTTCGGCTCTGCAGACATTGAAGGCAATAACCAGACAATTACGGTGACAGCTACTGAATTGCAGTTCGCTGAAAATGAACCTCCTGCCATGGTAATAGTTGGTGAGGATTTCAATGTTACAGTAAATGCCACTGATGAGAACGGCAATATAGATGTTGATCATAACGGACAGGTCACACTGGTTGACTATGCACCCGGAACAGGAAACCTGTCATCAGCTTCAGGATTGTCGAAATACCTTACAAATAATGGTCTGGCAGGAGGAACCGCAACAGGTACATATTCCTGGACAGACGTTGAATATGACACACAGGAATATTTCAGGATACAGGCGCAGAGCGCATCACTGACAAACGGTATGTCGGACACTATCATTGCCACGATACCTGTTGATTTTGATTTTGACTCTGATAATGAAAATTTCAGTTCAACAAGTGCAGACTGGGAATGGGGAGTACCTGCAGTGGCAGGGCTTACTACCGATCATAGCGGATCAGGATACTGCTGGGGAACAGACCTGGATGATAATTATGACCAGGGGGCACAAATAATGCTGAATTCTGTTCCTTTTGAAGCAGTGGGCACAAATGTGAATATCACTTATTACGAGTGGTATAAAACGGAAAGCCAGTCAGGATACCAGGATTATTTATATCCACAGTACAGCATAAACGATGGTCAATGGATGGATATAATAACAGGATATTGCGGTAACGGTTCTTCATGGTCACAGCGCGATTTTGATGTGACAACATCAGTAGGTGACAAAGTGGAATTCAGGTGGTTTTTGAAAGCTACGGATACTATTGATGTGAATGATGATACTGACCTGGGCTGGTATGTGGATGATATAACAGTTACAGGAGCAGAGATCTTTATCCCGGATTGCCCGGAATATGTATTTCCGCAGGATGGTGCGACAGTGTCATCCATGGCTAATCTTGAATGGCTGTATAATGATGATTCTGATGATTATGATGTGTATTTCGGGACTTCGTCATCTCCGCCTTTTGTGACAACAACCACAAGCGCCTGGTATAATCCTACACTGACAAATAACCAGACATACTACTGGAAAGTTGTCGGGAGTAATGTTTCGGGTGGTTCTTCAAGTTGTGAAACGTGGTCATTCTCTACAGGAAGCATATATAATATGCAGGATGGCTCGGCTGTGACCTGCGGCGGCGATTTCTATGACAGCGGAGGATCAGCGGCAAATTACGGCGACAGTGAAAATTATGAATATACCTTTACTTCGGACAATGGGGATAACCTGCAGTTTACATTCTATTCTTTTTATACTACAGCTAATGATACCCTTTATATCTATGACGGCACAAGTGACACTGATCCTTTGCTTGTCAGTCTGTCCGGATCATATACATATTATCCGAGGGTGACATCCACCGGAACAAGCATACATTTCAAGTTTGTTTCCGATGCAGCAACCAATACAACTGGCTGGCATGCAGGATTCCGTTGTGTGACAACCTGCCAGGATAATACGATAGCAGGCGACGGTTGCGACGGCTCATCAAGTATATGTAACCTTGATGGCTATTGCGGGAATACCAGCGGGCTATATACTATTGATATGCCGGGTAATATGTGTAACAGTTGCACGGTGTTCGGAGGCGCTATTCATAATAATTCATGGCTTTCGTTCACTGCAAGCGCAACATCAGTTACTATCCAGGTAACGGTTACCAATTGTACTGATGCCAAGGGTATCCAGGTGGGAATTTACGAAGCTGACGAATGTGATAATTTTGTATTGAAATCGGATATTTACTATACTCACGGGGTTATTGGTATGGAGCAGGCTGTTCCTGCGAACAAGACAACGGAGATCACGGCTTACGACCTTACGATAGGGGAGACTTATTATGTGATGATTGACGGTTGCGGGGGAGACGTATGCGATTACACGGTCACTTCGGATGAGGGATTCCTGGTACCTGAAGCAGGTGATGACGAGGGGATATGCTGGGGCGGAAGCGTGCAGTTGAACGCAAGTGGGGGAACATCATATTCCTGGACGCCGACAACAGGTCTTAGTGATCCGAATATTGCCAACCCTGTGGCAAGTCCGACAACAACAACAACATACACTGTTGATATAGGTAGCGAAGAATGTCCTGCACAGGACGAAATTGTTGTATATGTTTATAATGAGGATGAGGATTTCGGTGAATGGCTCGGGGATACGGATATTGACTGGGATAACTGTGCCAACTGGGGTAAGGGACTGGTGCCGGAGGACACATCGGACGTGCTGATACCGACAACTTCAACCTACTGGCCCACAAAGACAGGCAACCTGACAGTAGGAACCGACTGCAACAGCATAACTATGCAGGGGGCATCCGAACTTACTGTTACAGGAAATCTGGGCATCAGTACGGGTAAATCGTTCACAATCAGCAGTAATGCACTGGTTACTGTGGGAGGACACTGGACGAACAGCGGAGGTACGTTTGACGATGGATCAGGAACCGTAACGCTGAGCGGAAGTACAGAGCAGGATATTACGTCTGACGGTGATGAATTTTATAATATGGTGTTCAATAACACTTCATCAGCAGGATTCTCATTGCAGGATGTTGTAACAATAACGAACCAGGCTACTTTCACTGACGGGATCATAAATACCGGATCCGACTCACTGGTAATTGATAATAATAACGGCAATGCTATTGTAGCAGGCACCGGTAATTCAACCTGGGGCAACTGTCATGTGTCAGGTAAGCTCACGAGGGCTATCCAGACAGGCACTGATTATGATTTTCCTGTGGGTATAGGTACAAACCCGAGACTGGCACAGATCACTGACAATACAATTTCAGGAGTTACATACCTGACTGCATCGCATGTAGAAGCATCGCCTGCGGGAGGAACAAATATCAGTGTTGATGAGAATGGTGTGGAGCTTAACACGCTCTGTGACGACGGATACTGGATAGTTGACGCTACGGGCACCATGTCCGGAAAATACGGGATAAAGCTGTATTTTAACGGATTCAGTGAACTTTCAGGAGCAGATGACAATAAATTTTCAATAGTGAAAAGACCTACAGGGTCTGCCAGTGCTGCAGCTTGGTCGAACGGTGGAGGTGATTACTCAGATCCTGACGGTGACGGAAGACTGTATTCCGACGGGTATGCGTATAAGTGGGATCTGTCATCATTCTGTGAGATGATGATCGGAAAGGGATCATCACCATTACCTGTTGAATTGCTTTACTTCACAGCCAATTGCTTTGATGATGTTGTAAATCTCGAGTGGTCAACAGCTTCGGAATACAACAGTTCGCACTGGATAATTGAAAAGAGCATAGACGGATCGCAATATGTGCCTTTTGCTACAGTGAGCGCATCAGGAAACAGTAACAGTACTCTTGTCTATTACCTGATTGACGAGGAGCCGTTCTATAATCATACTTATTACCAGCTCAGCCAGACGGATTTTGACGGAAAAACAGAGTTACTTGATTATGTGTCAGTGGATTGCAGGCTTAAAGCCATAACACCGCTGAATTTCTCGGTATATCCTAACCCTGCCAATAATGAGGATGAGATATATGTGAATTTCGAAGGCCTTGATCCGGGTAAGGAGATACTGGTGGTTGTAAAGGATGTTCTTGGTAATATGCTCTATTCAAAGGTAGTATTCTCTGACAGCCAGGGTAATGCATTAGAGGCTGTAGATCCGTATAACAGGCTCACACCGGGCATATACCTGATCATCGGTACGACAAAAGACGAGATATATAGCAAAAAATTTATAATACGGTAGATACGAGGCGCGCCTCGTATCTACGGGATTACACATAAACACTAGGGGTAGTTGCTAATTGTGTGATTAATAAAAAAGGCTCTGCAAACATGCAGGGCTTTTTTTTTAATTAAAAAACACGTATT
>Ga0180433_10003902_pt1 | contig 21421 bp, 19 predicted proteins | sample SS_ome_8_FD_132980 | JGI IMG/M metagenome (GOLD analysis project Ga0180433, IMG submission 132980) | Hypersaline lake sediment archaeal communities from the Salton Sea, California, USA - SS_1_D_1 metaG | ecosystem: Environmental > Aquatic > Non-marine Saline and Alkaline > Hypersaline >... | reverse complement strand
GTCCAGAACAGCGCCTCGTTCTGCGTCTGCGTGATGGTCCACATGCAGAGCATGAACAGCGGGACAATCAGCATCAGGGACACCCTGAATGCCCAGAGCCTCTTACGGCTCGGGCCTTCGATTTCCTTTGCGCAGGAGGCGCAGGTCCAGCCGAGGCGGGTGTCGATCATCGTCTTCGTGTTGGCGTGGCAGAGGGGGCAGCAGTTCTGGTTCGACATCGGATTCTCCAGTCTCAAGGGGTGAGTGGCGGGGACCGGAAGTGGCCCCCGCCTATCGTGGCGGTTAAAACGGCAGGTCGTCTTCCTGCAGCGGCATCTCGAACTGCAGTGTGAGCGGCTCGTGGTCTTCTTCGAAGTAGTCGTTGCGCATGACGTCGTGGTCATCGCCCCCGCAGCTGGGGCAGGGGATCAACCCGCTGCAGGCGGTCAGTTCAGCTTCAGCGGCAATCGAATCATCGGCAGCGACGTGGGTGGCGGTCAGAATCACGGCTTCGCACATTACGCAGTAGAGTTCGAAGTTGCTGTAGAGGCTCATTCTCGTTCTCCTCTTTGGGGTGGGTTCTGATAGGCAGTGCTGACTGCTACTGCTGATGCACGGGAGGAGGACATTCATGGCAGGGATTGTCAGCTGAAGAATCCTGTAAAATTGCTTCAATTTTGCGGGATTCTTTGGTTGACAAAGGGGGCGAAATTCGGGCTTCCCGAATTTTGCTCCCGGCCCAACATGTGTGTCATCATCGCGGGCATCAGTAGTAGTAGTCATTGCGAGGCGAGCGGGTGGGGGGACGCTCTTCGGGTGGGGTGTCGAGCCTGGAGAACTAGAAAGCGACACACAGTGCCTACAGTCTAAAATCCGAGCCCGGCGCAGCGGGTTCGCTTTGCGTGTGGTGCAGTACCCTGTTGTGCTACATCGCGCGGTTCCGCTGTGCCGGGCGGAAACGAGGGGAGCGAGCTTGTCGAGCGGACCGAAGTTAGTGCTATCCTCTAACAAGGTCGCGAGCTTGTCGAGTCGACCGAAGTTACTGCTAGATCTGCAGTTGCGGCAGTGACGAATGGACAGCGCGGGGGCTGGGCCTTGCAGAACAGGAGCGACAAGCGACGGCCCACGGAGTGGGCTTCTGCATGGGCCAGTTTCCGGGCTGGGAATGAGGAACGTGGTGCAGCACATGCTGTCGAACGTGCACCGGGTCTTGGCCTTATCTAGCTCTGTAGAACGTGCGTGCCCGGCAGCCTAGCCTATTATGGTGCCCCAATACTGAGGTGCTGGCAGTGATGGGGGTTGGTTCTACATCTGAGTGGGTTCCAGGAGCGATGTAAGTGGTGCTGGTAGCAGTGGGTTAGCATGGAGAGATGGTAGTGCTGGTAGAGATAGGGAGTATAAACCCTTCCAATATAATAACTTATAGCTACTGAGTAATGGTACTGAGTAACATACCTGTACTGTTATGTAGAATGTTACTGAGTTCCCTTCTACAATACTGAGTGTAATGTTTTGCAATGAGGTACCCCCCTTAAGTTACTGAGTTGCTACCCCTATAGCGTCCCCTGGTGACGGATCGATAAAGGTAATTATCTATGTAATTCCATTTCCCTAATTCCATTTCCCTAATTCCATTTCCCTGAATTAACTTATGTAATTCCATTCCCGTAATTCTATTTCCTTAAACTTAGTTACGTTCTACATATAGGTAATTCTAGTAACGTTCTACATTAAAGTAATTATAGTAATTCCAGTAACGTTCTTCATTCTACATCCCCAGTACCTCCCCCAATACGCCATTAGCGCGCCACGCGCGTAACGCACGTACGCGCGCGTAAGGGGCTGCCGCGATTTTCCCCCTTGACGCCCAGCCCCTCCCCAGCTATTCTGCCCCCCGTGGCCAGTTCCGGTGATCCCCGGTCGCAGAAAGGATCGCAGTGCTCCGACCGATTCCCAGCCTGCTCGCTCCGAAACGACGGTTTCGGCCCATCCGCCCCGGCCAGGGCGGGGGAAGCGCGACTGGAACCGGCCACACCACCCGGAGGAACGCAAATGGCCGGTAACCGCCGCAAACGCCGCAAACGAGGAATCCTGGCCAATCGGCCCAATCGCCGACTGACGCCCCTCCAGAAAGAACTCATCATCCAAACCTACGCTGCTTGCGGCTCGAAAGCCCGCACCAGCAAAGAACTTGGGGTGACGGAGAACACAATCCGCAACGTGCTGCGGGAGGCCGAAACCGATATTTCCCTCCAGCGAGCTCGCGGCAGAGCCCTGGAGTCCCTGGCCGGGAAAGCCACAGCCGAAGCCGAACGGGTGCTGGGCTCCATCGACGACGACGACCTCCAATCCGGCCAATTGCCCACTTACCACTCCAACGGAGCATTCCGCTCGGTCCAGGAAGTTGGACCCGGATTGCTCGACAAAGCCCGCGCTTTCGGCATTTTCGCCGACAAGGTGGCGGCACTGCAGCAGGCCCGTGCTGCGAATCTCCAGGGTTCCTCCGACACCAGCCAGCCTGGGGATACGGGTCTGCTGCTGCCCCAATCAGTCGAAGACGCAAAGCGCCAAATCGCCCAGAAAGTGCGACGTCTCCGCATCGTCGACGTGTCGTTCTCCGAGGGCGAGACCGGACAACGACTCGACGATTTGGCGCGAACCGCGCGGATTACCGACCAGGACATCGAAGAAGCGGATTACGTCCCGTTCGGTACTGGACCGGATCCGTTTGATTAATTCGCGGGGGTATCAACCTTGGGTGGGGTCGACTAGCTGCATGCTGCAGCACCCCCGCGAACGTACTCCGGGAGGCTACGGAGTGAACCATGGAGCCGCTGATCGACTGGACAGCATTCTTTGACGGCCTGAGCGACTTCATGCTGAAAGTTGGTTGGTGGAACGCCGCGCTCGCAAGTGCGGCGTTGATCGTTTGGAAGCACGGCTATCCGTGGCGTAAGGACAAGCCATGACGTCCCTGACCGGTGCGCACACGCTGCAAGAACTCCACGAGATCCTCCTGGAGTTGCACCGGTACGAGCAGGCGTTCCAGCAACAGAAGATCGTGTTCTTCAAGCCGAACCCCCAAGGCCAGCAGGAAGACTTCTTCGAAGCTCAGACGAGCACAGTGCGCCTCGTTCTCGGCTCTAACCGCTCCGGCAAGTCCGTCGTCGGCTGCATGGAAGCGATCTCGCACGCACTGGGATTTCGCCCCTGGTACCCCGAAGACCACCCACTGCGCGTTGTGCGGCTCTCGGACGGCAATCCGATCCCGGTGCCGAACGTAGGACGCATCATCGCCCAGAACTTCGAACAAGCCATTCGCCAGACCATCATGGAGAAGCTGCGCGAATGGATGCCGCACGGCATCGTCAAGAACACCGAGAAGAACACACGCGGCATCACAACGTGCTACAATCTCTACAACAGCTCCAAAATCTACCTGATGTCGAACGATCAGGACGATATGGCGTTTGAGGGACCAAACGGCCACTGGTTCTGGGCAGACGAGCCGATCGACTACCGCAAGTACACCGGACTCAAGCGTGGCCTCGTTGACTTCAACGGCCACTGCTGGATGACCATGACGCCGTTGTCCCAGCCGTGGATCAACGATGTGATCGTTCGACGTGCCAATGAGCCAGATTCCGGCGTGACGATGTTCAAGTTCTCCGTTTGGGACAATTGCATTGAAAACGGCGGACATCTGTCGCGTGCTGCAATCGAGGAGTTTTTGGCCGATTTGCGCGAAGATGAGCTTGAAGCACGTCTGCACGCACGTTTTCTGCATCTGGCCGGTCTCGTCTACAAAACCTGGGAACCTCGCCCGCCATATTGGATCGACCCGTACGAAATCCCCGACAGCTGGCCACGGGTGCAATTTGTCGATCCGCACGGACGCAAGCCGCTTGCCCTCATGTGGGCAGCCGTATCGCCGGAGAACCAACTCGTCGTGTACCGCTCCGTGTTCAAACGTGAGTTGCGCACGGTGGCGCAGGCGGCTTCGTACATCAAGCATGTAGAAGGTTGGGGCGAGAACGACATCGCTCCGCCAGTCGAAGCAGAAAACGTGGTGCTGCGCATCATCGACTGGTCGGCTGAAGAAGAAGAACGTACATCCGGCACCTCTATTCGCACCAAATTTGCCGAACACAACCTGTTCTACGTCAAAGCGAAGAAGCACAACTCCGCGTACGGCTACGACGCTATCCACGAAGCTCTGCGGATGCCGGACTACGAATGGTCCCAGCCGGGTATGGTGGTGTTCAACACCTGTCACGATGTGAAGCAGAACTTCATGAACTTCTGCTACGACGAGCACCAGTCGTCGCGGCAACGCGACATCAAGGGCGAGAAAGAGTCGTATGTGAAGAACAACGACGATTTCATCGATCTGATCCGTTATTACTACCAGCACCGGCTCACGTACAACATGCTTGCTCGCGAATCGCGCAAGATGTACGATGCACGCGACAAGTGGGAAGAGAAGCAGCTGGAGTCGGCTGGTAACTCGTTGTTCAAGCGTCCCGGCGTACATACCGGGTACGGCGCAGGAGGATACTGATGGCTGATGACCTCAAGTTCACGGCCAGAGTGCGCGTGTGGCTGGAGAAGAACGAATCGACGATCGTCAACCAGGAATACCTGACTGAGGATCAGACGTTCACCGAGCTCACGAATCAGCGTGTAGTCATCGCGGTCACATCTTCTACGACAGCTGGTCTGGTCCAGGAAATCGATTTGGGCGGCGTCGATACCGGATACGGCCTGTTCGTGGAATGTGACCGCTCAATCTTCGTCGGTGTGGACGACAGCACCAATCTCATCTCTATCGGTGACAATGGTTCGATGTTCCTCACCGGCAGCTTTACGCACGTATATGTGCGGAATGACAGCACTACGTATCAGGCCACAGCTACGGTGCTGGTGTTCGACAGGAGCACGTCGTGATCGACATCACACAGGAATTCTCAGAGAAACGCGGTGCGGCACTGACCGAGTTGATCGAGAACGACATGCTCGACCACATGCCGCGCTACGATCGTGTGCGCGAGAATCGCGAACTGTACCACGGCACGGCCACGTCCATGATGCCGCTGCCGTGGGATGGTGCCAGCAACATCCATCTGCCGATTCTGATGGAGAAGGTCGAAACGCTGGTGCCGATGCTGCAATCTGCGTTCTGGGGTGTCGATCCCATCGTGAACGTGGAACGAGCCCCCGAGGAGTACTACGCGGAACAGACGCAAGACATTGAAACTTACATGAACTTCGTCATCCGCAAGGACATCCCCAACATCTACGAGACCTTCGAATCCTGGTTCCGCAGCATCGGACTGGACGGCATGGGCCACATCTGGCCGCGTTGGAAGCGTACAACGCGCATGGTGTCGGAGGTCCATCGCATCAAGCGGCTTTACGACAAAGACGAACAGCAAGGGCAAGGCCGTATGCGCGCACCTGAGGCGCGCGAGAAGCGTGTCACCGAGTTGTTGGCGGACCTGTTCGGTGAGCCCAGCGCGCATACGGGCCTTGTCGATGCACGCCCGCTTGATGGCCCCAAAGATCCAACTGACGAGGAATTGGCACAGATGGAGGCCAATCCCTTCGACACGCGCTGGCTGGTACGTTTCACGGAGGATCGCATCCTGTACGTCGGGTATGTCGAGTTCCAGCCAGCGCGCCACCTTGACGAGATCGAAGTGCGCGTGCGTCGACGCATCATCGAACGCGAAGGCGTGGAGTTGTCGTGTGTGGAGTACGACAACCTCGTGTTGCCGTTCCGCGCACGTGACGTTCAGACAGCCGATCGTGTGGCTATGCGGTACTGGCTGACGATCGATGAGGTCGAGGAGAAGTACGAGTCCGGCGAGTGGCAGTTGACGCCGGAGGAGATGGAGATGTTGCGCGGGTTCGGCAGCCGCGAAGACGATTCATCGCATCATGATCCTGGTCTGCAGGACCAGAAGGACACACACACTGGTACGCGCAATGTGACGCAAGCCGAGAAGAAGGTGACGCTGCCTGAGGGCTACCGGGAGTACAACAAGAACAAGATTCAAGTGTTCTACGTCTGCTTGCGGGACGCACCAGAGGAAGGCGGCGAACGCTGTGAAGTCATCTACCAGATCGTACACCCGTTGCGCCGAATTGTGCGGGCCGATTATCTGGACGAGCTCTATCCTCATGGAAGACGCCCCTTCATTAGCGCACGATATATCCCAGTATCTGATCGAGCGTATGGTCTGGGATTGGGTGATCAACTGGCAGCCATCAACCTGGAATGCAACACGATCATCAACTACGTGAACAACACGCAGGAGTTGATTACCAACCCGTTCTTCTTCTACGAGCCCAGTGCGATGTCGAACGACGCCAAGGGGCTTGAGGGCATTGTGCCGGGCCAGGGCGTCCCGGTGATGAACGTGCAGGGAATTCTGTTCCCGCAGTTGCCGCAGCAGCCTGAGCGGAACATGGAGGTGATGACCAGCCTGCTGATGTTCGGCGACCGGCTGACCATCACGCCGATGCACGGTGGTTCGACGCAGATGAAGAATGCGCCGCGTACGGCACGCGGCACTGGCATGCTGCTGGGCGAGGCGCATGTCAAGGTCGACATGCTCATCACGCGCCTGCAGCTGGGTCCGTGGACGGAGCTCATGGAGCAGGTGCATGGTTTGCATCAGGTGTTTGCTCCGGACGAGAAGTGGTTCTACGTCACGCGCGAGACCAACCGGGTGCCAGTGCGGCTGTCGCGCAAGATGCTGCGCGGTCGCTACGAGTTCTACTTCAAGGGCAACACGGCGAACACGAACCGCTCTATGCTCCAGCAGCAGGCGCAGGTGCGCTATGCCACGCTGATGGTCAATCCGGATTACGCGACCGATCCCAATGCGCGGCGCGAGTTGACGAAGGACTTCCTCAAGTACTGGGGTGACGGGGCTGACCCTGATCGGTTGTTGCCAGCTAAGCCGGGCGAGGGATCGTACCAGCATCCGCCCATGTCGCAGAAGGACGAGAACCAAGTCATGCTGCAGGGTGTGCCGGTTGCGGTGCTGCCGACTGATGAGGATGCCGTGCATCTGGCGGACATGGACGCGTTCGAACGCACGCAGGCGTTTGAGATGATGCCGCAGCACGCAGTCGGATTGTACGCATCGCACAAGGCGGCGCACCAGGAGCAGCTGCGGCAGAAGATGCAGCAGCAGCGCATGAACGTCAGCCCAGGTCAGGGCAACAACGTGCCTATCCAGACCGCAGAGCCTGGAGCCGACACCAACATGATGGAAGGTGGGCTGCAGCGATGATCTGGGCGTTCTTGGGCGGCATGTTTGTCGGTAGCGTGCTGACGGTGCTCGGCAGCGTGATGGTTGTCAGCGGCAGATCAGACAAGGATTGGTGGGAATGATGAAATTCCCTGAGCTTAGCCAGCATCCCGAATACCGAGAATTGTTGGCGTACGTCGGTCGTTTGGTTGACAGTGCGCGTGATACTGTGGTAATTGAATCTCAGCGCGGCGATTTGATTGACATCAAGTACGCTGCCGGACGACACGCTGCGTTGTACGACATTCTCAATTCGTTGCGAGGAGACGAACATGGCGTGTAAGAAGGGAAAGCCCAAGGGCAAGCCCATGGGCACGAAGAAGAAGTAACCACTCCATTCGCGGCCCGGCGTCAAGGGCAGGAGTAGCATGGAAGCCAACATCAACCCCGCTCTGACACAGAGCGCACAGGACGTACCGCCGGACTCGTCCTCCGGACAAGGTGGGCAGCCGACCGGTGAGCCTCAGTCTGCCAGTACTCCCGCTCCGGATGCGGGTCAGGGCGCTTCAAGCGGCCAGTCCGGTGATGCAGACTCGGGTCAGTCGAAGGAGCCACGGACACCTGACAATGTGCGGGGCGAGCTACTGCGCAAGATGGACCAACGGGACCAGCAGCTTGCGGAGAGACTCGCACGGTTGGAAGGGATGATGCAGCAGGCAGCGCAGGCTGCACCCCCCGCGAAGCCCGAGACTTCTGCGCAGCCGACACGGGTGGAGGACATGACTTCTCAGCAGCTGGAGGCGTTACGCCCTCAGGTGCCGGAGGACAAGCGTCCTGAGCTCGACCGGCTGATCCAGCAACGACGTGTCGACGAGCAGGTCGCAATGCGTGTAGATGCGAGACTGGCTGACCAGAGTCGCCAGCAGATGCGCATCGAGGCAAACAAGACGGCCTACGGTCGGTGGCCGGAGTTGCGGGATCCCGGAAGCCAACTCTACCAGGTGACGAACCAAGTACTCAACGAACGTGGCAGCACGGTGAACAACGACCCGCGAGCTTTGCTCGACGCAGCCAACGAGGCAGGAATGCGTCTTGGGCTGCATGCCAAGTCTGTTGAACGTGTGTACGGTGCGGTCGATGTTCCGTCCGGATCAGCGCCGGTGAACACTGGGGGTTCATCGCGCATGAGCAAGGACGAAGCAGCACAGATCGCGCAGCGACTGCAGAACGCGCTTCCAGGTGGAAAGAAGTTCAACCTGGATCGTGCCGCTGAGTTGCACAACCAGTACGTTGAGAACAAGGATCTCTACATCAAGTAGGTGGTGAGCCATGCCTAGTCTGGCACAACAGAAGCAGAAGCTGGAGACCGAGAAGGCCGAGTTGGAGCGCAAGCTGGCCGAGGCGGAGGAGCGCGAGCAAGCTGCTCTTCGGGAAATCGAAGACATGGAAGCACGCGCTGAGAACGCCGAAGCTGAACTCAAGGCCAAGACCAAGAAGATGGTCACCCACTCGGCACCAGCAGGCAACGCGCCGGTGCACGAGCAGTCGCAGCCTGAGCCGCAGCTGCTCTACGATCCCTTCGATTCCAAGAACCCGCACAAGATTGTGAAGCACCCCCCTGGCGTGAGGCTGGGGTGGAAGAATCCCACGTACCGGGAGAATCATCGTGGGTGGCGCGGCTGGATTCCCGTCAAGTACGATAGCGATATCGGGCGGAATCTGAAGTCGTACCTCCTCGACCCCCCGCGTAAGATGGCGCATCAGGACGATGACATGGTGCGCCGTGGTGATGCGATCTTGTGTTCGCTTCCTGAGGAGATGTGGCAGGCACGTCAGGCGGAGCGCGTTTCGCGTGCGAACCGCCAGCGGTCGGCTCATTCGCAGGATCTGCGGGCCGACAGTGCTTCCGAGCCTGCTTCGGGTCGTGACGCCAACAGCGTAGGGGGCCGCACGATGACCTCCTAGTAGGAGGTTTGACCGTGGCTTACGACAACAGCAATAGGGGACTGCGCGGGCTCAGCCCGGTGTCCAGCGGCAAGGCTGGCACTGCCCCTCGCGTGCGAGAGTACGCGATCAACACGACCAATGCCGCATTGGTTGCAGAGGGGTGCCTGCTGTCTTACGACGGCACTACGGGCGTCATTCTGCAGGCTTCGGTGACCACTGGTCGGCCCCACACGCTTGGTGTGGCGGCCAATACTCCGGCCACCGGCGATAGCGTCGTCAAGGTGTTCGACGATCCCGATCAGGAATACGTCGTGCCCATCGATGGCACCATCACCACCACGGTGATCGCCAACATGCCCGGCCTGTTCACCGGCGTGGTGAGCAACACGCGCAATGCGACGACGCTGCGCGCCAAGACGCGTCTGGACATCTCGGCGGTCACGTCGGCTGCTCTGGTGACCCAGGGCGATCTGATCCAGATCATCCGGATGGAAGACATTGTTGGCCAGACCAACAGTGGCACCAATCCGACGTCTCTCAACGCGCAGGTGCGAGTGCGGATTGCTCCGCATGCCCACATCTACGCCAGCAGTGCGCAGCTGCGCAACACTTAGGAGGTGAGTCATGGCTCTCGGAGGTAACCCGATGTTCCGGGCACAGTACGCCGATCTGTTCCTCAGTCGGCTCCCGTTCATCGATGAGATTCTGTTCGAGCAGTTCGATGCGCCGTCGCTCACCTACCCTCAGGTGTTCCACGTGCGGAACTCGACTCGTGCGTTCGAAAACGTGACCGGTATCACCGGATTCGGCACGTTCTCGTCCAAGAGCGAGGGCGATGTGGTCGACTACGACAAGCTGCTGCAGGGGTTCGACACGCGCTTCGTGCACACTACGTACGCGAAGGGCTCGCAGATCTCCATGGAAGCGGCGGACGACGACATCGATGGTGCAATCACCAACATCATGCCGCCTCTGGCGCGCTCGGCTCGTTCCTCGATCGAGATCACGATCTGGAACGTCATCAACAACGGATTCGGCACCACCACCACTCCGGATGGTCAGGCGCTGTACTCCGATTCGCACGTGCTCGTCGGTGGCGGCACGTACGACAACCTCGTCAGCGGCGACCTTTCGATCGCCAACCTGGAAACGGCGCTCAACATGTTCGATGACATGGTGGACGACCGTGGCCTGCCGATCGAGAACTCGGCTGCGATGATCGTGTTCCCCACCGATTTGCGGTGGTTGGTGCACGAGATCCTGAAGTCGGACTTGCGGTCTGACACGGCCAACAACGCCACGAACGCCTTCAATCAGGTCGGCCTGGGCACCGTGATGTCGAAGTACCTCACGGGTCCGGACGACTGGTTCCTGTTCTCTGCTCCGGCGGATCACAGGGTGATGGTGTACTGGCGTATGGAGCCGATGTCCGATCACACCATCGACTTCGACACTGGCAACTACAAGACGAAGATGACCTACCGTCTCTCCACCGGCGCTGCCGACTGGAGGAACACGGTGGGTGGTCAGGGTGCGTAACCAGGGAGGTTCGACATGAGTCTCACCCGGTTTTACGATCGCCAGACTGGCGTTGACGGGCCTGTGTCCGGCGCACTGGTAGTGCTGCCGGTCACTGTGGCTGCTTCCGGGGCAACCACCCCGGAGTACGTCGTCAACCTTCCTGCTGGCATGAGCTTTCAGGTCACTGATGTGCTCATGTCGGCTGCGGTCGTCACTGCTACCCCCACGATTGGCATCGGTGATACCGCCAGTGCGACGGCCATCGTCAATACGACGACGTTCTCGTCCACTGCGGCGGCTCTCACGGTTGCCGATGGTGCGGTGGCTGCCGGTGACATCATCAAGATCACCATCACGTCCACTGCGAGTGACCGGCTCCGTGAGGGCAACGTCACCATCGTGGGCTACGTGTCCAGCCCGCCCACTTCGGTGGGTACGCGACCCGCGTAGCTAGGTGTGATGCGTGAATGAGCGAGGGCCAGTCGGCCATTGGCTGGCTGGCCCATCATCTTTCGGGAGGCAAACCGTGAAAGAGTTTCATCCGAACGAACAACTGACGACAGACGTGGCGTTGACTGGATCGTCCGACACGATCGTGGCGCGCCGCAGTTCCATCAAGCTGTCAGACGGCCCGAAGATCATGGTGTGCATACCCATCGGAGCCAAGCCTGTGACGACGGTACTGGAGTGCCCGCAGTGCAAAGAGCGCGGCGAGCCGAACACCAAGATGGAAGTGGATGAGGGGTTCCGTCCGCAAGGGATGGTGCCTTACCAGTTCATGATCCAGCAGATGAACTGGTTGCCGCCGCTGAACGTGACGATGGCGTACGCCTTCAAGACTGGCATGCGGTCGGCCCCCGCGCGTCAGATCATGACCATGGATGCGCTGCAGCATCCGACCGTCAAGTACATCTTCTACGTCGATGACGACATGATGATCCCGCCCATGGGTCTCTACCAGTTGTACAACCTGATGGAGCGCCGTCCCGATTGGGGCGCGGTCAGTGGCGTGTATACCACGCGGCAGGATCCCCCGGAGCCGCTGGTGTATACCGATCACGGCGAGGGTGCGTCCTGGGACTTCGAAATGGGACCGGGTGCCGAGCCTACCAAGATCATGGGCGCGGGGGCTGGCGTGCTGCTGGCGCGTGTCGAGGCCATTCGTTCGTGGATGGCGGCAAATGAAGGCATCCCCATCTGGGCGGACACGTCGGAGTTCCCGGCTGCCAACGGCGGGCGTGTGACGTGGGGCCACGATGTGCGGTTCATCAGGAACCTCACCGAAGCTGGGTGGCCTTGCTATGTCGACGGCACGCTCATCTGCGGCCACTACGACATGAAGACCGGCAAGGTGTTCTCGGTGCCAGCTGACGCGCCCGGCTTCCGCAAGCGGGCGAAGAACAGTCAGTCCTACTGGGATGACGTGTACACGCGTGAGGGTGCTGACACGTGGCGCAAGTACCCTGAGATGTTCAAGCTGGTGCTGCGGGCCATCAAGGGCTCGTCGCCGTTTGGCGATAACGACGGGGTGTCGGTGTCCGACCTTTTCCATCGCCGGCTCATCTGTGAGCTCGGCTGTGGCCCAGGTGTGCTCGGCTCTCAGATCGTCGGCAAGTTCCCGGTGCTTTATACCGGCATGGACCTCAGTGGAGTGGCTGTTGCGCAATGCCATGCGCGTGGTCTTGACGCCGAAGTGGTCGATCTGAAGAAGCTGGGTGAGGGTCAGTCTGGGCACACACTCAATCAGGCGACGGATGTCGTGGCCACGGAGCTTCTGGAGCATCTGGATGATGACACACTGAACTGTGTGATGGATCAGATTGCGAAGCGGAAGAACATCAAGCGGCTGGTGGTGACGGTGCCGGACGAGTGCATGCCTCCTGAAGAAGTGCCCGAACACGAGCGCATGTTCACGGTCGAATCCATGCGGCAGCTGCTGCTGCGGTATGGCTGGACGGACATCAACATCCAGCCGAAGAAGAACGTGGACGGTGCGCACATGGTAGTGCTGGCGACCAGGGAGTAGCAGATGGCAACGTTTTGGGTCAGTACCTCTGGTGACGATGGCAATGCCGGTACTACGTACGGTACCGCCAAGGCTACGCTCAAGGGCGCGCTCCTGATAGCAAGCCAGGGCGATACGGTTAACATGGTCAACGACGGAGTGCACGATGCGTATTCGTCGACTGATCGTGGTGCCGTAACCAATTCATTTATTGGCACCGACTTTGACACCGACCCAGCTATTATTATCCAGGGTACTGACTCAAGCGGAAATCCTGCCGTTACCACCATCGCGGCTGGTCCGACCAATACGTTCTTCGTAGTGATTGCATGGTTGGCGGCATACACGGTTATCCGAGGCTTGAAGTTCGACTACAGTGCGTTGGCCACGACGGCTGTTACAAGCCAGCAGCCTATTTACTGTAACGGACAGGTCGCCAGCATCAAGATAACCGAGTGCCAGTTCTGGGGAACATCGGCGCTGGGCGACTCTATTACTAACAGTAGTCTGCTCACAGCACCGATCTTCCTTGGTGCTTCTGCTGGAAATACGGCCGATCACGAGTTCGAAGTATCGTATTGCTTGTTTGTCAACTGCAATGTGCGTATGCCTGGAGTTGGTCGTCTAGGACATAACTTTCATCACAATATCCTCATCAACGATGCAGACACTAGCTCTAACCTGTTCAACCTCAACATCCCATTCGGCACGTCGCTGTATAACAGGTACTACAACAACACTATTATCCAGAAATCCTACGATACGGAAGAAGCTAAAAGTATTATAACCGTAGCTGGCAACAACACAACGTTCGCTGCCTTCCACAGCAACTTCTTCTATGTAGACGCCGGTACAGCGGCAGGTGATGTCGATACATTTTCTGGTCCAGTGCAAGCTGGCTACGTAGCCGCTACACAGACCACCAGCGTTATCACTATGGGCTATGACGCGTTCGTGTTCGGCCCCAATATCGCACCTGATTTCGGCAGTTGGGGTGCCAGTGATGGCTACGGTTCATATCAGTTCTCGCCAACGTGGAGGGCTGGAGGAGCCAACGACACGACTACACTGGAGCCGACGTCGGTGTCTACGTTCAGCCAAACGTATGGAGACGTGTTTAACGATACGGCCAGCACATACCTGTGGGACACCGGCGACTACAGTGTAGTTCTGCCATTTGATCTGCGGCCGACATTCGCGCGCGACGTGGGCCTTGACGGCAGGGCGGCTGGCGCATTGGCTGACGGACTCAACCTGTTGCCCGTCGTATCTGACTGGAATGGATTCTTTGACCGGCTGGAAGTGGTGGTTGGCGATACAGTGTCGGTGACGGCTGGTGACGGATTAGATACGTGCTGCTCCGATCCAGATGGCGACACGCTAACCTACAACGTGGTCGACGACGTGACCCACGGTTCGCTGACGTTGAACTCCAACGGGTCATTCTCATACACACCCAACACCACGTACGTTGGGTACGACGCATTCTCGTTTGAGGCATGTGACGGCACCACCTGCATATCCGTCATTCCGGACAGTAGCACTAACCCGCAGGTGTACTTGTTCGTCAGCAATGCCACGCCGGTGATCGATAGCACGCTGTCGTACACTGTTAATCAGGGGCAAGTGTTGAGCGCCACTGCGGGTGCTGGGCTTCTGAGCAATGCTACAGACCCCGAAGGACTGACGCTAGTAGCAACAAACCTATCTACTCCCGCGCACGGCAGCGTGACTTTCAGCCAGACTACGGGAGCATTCACATACACGCCCAACACGTGGTTCGCTGGGAACGATTCATTCACATATCAGGTGTCGGACGGGGCCAATACGGCTGATGGGTCCGTGCTTATACAGGTGTTGCCGGTGGAGTCGCCTGATGATCCTACGGTGCTCATCGATTCGTTCCCGTTCTTCAGGCCAGTACTCAAGGGGTATGCGTCGTCGCAAGTTCGTATTCAGCGTAATACGAACCGTGGGTACATTGATCGTCGGCACTATCTGGATGAGACATTCTGGAATGAGTCTACGGTCAGGTATCTCCAGGTGGATGCTGCAAGCAACGTGACCATGACGTTGGGTGGGGTGGCTGAAACACAAGCTCTAATGCTGCAGACGGACCAGCAACTGGCGGTGACGGTGGTGTGGAATACAGACTCCGGCACTGATTCCTTCCAAGCTACTGTCGAGGGATGCATGATGTTCGATCAAGCGCCCATCTCTAGTCTGAACGTGAGTAACACGGCGTCGACTACGGCGAACGTGCACCTGACGGTGTTTGAGTAAAGGAGAGAATCATGACGGCAAGACCGCATCGTACGAACCTGAATCGGCGCAGCAATCTGACGGAAGAAATCACTGTATCGTTCACGGCGGCTGGTACGGTGACGAGCACGTTAGACTTGCCTGCATCTGCTTGGGCTATCGGTCTGGGTGTGCTCGTGTCGACCAGCGATGGCACAGTGACGATCAAGGCGGCTCCGTGGGCTGATCACGACCAGACTGTTGCTGACGGCAACTTCAAGTTCCTGAAGACCGGTGCGACCACGGCGACCACGAACATCACGCTCGCGGCGACCAGCACTTCGCTCGGTTATACCGGCATGGTGGTCCCGGCTGGTGATCAGTACGGGGCGGCTGCGCCGATCATTTCTGTGCACGGCAGCCAGTTGACTATCACGGCAGCTGGGACGGCCACGGTCGTCATCGGCTACACGGCGGCGGAGTGGTAGCATGAGAACAGGATTGCAGGTCATCCAGGAGATCCAGGACCGGCTGGGCGACCGGCAGGCTGAGACGATCGAGGGTGACGTCGACAAGAAAGTGCGTAAGCTGCTGCGGCTGCTGAATCGGGTGCTGAAGAATTTAGTCAGCGCCGAGCAGTGGCCCATGCTACGCACCGAGGGGACGCTGGTCACCAACGCACCGATCGAAGAGGATGTGCTGGTTGACCTGACGAACGGTTCCAACGTGGTCACCCTCTCCAGCTTCGACACATCCAGCGTCACGTTTGCTGCGAACTACGTCCAGTGGGGAATTCAGTTTGGCAAGGACACACCGATCTATCGCATCGATGAGGTGGTGTCCCCTACCCAAATCAAGTTGAACCGCCCGTGGCTGGGCGACACGGTGACCCCCGCGTCAGCAGACGATGACACTGTTGCATTGGTGCTGGCCATGGACCGGTATGCGCTGCCGGAGGATTTCGATCGTCCGACCGGTGCGTGGCAGGACTTCCTGTCCGCCTACAACATCAAGCCGCTTGGTCCGCAAGAGTTCGCAGAAATGCGCAACCGGCGCGGCAGGAACATCGACACGGATAACCCGTTGTACTACACGATCTACGGTCTTGATCCGTCGAATACGTACCAAGTGCTGCACCTGGAGCCGTGGCCGTCGCAGCAAACGATGATGTCGTACGACTATCAGCGGGAGCACCCTGAGGTCGAGTTCGATACGGATCAGATCTTGTTCCCTAATTCCCAGCTGTCGATCATCATCGAAGCCGTCATCTATCTGGCCAACCGCGACTACAAGGACGACCAGCGCATGGGTGCTGCGTTGACCGAGTACCTACAGCAGTACAACGCAGCACGCTCGCAGCAACGCGTCACCAGCGATCACAAGGCGTTCACGCCGTGGATGAAGAACCGTGCCAGATCAGTGCGGCAGTCGCGTGGCGGTGTGCGCATCGATTACGGCGACTACTTTGATGTTGCCGGTAATACGGAGTTGGACTGATGCCCGACACACGTCTTATGCTGGACATGATGCCGTTGCGCGCTGGCTTAGCCACAGCTGGCAAGCGTTCTACTATTGATGAACGCAATTTGTGGGCGTGTCAGAACACCTATCCTGATTTGGATGGTCTTGTACGCTCTCGGCCCGGCATCGTCCAGCAAGGACAGCGGTTGATGTACCCCGACTCCACGGCGTCGCGGGGGTACGTGTGGTACGAGCCGTTCAGCGACTTGAGCTCGTGGTCGCAAGAGGACAAGACCAGTGATGCCAGCGTTGGGGTGGTCAACGGCCTGCTGACCGTATCACTGTCTACTGGGTCGTACGAGTTGACGCACGTGGACACTGGATCATCGGCTGGTGCTGGACAGTGCACCATACGGTTCACCGCCCGCATCACCAACCCGGAAGGTGCGGAAACCACGGGCGGTGAGTTGCGCGTGCAGTGGAACGCGGAAGCTGCCAGTGCTGCCAACGCTCGGCAGGTGTCTATCACGGCCACAGGCGTCGGCACGGTTGAAGCTGATGCATACACGCACCCGTCTGGTGAGGATGACCTGGATCTTGATCTAGGCGGATATCACGTCTACGAATTCAGGTACACCAGTACAACGGATGAAGTAGACGTGTATGTGGACGACGCGTTCGTGTACACCCTGGACTTGTCCGGCGGCGATGTTCCGTTGCTGTTGACCAGCACAGTTCGTCTGGTGGTCACTTCTGGGAGTGAATCGTGGACTGTTGAGTTGACCGACGTCATGTACGGCGATGTATACGAGGATGCGTTGTTGCCGCACACGCTTGTCGACGTCGGGCAGTATGAGCGACTGCAGAGTAGCGGCGCAACAACGCGCACGTTGTTGGCGGCAACCACCACACGATTGTATGCGGATATCGGCGAGCGCGGTGCGTGGCGTCCCATCCTGCTGGTCAGTTCTGGACACACGCGTTTCCTGCCGTACCAAGACGTGTTGATGATCTTCGACGACAATGGCCTGAACGATTCAAAAGTGTATTCGTGGAACACTGTGGAATCTCCGGCCGAGGTAGAAGACGCACCGCCCGTACGTTTCGGCACCGAGCACAGAACTCGGCTGTTTGCAGCAGGCGACCGCAGCTATCCCTTGCGGCTTTACTTCACGGCTAGCCGTCAATTCGATGTTTGGTTCTCGCCCACGTATGACCCGGACGAGACGTTCGAAGAGGTGACGCAAGCTGGGTTCCTCAACATTCCCAGCGAAACCGGCGATGAGATCACCGGTCTGTACGGCGAGTACTACGGCACGGTGATCGTGGTGACCAAGCGCGGCATCTGGCGTGTGGCTGGTAGTAGCCCGGATTCGTTTCAGGTCGATGCCATCACCAAAGAGGTTGGTGGTGAGTCGCCTGACGGGATGGTGCAGATCGGCAACGATCTGTTCATCGTAGGTAGGCAGGGTGTCACGTCAGTGCAGACGAGCCAGAACTACGGTGACCTGCAGACGGGCATGCCCAGCGGTCCCATTGCGGACGTGTGGTCCAGCATCCCGTCAGTGCCTGATCGTGTAGATAGAGAGCAGCTGTCTGAATCGTACTTTGACAGCTTGCCGTCGTTGAATCTTGCGGTGCTGGGGATGCGCGGCCAGGGCGAGACCACGTTGACGCGCATGTTTGCATGGTCGCCGTTGCAGCAGTCGTGGCATGGCCCGTGGACGTACGAGCCGACGTGCTTTAAGAAGATTGAGTTCGGAACACCGCGCATCGAGGTGTTGCTGAGCGGACTCAGCAATGGGTACACCGTCCTTACTGGGTTGGGGGTGCCTTCTGATTTAGGTGAGCCGTTTACGACCACATATGAATCCCCGATGCTTTCCGGCCGTAGCCTGGACCCCAAGTTGACGCACCGCCAGAAGCGGTGGCGCACGCTGCGCATCTACTTGCTGTCGCGTAGCGACAACACGTTCACGTTGTCTTGGCGCACGGATGACCGTGACTACGACAGCGTGGAACGCCATCAGATGCCGGACGAGGAGCCCACTCTGAACAATGGGTTCCGACTCAACGTGGATCTTCTGGCGGATGCAGAAGAAGTGACGGTGATCGAACAGACCTTGGACGACGAGGGGCGCTATTTGCGCTTCAAAATTGAGAGTGACTACGACTTTGTTCTACAAGGTTATCAGGTAGAGTTTCTTCCTGGTGACGATCCGGAGGATTAGCGATGCCTAGTGCTGTAACTCTGCCGACTTTCTACGAGCGCGAGAAGCTGCTGTACCAGAAGCTGAACGCTGCCATGAGTGCGATCAACGCCAAGTTCCTGGCGGGCGTCGGTGCGGCCGAACTTGCATGGCCGTTAACCGCTGGCGGAAACCTTGACATGTCCGTCTACAACATCACGGGCGGCAGGCAGATCTGGGGTTTCGTCAACGCGGCTGAGTACGACACGCTTGACGATGCCATCACTGCGGCTGGATCCGGTGGGGTGGTTCTGGTGCCTCCCGAGACCACCATTCCGTCCAGCGGTTCCAGCGTGACTGGCACCGGAGTGACGGTCATCGGATCCGGCCCTTCCAGTGTCATCCAGCTGACTGCCGGTGCGACTGGCGGGTACGCACTGTTGTTCAACTCAGCCACGCGGGGGATGCTGGCTAATCTCACGCTTGATGGCAACAGCGCGACAGGCTCGGACCAGGAAGGTTTGCGGATTGCCGACTGCACCGGCATGGTCGTGACCAACGTGTTCTTCAGAAATTTCTCCGGTGCGGCGGTCAAGATCCAAGGCGGTACGTCGCAGGTGTCCATCATGGGTTGCCACTTCAACGGCGGCACGGTGGAGCAGCTGTCGGTGACACAGTGCGAGCATCTTGCCGTCGTGGCGTGCACGTTTGACACCGCTGGCGACGAGGCCATCAAGCTCAACTCTGGCAGCGGAACAGCGTATATCTCGGCGGCTATCGGTGATACGCACATCGATGCGTGCACTGGTGCTGGCGTCAGCTTTTCCGGGTTCAACTCGGTGGGCACTACTTCTCCGGCCAGCTTGTGGATGTCGAACTGCAGCATTTCCAGTACCGGCAGTGCTGGCATCTTGGCTGGTGTCAGCGGTGCGGTGTTGGAGGCATGCCACATCCACGGGTGCTCTTTGGAGACGTGCGTTGGCGGCATCAAGGTAAACGCCAACTACGGCTCGGTCAGCGACAACACGATCCATGACACGTCCAGCTATGGCGTGGACTTCGAAAGCTCCAGATACATCAACGTCACCGACAACTACATCTATAACACGACGATTGGCGTCGATGCTACGTCGGGTCAGAACTGTCGCGTGTCTGGAAACATCATGCGTAGCTGCACCACACCGGTTGATTTCGGCGGCACCAATCACACGATCAACGACAACGTTGGTGCCTACCATAGCGCGCAGTTTGGCGGCTATGACATGGTGGTCACTCCGGGTGCGACGTTGACTACGACTGACTCCGGTACGGTCTCGACTCTTAACATACCTGCTGGTGTGCTACGGCAGGGTAGCGTGGTGGAGGTGTGGGCTTACGGGCGTGCGACGACCGTAGATGACTCGGCCACTATGCAGTTGCGCATCAACGGGGCAGTGTTGGCCAGCGCGCAGGTCACCGACACCGGCAACGAGAGCTACATGCTGCGCGGTCACTGCGTAGTGACCAGCTGTGCGGACGACGAGGCGTTCGGGTTCGGGTATGGGGCTGCTGATGGGCAGAGCGACCTGACGATCGCGTACAACGGCACGAATATCACAATTGATTGTTCGACGGTGGCGCTTCTGACGGTGCATGTGACAGCCGGTGTCGATCTTGATAGCTCGACGTTCCGCGTTTACCAGATGGGTGTGAAATATGGGCATGCGCAGGTGCGTACGTTCAGCTAGGAGCAGTTGTGGGTCGACGGATCAAAGGACGCTTCTTAGCCCAAGACGACCTGAACCTTGATGGGCACCACATCATCGGGTGGAACTTCCTTGAGGATATTCCACGCGGGGGTGCTGCGACCGGACAGGTCATGGTGTGGAAAGGTGACGAGTGGGGGCCGACGACACTCACGGGCGGCGACGGCAGCTACGTCGTTACTTGGGGTGATGTGCAGGACAAGCCGTCCACTTATTCTCCCAGCGCGCATACACATCCGTGGAGTGAAGTCACCGGCAAGCCGTCGTTCGTCAACACGGTAAGTGCTGGCTTGGGCATCACGGTGTCCGGCACAACCGGTGATGTGACGATCACTAACGCAGGAGTCCGAAGCGTCACGGCTGGGCTGGGCATCAGCGTGTCCGCCGCTACTGGCGCGAACATCGAGATCTCTAACAGCATTCAGGCTGATCAGACCGAGCCCACTGGCTTCATCGGCACGCCTGGGACGTTCACGTCCACAATAGTTGTCACCGATAACCGCACGTTCAGCATTGGTCCTGACAGCGGCGAGGATTCGTTTTCGTTCTACGTCAAGGGCGTCAAGTACACCAAGACGACTACTGAAAGCATCACGTTCCCTGACACGGAAGGCATCCACGCCTTCTACTATGACAGCACTGGCACACTAAACACGACGCTCACGCCGCTGGACGGCAGCATCTTCACGGAGAACGCTCTGTGCGCGGTGCTGCGTTGGGATTCCAGTGAATCCGCTGTCATCTACTTTGGCGAAGAACGCCACGGTATGGTGATGGACGGCAAGACGCACCAGTATCTGCACGACACCGAGGGCACCCGCATGATCGGTGGTCATGCGCTGAGTGACATCACGGCGGACGGCGACGGCGATCTTGATTCCAGTGCTACGTTGTCGGTGGAGTCTGGCACTATCGCGGACGAAGACCTGTTCCTGTCTGCCGCTGCGACGACCAGCAGCACGCAGACTTGGTACGTCTTCAGCAAGACAGATACGGGCGACTGGCAGCGGCACGGGCCGACAAACTTCCCGCTGCGTTACACGGCCAGTAACACGCCGACGTATAACTTGT
>Ga0180433_10003900_pt1 | contig 21431 bp, 14 predicted proteins | sample SS_ome_8_FD_132980 | JGI IMG/M metagenome (GOLD analysis project Ga0180433, IMG submission 132980) | Hypersaline lake sediment archaeal communities from the Salton Sea, California, USA - SS_1_D_1 metaG | ecosystem: Environmental > Aquatic > Non-marine Saline and Alkaline > Hypersaline >... | reverse complement strand
TGACACTCATCCTATTGCTTCTCCTGGTCGGATGTTCCGTCGGTCCTTCCTCGGTTCTCGAGCCGAAGTGGCCGTCTTCGGGATCCTTGCCGAGAGAAATAGAGGCTGAATCAGAGGAGCTCGCCACACTCCAAAAGGGACTGAGGCAGAGGCTCGACAAAGAGGTATCCAGGACGGCCGACGTAGAGCCCGTGATGCCTCATTATGACCCCCTTGAGGATCAAATCGTCTCTTTTTCTATGATCGACGAAGATCTGCAGCTCGTCCTCTATTCCTTGTCCCAGGCGGTCGGCATGAATCTCATCATAGATCCAAGCTTTGCGGAAGAAAAGCGCCTGGTAACGCTCAATCTTGAAAATGTCTCAGCCTCCACCGTTCTAAAGGAAATTCTCGGCACCTTCGACCTCTACTATCAGGTTGAGGAAAATGTTATCCGGATTAAGCCCTATGAGGAGAGGATATTTCAGCTGAACTTTTTGGACACGAGTGTTAATGCCGATTTTGATGTCGGTGGAGACGTCTTTGGAGGCGGAGAAACAGAACAGTCCGTGGGGCTTGCCGGAAATTTCAAACTCACAGGGCAGGGAGCCAAGAAGAGTAATCCCTATGACCTTGTAGAAGAGATGATTAAGGGGATGCTCTCCAAGGGAGGAAAGTACACTCTGAACAGACTGTCTGGAAGCCTCTATGTGAAAGACACGCCTGCAGTGATTCGTTCTGTTTCCAGATTAGTCAACCATTTGGGTGAAACGCTGGCCAGGCAAATACTCATAGAGGCAAGGGTCATTGAGGTAAGCCTGTCTGATGAATACTCTTACGGGATCAATTGGAGTGTCCTGAGGGACCAGGCAAGCACAGCAACCAGGGTGGACAGTGCTTCGTGGGCCTTGGGACAGGGCTTGGTCCTGCACCGAATCCACGACGACTTCTCCATTGATGCCACCATAGATGCCCTAAAAACCTTCGGGGATAGCAAAGTCGTTTCCAACCCTAGCATCCGTTCAAAGCACGGCAAGCCGGCCGTCATCAGCGTGGGCACCTCATTCACCTACAAGAAAAGTGTGACCACGACAGAACTTGATCGCGACTCCCGAGTGGAAGAATCTACAGAGGTGGAGGTATCAACGGTCTTTGATGGACTGATTCTTGGCGTAATCCCCTTTATTGAAGCCGATGGGCAAATCACGCTACTGATCAATCCGATCCTAAGCGACGTTGATCCGGACAGCATCAAGCCCGAGTCTGTCTCGGCCTCGGGCACAGAGAGCATATCCCTTCCCGTTGTTGGCATCAAGGAGATCAGCACCACCATTGGGATCCGCAGCAGCGATGTGGTTATCCTTGGCGGTCTGATTGACAAACGTCGTCAGGAAGTCAAAAAGGGCGTTCCTTTTCTTTCCGGCATTCCTCTACTCGGATATCTTTTCAAGCACGAAGCCGCAAGGGACGAGACTAGGGAACTGGTGATTATTCTTAGCGTTTCCGTGGTCTGATTGAACTTAGGCATTGGGGCATTGAAGATTTTATTTGATCCCTTAATTCTTAAATTTGCAAATTCATGATCCGGTTGTTCCATGAGCGTCATTTTCAAGACACTGGAAAAGGTGCGAAATACCTCCATGGGCGAGGAGGACAGTGGAGCCAAGCCCAAAGGGAGTAGAAACATCTATTCCTTTCGCCGCATGGTCATTTCGCCCCTCGGTGTCCTTTGCCTCGCTGTATTGTTGATCCTGGCAGCCTTTTTTTCTACCTATGGGAGCAACTTCCTTGGGGGTCATTTTTCAGCCAACGACAAAAAGCCCAGCGTATCAGCGGCCAGGCACACGCTGCACGCGGCCATCGACCTAAAGGCAGAGGATCGGGCTTCAAAGAAAAAGGCGGAGCCTCGGAGTCTGCCTGAAAACGTTCAGCAGAACACCCCTGATCAGGAGGTGCCTGACCCTCCAGCCACTATTCCTGTTGAGGAAGCAAAACCTGGAAAACTGTACCTGCCCTCCTCAGACGCCAAGAAAGCCCACCCACCAGCAGCCTGGATGGCAAAATACTTACCGCCCAAGAATCCACCTGCCCTTGAGACGTCATCGAGAAAGATCGAAGTCACTCCAGGACCGCCGCCCTTGATCAAGGAGGAGGTTTCGATAGGCGATAAGCCTGAGAAGTTGGCTTTGGGCCGTTCGGGGCAGAAAATTGCTGAAGAAGGGCCCCAATTGCTGACCGATGCCGTTTTTGCCGCGGCTGCACTACCGGCGGAGGATGTTCAAGTCAGCTATATCCCTGCATCTAGTGAAGAGCAAGCCAAGACGGGTGATCGCGAAGGATCCGCAGAGCAAGGAAGGCTCACTTTTCAGCCCGGTCAAGGGCATCTTGTGGAGGCCGGTAGCGCTTCAGGCGGCGATATTAATGGTTTAGTGAAGAACGGAGAGAAAAGGGCGCCAAGGCTCACTGCCCGTTTGCATAGGAGCAGCTTCAGGGCCTCAGGCCCAATACCATCGGAGCCGTTAGGTCTAGGGAAGGGGAGGGATGCGAGGGCCAAGCGTATTCATCGAGTCAACTTAGAAAAGGCCGCCAAAGTTGGTCGCCTCGTTTCGAGAATAGAAAAATCGATGAAGGAAGGTGATATGGAGGATGCAAAGGCCCTCATCGATCAATTAGCACAGTTCAAAGGAGAAGAAAGCTCCTATCTACTGAAGCTCAGGGCCGTTTTGCACATGCGTCAAAGAGACTACGCATCAGCCGCGTCGCTCTTAGCGAGGGTCTTGGAAAAGGAGAAAGATGATTTGGAGGCGGGCATTAACATGGCCATCATCGAGATCAAAACCCATCGACTGGATGAGGCTCGCAAGCGGTTGGCGGCATTGCGAGAGATCTATCAAGCCAACACCCTCATCCCAGAACTCATTAGAGAGACAGGCGGGTAATGCCTGTCTCGGCGAGGGGCATTGACCGACTGGCATCGACGGTGCTTTATGCGGGGTTTGGGGCCCTCACCCTGTGGGCGGGCGTCAGCCTGATTAATTTTTCTCTTGAGACCAAATTGCACAAAGATTTCCTGATGAAATGGGAAGTCGCTTTAGAACGGTTCAACAAAGAAGGTGGCCAGTGGCCGGACTTTTCAGGCGGTAACCATGTGGCTTATATGGACCGTCTGATAGAATTCATGGGCAACGAAGGAACGCCTCCTCCTTTGTCGAACACACGACGTGCCTATGTTTATCGCTTGAAGCGATGGGGATCGCCGGAGGAGCACATTTTCCTTCTTGGTTTTGGTAATAGAGTGGTTCTCTATGGCCTCTCAGAGAAAACATTTATGAAGTTGGACCAATGGATGGATGGCAAGGCGGCAGAAGAAAAGGGACGTTTCCTAGGTAAACGCAGCCGAGACGGCATGGGCTATGTGGGGGTGTTACAGTTATGAACACAGAGGAACTCAACGCAGAATTGAAGTACTTGGACTATTTTGGGTTAAGGCATAATCCTTTTCCTGTTGTGCCGGATGTGGACAATTTCTATGTGTGTGGACATATAGACCGTGTGGTGAAAGAGATTGTCCATGGGATCCTCACCCGAAAGGGGTTTATGGTTTTTACCGGCGAGGTTGGACTGGGCAAGACAACCATCAGTCGGAAGGTCATCAGTATACTTGAAGACAAAGGTGTCGAGACCTCTCTGGTTTTTCACACCTTCTATCAAGAAACGGAGTTGTTGAGAGAAATCAACCGAGATTTTGGCCTGTTTGTCAACGAGTTGATCCTTAGCGAACAAATGAAAGTGCTTAATGATTTTTTGTTGAGCCAGAACCGCGCGGGTAAAAACTGTGCCATCATTATTGATGACGCGCAAAACCTCAATGAGAAGAGTTTGGAGCTCGTGAGGATGATTTCCAATCTGGAAACGGACCAGGAAAAACTGGTGCAAATCTTGCTCATTGGCCAGCCCGAGCTCATGGATAAGCTGAACTCGCCTGAGCTTCGGCAGCTCAAAAGCCGGGTCATGATCAGTGAGGAAGCAAGGCCTCTGAGTCAGGAGGAACTCAGAGGTTACACCATGTTTAAGCTATATATGGCTGGCAACACGGGGAAGATCGGCGTTGCAGACAATGCCATGACGAGACTTTACAAGGTGACAGGAGGAAATTTTAGGCAGCTTAACATCCTTATGGAGAGATGCCTCTATGCAGCGTTCTTGCACAACACATCCGAAATCAAGCGCAAGATAGTGAATGAAGCCTATAGAGACTTGCATCCAAGAAAAGCCCTTCATCTCAAGAGGCCGCTGGCGTGGGGTCTGGCGGCGACGTTGGTCTTGTATCTGACTGGCGGGGCTCTGTTCCCAGAGATATTCTTTAAGGTCCCTTGGTCTAACGCAACGAGTGATGAGGATATGTATGTCCATACTGACATGACGAACGACAGCAGGCTTCTGCCACCCAGCAAGGCGACCAATGGCCCACAAGAAAACGCCGGTTTTGAGGGGACACAACCCTTTGCTCAGGAAGGAGAAGCCGACAGGGCCATTCCCGATGCCGTCTCAAATTTCTTAGCTGCTTACGGCCTGTCGGACTATGAAAGCCTCTTTCTTGAGGCCATGGAAAACGATCGACTTTATCAGATCGGCGAGGTCATATTTCAAGAAACGGGGTATCAAATCGTCCAAGTAGATTCGATACCGGATGACATCAACCATGACTACGGCCTCCTTCACTTCTTTTCTGACACCATAGGAGAGGCCAGCCATCTGCTTTTCTGGAAGCCAAAGATTCGCGTGACCAAGTTCTATCTGGGTTATCAGGGTGAAGAAATCAGGGCCCTGGAAGAACTTCTCATGGATGTTAGATTGTATGACTACAACTTAGATGGCATCGTGGGGCCTAAGCTGATGACAGCCGTCAATGAATTTCAACAGGAGATGGGTTTGACCGTGACCGGTTTTCCCGATGAAAGGACCGTTTTTCTCTTGTACCACGCCAGGGGGTAGTCACCCATGAGCAATGAGCAACAAAGAAAGCCTCTGGGTAAATTGCTCAAGGAAAAGGGCATCATTACCGAGGACCATATCAAGTTTGCCATTCAGGATCAGAAGATTACAAAAGAGAAGATAGGCGAGATCCTTGTTCGACTTTGCTTCATTACAGAATATGACGTGGCTACCACCCTGTCCGAACAGGAAGGGATTCCATACCTTGACGTGGAAGAAGTCTTACCCGAAGAGGATGTCCTTAAGTTATTCAACAAGAACCTCTGTCTAAACCATGCTTTTCTACCTATTGCCGTCGAGGATGGGTTTCTGAAGGTCGCTTCAGCTTTTGCCTCAGGTCCGAACCTTGACCAATTGATAAACAGGCACAGCGGGTTGAAGCCCAAGTTCTTCCTCTCCGAGCGGACGAAAATCCTCAATGCCATCAACAAGTTCTACTACCTCGTTGAAAATCCTATTGAAAAGCTGATCGAGACCGAGGTTAACCTGCTTGCCCACGATACGGAAATGGCGAGGGGGATGGATAATCTTGTTCGTCATATTCTCCACCTGGCCGTGAAGATGCGCACGACCGATATTCATATTCGACCCATGGAAAAAGCAACCAATGTCGCTTTTCGCATTGACGGCGTCATGACGTCCGTGTTGTCCCTGCCTGCGAGCTTCAGCAGGATTGCCGCCAGCCTCAAGATGAAAGCGGACATGGATATTGCCGAACAAAGACTGCCTCAGGATGGGCGATTTTCCGCCACCATCCTGAACAATGATTATGATTTCAGGGTGTCAACCATTGTTTCCCCTTACGGGGAAAACATGGTGCTCAGGATCCTGTCAACAGAGAGTGCGCTCATGGGCATGAGGCAGCTCGGATTCTATGATGAAGACATCCAAAAGGTAAAGCGGATGTTTAACGAGCCCTTTGGGATCGTTCTGCTTACCGGCCCCACCGGTTCTGGCAAGTCCACAACCCTCTACGCCGGTATCCGGAACCTTAATCTCCTGGACAAGAATGTTCTTACTGTGGAAGAGCCCATTGAGTACAACATACCCCTATTGCGTCAGACGCAGGTCAATGAGAAGGCCGGTTACACGTTTGCCAATGCGATCCGACACTTCCTCAGGCATGATCCAGATGTGATCCTCGTTGGGGAGATTCGGGATCCTGAGACCGCTGCAACGGCAGTGAGTGCTTCCACCACGGGGCACCTGGTGCTTTCCACCCTGCACACCAATAACGCTGTAGGAGCCATTCCTCGACTCAGAGACCTTGGCATCAGATCCTTCTTGGTAGGTGACTCACTCATTGGCGTGGTGAGCCAGAGGCTGGTTCGACGGATATGTAATCATTGCAAGGAGGGATATGCCCCGTCCGAAGAAGAGAAGGCCTATTTGCAAGACCCTTCCATCACCCAGCTCTACAAAGGCAGGGGCTGTGAGTTATGTAATGGGGCCGGATACCTTGGCAGAACCCTGGTCTATGAAATTCTAGCTATAGACAAAGAGCTTTCCCGTCTGATCAATGAGGAGGTTGAACTAAGCGTCATCACGGATAGAGCCAAGGAAAGCGGGTTCGTGGATATGTTTGAGGTCACCGTCGCAAAAGTAAAGGAGGGAGTCACGACAGCCGAGGAGGCTGCTCGCGTTTTGGGCCACATCAGATACGACCATTCCGGGCAACGAAAGGCCAATGAAGGTCGCTCTGCAGAGAGTGGCGCTATTCGAAGGGTCTCATGAACTACTTCAGATACAAACTCATGGAGTCCAGCGGTGAAATCGCCTCCGGCGTGATCAGGTTACCTTATGAAGACGTGATGTCAGCCATTTCGTACCTGGAAAAATCTGACAGAACCACCCTCTATGTGAAGAAACTAAGCCCTTTCTTCTCATTTCTTTTCCGACTGGCAAGCCTGAGACCGAGAAAGAAGATCACGAGACCGTTTCAGGCAGAGTTTTTCAGCAATGTCGCCCTCATGCTTCGTTCCGGGGTCACCGTGACCACGGCACTGGGAGAGGCGGCAAACAGTTCGGCAGGCCCTGATTTTGAATCGGATATTAAGGATATGATCTCCAATATACAGGGTGGCGCCAGCTTTTCTGAGGCAGCAGAAAAATACCCCCATATCTTTCCTAAGACGGTCGTTTATCTCATTCGTATCGGAGAAGAGACGGGTAAGCTCGAAAGGATGCTCATGGACGCCTCGGAACACCTGAAGCGGATGCAGGGGATCATTTCCGATACCAAGCAGGCGCTCTTGTACCCGAGTTTTGTATTTTTGGCCCTGGGTGCCGGACTCCTGTTCTGGCTCTACTTCGTAGTGCCGAAGATAGTGGGCCTGTTCAAGGAGATGGACGTTGCCCTGCCGCCCTTGACCGTCTTTATCTTAAAGGTTTCAGCCTTTGTCCAAGGCCACATTTTGAGCATGATTGTTTGCCTTGTAGGGCTGATTCTTACATTTAAGCTCGCGTACAAAGGCAACCGCAGGGTAAGAAAGGCGATCCATGCTTTGCTCCTTAGGCTTCCCATTTCCGGCACCATTGTCTCTGCATCAGCCATGGCTTTTATTACTGAGTATTTTAGCCTTTTGTTGAACGTGGGCATTGATATTCTGCAATCCATGAATATCCTGACAGATTCCATCAAGAACGAGGTTTATCGGGAAAAATTGGCTGAAGTCAGGGAGGAGTTGGCCACGGGCAAGGGGGTTTCGGAATCCTTCAGGCGGGCCACCATTTTTCCCTCCTTTGTCGTCAGGATGATGAATGTGGGCGAGCAGAGCGGAACACTGCCTGAACAGCTTGGCCATATTGCTGAAAACTATAGAAACAAGCTTGCCATTATTGTGGCGACGATTGGCAAGACGATCGAACCCGTCGTGCTGGTCGTTGCAGGCGCCATGTTTGCCGTCATTATCGGTGGGCTCTTTTTGCCGGTGTATGATTTGGTGAGTCAAGTGAGTGGCCGGTAAATAGATCTGCGGTCCCAGAAATTCTTCGTGCCTTTTTCTCAGAGAATAAATCCGAAATCCGAATGTCGAAATCCGAAACAATCTCGAATCACCAAAATTCACATAGCCCAAACTAGATCATGAATTGGATAAAGTCGTATAGTGCTATTGTTTTGGTCATTGGAGCATTTGGATTTGGGATTTGTTTAGGATTTCGTGCTTCGTGCTTCGTATTTCCGGCTGGTTTTGGTTACGGTCCCCCGGGGCAGGAATGGCTGAGATTGATGTCTTCTGCCACCTCACTGGCTGACAGTCCTCTGGTATAGATTCGCAACTCATCGATCAGCCCGTTGTACTTATAACCGTCCGATGGCGACCAGCCACTCACGTAAAACGTGACGTCTACGGCCTTACTGGCTGGCGTGCCCTGAAGCAGGGCCGTCGGCTGAAGCACGCCATCAATATAGAGTTGGTTTTTTAGGGGCGCATTGTTGTTGAAGACAGCGCCCACGTGGTGCCAATTGCCGGCCAAGGCATCAGCGCCGGAAATGCCGTAAAGATCCCCCGCCCCGGTATTAAAGCCGAATTGGGTAGTGCCCCGAAAGTAGAGATCATAGGCGGTAGACCAGCCGATAGGCATCTCAGAGCCGGTGCCCGCCCATTTCATCCAGAAACAAACTGTCGTCTTGTCGTCAGCGGTCGTGGACACAGGCAGTCCCGTCACCGTGATACAGCTGTCGTTTCCAGGGGCATCGGCAAACTCACCCCCATAGCAGAGATGGCTGTCTGTCTGGTTCACGGTGGTATCGCCTGTCGGCGTGCCGTGATAACCATTGCCAGAGGCGTCCTGAACCTCATCCGGCACACCGATGTTCCACGAGTCTTCATCCATGTAATAGGCCGCCACAGGAACCGTGTAACAGCTGCCCTGACAGCTGTGGCCAACCGATAAGAGGGTGGTGATCTCCGGTTGAGAAAGGACTTTGTTATAGACCATCACCTCATCGATCCAACCATGCCATACCTGGTTGGCCGCAAAGCCCCCTCCGAGGCTGTCCTGTTCCTGGCCGATGATGGCACCGCCTGCATCTAAGGTGACGTTCGCCGTATTGGTCGATCCATTGCCGTCGGCAAGTGGCGTCCCGTCCACATACACAACCTCTGTGCCATCAGAGACCTGACGCGTCCATGCAAGATGATGCCAGAGGCCATCATTCACCGTTCCCCCAATGGCAAAGTTTCCCGTCTGCACCCCATTCGACCAAGTGAGCAGCGACGTGGCCGTGGCATTCAAGTAAATGAGCATGTTGTTGTCCGCGCCAGCCCGGGCCCCCGAGAAAAGGGTTTGAATACTGGAAGAAAGGGTTTCGAGTCTGAACCACATGCAAAGAGAGAAATCCCCCAGGTTGTTGAAGGCGGCATGGTCCAGGCTCACATACTGATTCGTCGTGCCATCAAGATTAAAAGCGCCTGTGTAACAGACCTTGCCGATAGAGCGGTTCACATCATCGCTTGCTCCCATGTTGTAGCTCTCACCGTGAGCGCCCGCGCCGCTTGAATCAAGAACCTCATTGGAGGTGCCATCCCATGTGCACTCATCCATTTGCCATTCGCCCCCGAGGTCAGCGTAGTAAGGCGTATCCGCTCCCTGCCCGCTGATGTTCAGGGTGTAATAACCCGAGTCAACCTGATTGTCGTTGCAGGTGCTGTCTCTGGCCGTCAGTTTGAACTGAAAACCACTCCCGGTAGAAGACGTTCCAATCTTTCTGAATCTGGCGGTGGCTGCCCCCGTGCTGATGACTTCAAATCCCCCCGGGTTCGTGCCGAGCCACGAGACGGCCCAATTCTCAAGGCCACCCACCCTGGGACCAGACACGCTGAAATCCTGGTAAAAGGTCGATGTATCGCAATTAAACGTTTGAGGGGACGCAGGCGCTACGGACAGCGTGCCATTATCCACCGTCAGCGGCAGTGACCGCTCATCCGACCGGCTGGCAGCATCCGTCACCCGGACGGTGATGTCATAAGTGCCGGCGCAAACGTTGATGGTACCAGTCAGTTCTCCTGTATTAGGGACGATGGAAAGACCCGAAACAGGGTTTGCACCAACGATCTGCCAACCATAGGGGGTGGTGCCACCAGCGGCGGCAATGGTGGTGCTGTAGCTGCTACTAATGATCCCATTGGGCAGAGAAGTCGTGGTGATCACCACGCTGTCGGCCGAGCAATCGCGACTTTCGTCCATGTCAGCCGTGATCTCGTTTTCAGCCAACGCACGATTGTACACCTTCACTTCATCGATCATCCCGCCAAAAAAGTTTCTGGGGCTGGCACTCCCTCGCGCGCCGATGAGCAGTTTGCTGCCGTTAGTGCCAATGGCCCCGGTCTGGCTTCTGACATAGACCTGAACGCCGTCTTTGTAGAGGATCTGTTCAGAACCATCGTAGACGGTGGTCACATAGGCCCATGTGTCGGCTGTGACCGGAAAGGCCGACCCCCCGTCCCAGCTCCAATGGGGCTGCCAGGCATATTGCACATAGCCGCCATTCACCCGCGTTTCATAGAGGTTTTCCTTGTTGTAGATGATGTTTTCTCCTGTAGAGCCGTCCCACTTGATCCAGGCTGAGACCGTCCAGGGATTGGTGTCCGGGTCCAGGTCGCCATCCACCGGGTCCCCCAAATCGAGATACCCGCCATTGTTTCCATCTACGCGTGTGAAGATGCCGGCTCGGCAGACCTTGCCGCCCGAAGCCGAGGTTTGCGTCGGCAAGGCGCCGGAGCCCTGAAAGGCCGCCTTGCCGCGACTTCCACCAGATCCCGAATCAGCCACTTCATCGTCAGCACCGGTCCAAGGATAATTCTCCATCCGATATTCAGCCAGGGTGCCCGTATAGCAACTTCCCGAACAGGCATGGGTCATGGTGGAAAGATCCTGTATCTCTTGATCGCTCAAGGCCCTTGAGAAAACCCTCACCTCGTCCATCTTGCCATGGAAGTAGTTGTCTATGTGCTGAGAACTGCCTATGGTAAACTCGCTGCCCGTGGCATCATCCAAGGTGCCCCCACCGCTCCAGGTGGTGGTGTCTTCGTATCGGGTGCCGTTAATGGTGACGGCAACAACCCCACTGTCGTACGTGACCGCCACAAAGCTCCAGGTATTAAGAGCAATGCTTCCAGCCCCACCAAGGTTAGCATGCTCGTCCTGACCCACGGTATCCAAGTACAAATGCACGGTGCCGGTTGTGTTCACACCAATCTCGAGATTGTCGTTATCGGAGTCGGAGGCCTTGGCCACAAAGCAGTTCTGGGTGTTGTGGTTCGTTTGAGCGCTATTAAAAGAAATAGGTCTTAGCCAAGCCGTCACGGAAAAGGCATTGCTCGTAGTCCCCAACACATCGTTTAGGACATCTCCCATGTCCACATAATCATCGGTACCATCAAAAAAACCGGCACCGCAAATCTTACCAGAGCCGACGGTGTCGGCGCCATTTTGCGCCGTGCCATCCAGGGCGTCATCCCCCGAATCCTTGACTTCCCCTGCCGTCCCGTCCCAGCCGCATTCGTCCAGAAGCCATTCGGCCTCTAGATCCACCGTATAAGGGGCGTTAGCCCCAGAAGCAGTAACCTGCACGGTGAGGGTGATGTCAGCCGTGTTGCTCGGACAGCTTTGATCAGTGGCCCTCAGGATGAAGGTGTAATTGCCAAGGGTGGTTGAGCCGTTTTTCCGGATAGAACACGTGTCGCTCCCCGTGGAGGTAACAACAAAGCCACTGGCACCACCCGTGTTCAGCACCCAGTCGATGTCTCCAACATGTCCGCCGTTGGCTTTGAAAGTCTCCTCCTGAGTCGCGCTGTCCCAAAGGATGTTCGTGGTCTGGTCTCCGCTGGTTCGCGCTACAGACAAGTTTGCTGTCACGTCGATATCAAATGACTTGGTATCTGTCTTGGGCCCCCCATCTGCCGGCAGGGTGGCGTCCTCGACCTGGACGTCAATGGTGTAGGTGCCAGGACACTGGTTCAGAGAACCGGACAGACGCCCCGTATAGGTATTCAAGAAAAAGTCGCTAAAACCGCCGTCATTCGTGAGGGTCCATTCGTAGGGGGTTGTGCCTCCCGTGGCCTGGAAGGTGACTGAATAATCGACATCGATGGTCCCTGAGGGGATCGAGGAGGTGGTAATGGTCACATCTGTGCCACCGGCCCCGCATCCATCAATGCCGTAACAATCCTGGTCGTCACAGTCCGGGTGGCCGTCGCCGTCGTCGTCGATCCCATTGGTGCAGCCGTTGGGATAGGTGTTTTCCCCGGCACCGGTGGGGGGGGCGCCGGGGGGCGTACCGCCCGAGCAATTCTTCTGGTTCAGCTCGTTGAGAGAGAATGCCCTTATCAAATCATCGTACTGGCTGGACGTGGGCGTACCGTGAAATTCAATCCTCGTGGGATCGTCAAACTGAAGGTCGCTGCCTTCATTCAGCCCGTCAAAAAAACCATCGGCGCCATCTTCATCCAAGTCTTTGGCGCCGCCACTGACGAGAATATAGGCCTGATTGGTGACTTGTGCGGTGGCCTGGTCGGTGGTGTGGATTTTCAATGGGTCATTGTAAACCGTGATGCCACTGAGGGTCGTACAGAAATCGGCGCTGGTTGTGGTGGTCAAAGTGTCGTAGACGCCATACTTGATGTCGTTTACCCAGGCATCGGTGCCGGAAGCAAGGCCCAAAGTGCGGAAGGGCAGGTTTCCCACATAGACGCCGATGTCTTCATCACCGTCCGTGCCGCTATCGGCACAGGGCAATCGATGATTGGCCAGACTGTATCCTTGCAAGGCATAGTCTACCTTTTCGAGGATCGCTTGGGCCTTTTTCACCTTGGCAGAGCGGATGAGAGACGGCAGGACAGAAGCCACAATGGAAACGACAATGCCCACGATGACCAAGACAATGGCCATCTCAATGAGCGTAAAGCCCCTGCTGGTTATGACTTTTTTCAAATCCAAGCTCCTTTTATATTCGCTTTAAAGATCCTAGACACGTCATACGTCATCGGGTTTGTGGACTGCAAATCTTGTGCCTTGAAAGCTTTCTTGGTACTTGACTTATGACGTTCGTGTCTCTCTTGGCGGAGAATAAATTCGAAATCCGAATATCGAAATTCGAAACAAATTCTAAGCTCGAATGTTCCAATGACAGAAACAACCCATCCATGCCACAGCGTCGCAACTGAGATCCCCACGGCTGGGTTTCTGTCATTTGGATTTTGATCATTTGATATTGTTTCGGATTTCGGACTTCGTGCTTCGGATTTTCAGGTCATCCAGGTTAGGATTGAAAGGCGGGAATGGAAAACGTTACTTGGAGCTTGACTTCGGGCTTACTGAACGGCCCTCTCCATTTTCTTCAGCATCTCCTCAGGCTCTAGGAAGCCAACGGCTCTCAGGCTTTGGCGTTCTTCACCCTCTGGGCCCATGAAAACCAGGGTGGGCAATCCTGAGACCTCGAATTTTTCTGTCAAGGCCGTACAGGTGTTGTCGGGTGAGGTACAATCGACTCTCACCATGGTGAAGGCTTTCGATTTTTCTGCCACCCCCTTGTCTGAAAACGTTTTCCGGTCCAATGCCTTGCAGGCGGCGCACCAATCTGCATAGAAATCAATCAGGACAGGTCTGCCCTCTTTCTTCAATGTCTCCATCGATGCATTTTCAAGGTGCACCCAATCGATCGCTGCTAGCTTGGCATCCATCGTTCGATTGACGAGAAATACCCCAGCCAGAATGAGCAAACAGCCAAAGATGCCGCGAATAATCTTGAACGTGCGGGTGTAACCCTCACCGTGTCCCAGGAAGCCGAGGAACAAGCCACCAAAGATTGCCAAAACGCCCAGATAGAAATCAAGGGGGCTATGAATCTGCTTGGCCTGAGGCACCAAGAAATAGAGGGCCACGGCGATCAATAGGACGCCAAAGAGCTTGCGGATCCAGTCCATCCACATGCCCGATTTGGGCAACCGGTTCAAGAACGCAGAAGACATGGCCAGGAAAAGGTAAGGGAGGCCCAGTCCCAAACCCATGACAAAAAAGAGCAGGGTCCCCTTTGCGACCATGCCCAGCTTGGCAACGATTCCTACCAGTCCGATGATGATGCCGGCTGCACACGGGGCGATCACCGCGCCCACCGTCAATCCCATAACGAGGGAGCCTATGGCACCCTGTCGCGATTTGCCCAGATAGGTCATTAAGGCCGAGGGGAGTGCCAGTTCGAAAGCCCCGAACATACTGGCGGCCATGGCAAGGATAATGACGGAGATGACAATGACAAACCAGGGATTTTGAAACAAGAAACCCCACTGCTTGCCCGCCAGAGCAGAGATAAGGCCCAGCGCAGAAAATACAATGGCAATGCCCACCACGTAGTATGACGCCAGGGCCAAGATCCTCCGCCTCTTTTGCTCTCCCTGAGCGGCAAAGAAGCTCACTGTGATGGGAATGACAGGATAGACGCAAGGGGTTAGGTTCAAGGCGAGTCCAAAGAGGAAAAAAGCGATGACGGCATAGGCAAGGCCCTTTTCAATGACTACTTTGGCGTGTTGTTCGTCGGTACTCAAAGACGCTTGCCGTTCAAAGACACGATGATTGATCCGCTTGACCGGTTCGGTTGCCTTTACAACCTTCAAGGGGATCTCAAACTTGACGGAGCTAGGCATGAAACAACTTTGATCATTGCAGGCCTGATAAGCCAGCAGGCCTGATACGCGCATATCTCCTGGAGAAATGTCTTTGGAAAGCTGGCCCTGAGAAAAAATTAAAATATCGCCCGAGTAAACTGGCATCTTACTGGTGGAAAAGGAAAAGGATTTTTGCTCCGGCAGGGGATAGCTCATGGGGCTGAAGGCTATACCTTCCTTTTTATCGAACTTGACGACCGTTGGAATCAGGAACTTATCGGTTGTCTGGTGACTGTTGATGTGAAACCCGGGCTTTATCTTCACTGCGAAGGCGACTTGAAAGGAGCCCCCAGGACGAATGCGCTCATGGGAGGCATAGGCTTGAACGTTGACGATGTCGCTGCCTTGGGCGCCCTCTGTAGCTAAGGGAGCGCCGAAGCACCCAAGCAGTAGGATCATCAAGGCAAGACAGAAACGGGGAAAAACCGAAGCACGAAGCACGAAATTCGAAACAAATCTCAAATCCAAATGTTCCAATGCTCCAAACATTATGTGCTCTTAGAAAGGGTTTCAGCTGTTAGCTGTTAGCTCGTAGTCATTCGAATTTGTTTCGGATTTCGTGCTTCGTGCTTCGAATTTATCCGAAGCAAGAGGCATCATTTATCACCGAGCCTATTGAGCACCACTTCCACAACCTCCTTATGCACCCTCTCCGGGTCTCCGGAGGCATCGATCACCCGAAAGCGTTCGGGTTCGAGGCTGGCCAAGGTCAAATAGCCCTGCTTCACCTTCTCGTGAAAGACAAGCTCTTCTCTCTCAAAGCGATCCTCGGAAAGACTGCCGTTTTGGTTTCTGATACGCTTCCAGGCCCGCTGGAGACCCAGCTCAACTGGCAGGTCCAGGACAATGGTGAGATCCGGCTTGAGCTGGCCGAGTACCATGCGATGCATTTGCTCAATGACCTTCAGGTCATAACCTCTAGCGTATCCCTGATACACGGTGGTGGCGTCAAAGAATCGGTCTGAGACCACCACTTTATTGGCTGCCAGGGCAGGTTCGATGACCTCTCTGACGTGCTGGGCGCGGTCCGCCTCGTAGAGGAGAAGCTCTGTGATGGGAAGCATGGCGGTGTGGTTGGCGTCCAAGAGGATGCCGCGAATCTTCTCCCCGATCTTGGTAGCCCCTGGTTCGCGGGTGAGGACGCAGTCATAGCCCTTTGCCTCAAGTACAGAGACAAGGCGCTTGATCTGGGTGGTTTTGCCGGAACCCTCAATGCCTTCAAAAGTGATGAACATAGTCCCTTTTCGACGTGACGTTGCTTGTCCTTGCTGAATGATAGTTAATCCACCGGCTCTGGTGTACAAATCATTTTGGTAAACGGGAAAACTCGAAATCCGAATATCGAAATCCTAAACAAATCCGAAATCTCAATGTTCAAAACCCTCAAACATTCCAAGAAGTTTGTCATCGGGAATAATCTTGGCCATCATAGCGTTTTGGTCATTTGGATTTTGGTCATTTGATATTGTTTCGAATTTCGTGCTTCGATATTCGTGCTTCCATTCGGCAAGGACTTCAGCGTTGGCGCCTGTTAGGGACCTTCCTCATGCTAGCAGTTGCATCGGCAGCCATGAACTAGTCTGTCCTAGTTGTCCGGAAACGTCAAGGACGTCGTCGCCATCATGGCGGGGGCGCGGCTTTTCCGCACTTCTCATGTCTCCCGCTCTCGATGGTACTCAAAGTTGGCATTTCTTTTCTCAATTCCTAACCTCAACTACCCAGTATTCTGGATGCGATTTTTGGCGGATAGCTTGGTAACTATTTGAAAATGAAAGAGAAGAATCATGTCGTCGAACTTGGCACAGTGTTTGATCATGGCTTAATGTATCTGCATAGAAGCAGCATCTAGGGGGTGCAAAGGAAGGGAGGAGAATGAAGCAGGTTCTGAGGGTGTCGTGTGCCTTGATCGTCATCATGGTGAGCATGGCAGTTACCGTGGTGGCCCAGGAAATGGCTCCGTTTCCTGAACCCTCGACTATGCTCCTGATTGGTGTGAGCTTGATCGTGGTGGTCGCATTAAGGCAGAAGTTGACAAGGTGAGCCTGACGGCTTCGCAAAAGTCGGTTCGCTCACGTCTTAGGTTTCATGTGTTAGGTTTTAAGTTATCAATACTATACGTTTTCACAGACACTTAATACCTAAATCCTAAAACTTAAAACGTTTCGGGAAAAGTGGTTTCTTGACTTTTTAGGGGGCTGTCAAAGGATCACTCAGCGGGGGGATGATCATGCTGACACCTAGCAAGGCAGTAGGATACTTTCTCGAAATGGTGGCCGTGATTTTCTTCCTTGCCGCAGCAACCTACTACGGTGATTATGGCCAGGACAAGATGGTGGAAGCCTTTCTCACCGCTTGTGTGGGTTTTGTTCTTCTCGTCTTAGGTGTGAGGGAAACAAGGCGGGATCATTCCCAGGGCACATAGAAAAATTCCTGGTAGGGAGGCAGCGGAGGCTTCTTTAACGCTTCTTCCACTTTGTTGGTCTTTTCTATGGCCTCCTCATCCAAGCGCTCCCGGTCCTTTTCGAAGACTTGGGGGGTGATCAGTACCACGACTTCGTTCTTTCCCGTGCTTCGGGAGGTCCCTCTGAAAAACCAGCCTAAGCCGGGGGCATTGCCCAAGCAAGGGACCATTTCCCTGGTGTTTGTCTTCTGATCTTGGATCAAACCCGCGATAAAAACCGTTTCTCCGCTCCTGGCCATCAACCATGTTGACACGGTTGTGGACTGCACGGTGGGAATCCCCGTGGCAGCATCGATGGTGACTGAATTGATGCTTGGCTTCACATTGAGCAGCACATGGCCTTCATCGCCAATGAACGGAGTGATATCCAGGATGGTGCCTGTGTCTAAGAATTGAACGCTCTCGGTGGCCAAACCCGTGCCGGTCACGGTGGTCTCTTTGTAGCCCTGCTGTCCCCCCACTTGCACCCTGGCCTGTTTGCCATGTATGGCCAGTATTTTAGGGGTGGAGAGGGTGTTCACCTTGGTCTTGGCCTGCAGGGCATCCAGTGCGATGGCAAACTCATGCCTGGTTCCAGCCCCGGTGAGCATGTTGGCAAAGACGCCCGATCCGACATCAGGCACAGGTGAAGTTCCCGCCTCCGTCGGCGGGACTGCGATGCTGAAGCCCCCTGTGCCGATCCTTGCATCCCCGAGGATTTTTTCCCAGTTCACTCCCAGTGACATCTCATCTGTCAGGCTGATTTCGAGAATCTTGGCCTCAATCATGACCTGCTTGGGCATTCTGTCCCAGAAACGGATGATCGTTTCGATTTTCTTGATATTTTCAGGGGTGTCTTCCACGATGATGGTCTTGGAAGGCTCATGAAATTGAATCACTCGCTTACCTGGAATGGCATCCAGGACTTCCTGAACCTTATCCACTTCTGCATATTTCAGCTCAAAGATGCGCATCTTAAGCCGGTCGGCCTGAGGATCTTTTTCTTCTTTGGGTTTGTAGATGAAGTGCGTATTGCCGTGTTTCATGTAGCCATAACCCCCGGCCAGAGAAATGGCATGTAGGGCTTCATCCAAGGCGACCCGGTAAAGGTGCAAGGAGACCTTGCCGGACACATCTTGGGCCATCACGATGTTTATCTCCCGCTTGATGGCCAACGCTGAAAGGAGCTCTCGGATGTCCACCTGATGAAAATTAAGGGTGATCAAGCCATCCACGGTGATTTGCTCAACCACCTTGGAGCTTTTCTTAATCGGTTGAGGGTCTGGGTCGATTGACGGTCCTGGGTTTTCCCCTGAATTATTTTCCTTGGCCAAAGCTGAGTCTGGGGCCTCCTCCACGACCAGCGCCAGAGGCTTGATGGGCGTCTCATGGGGCGCAGGGGGTGTCTCGCCGTTACTGGATGCCACCTCTTGAGGTGAAGGAGGCAAAGGCCCTTTTTTCTCATAAAGGTTGATGACCAATCGGTCTGGGTTTTCCATGAGAAAATGGCTCATCTTCATGAAATTTTCAGGAAGGCCGACCTGTACATTCAAGTCGGTGCCGGCCTGTTCCAGCATGACCCAGGAATCAAAGCTCTTGTATTGGCGAAATCGGACAAGATCTGTTTCCACGTGATTCAGCCTGAAAAAAACTGCGTTCTTGCGAACCACAGGGGCTTCAGCAAGCGCCCTGCCTGAAAATTGAAAGACAATGGAGGCATAGTTCGGGTGCCGTCCTCCCCGGATGGTTTCCAAAAAAACAGGGGAAGCCGAAACGACCTCCCCCGAAAAGCTGCCCACTATGGCAACCTGCACCACCAGGAACGCGATGAGAGCGCAAATCACCTTATGGATGCGGTCCCCCATGGGAACCCGTTTATAACACTAGATATAGGGCTGTCAAGCTAAAAGGACTACAATATGAGGGGTTCTCTGGTGACCTGTGGGGATCCCTATGGGAGGGGCTATCTGGAACCCAAAATCCGAACATCGAAATCCGAAAAAATTCTAAGCTCGAATGTTCCAATGACAGAAACAACCCATCCAGGCTACATGGAAGAAACTGACCTCCCCACGGCTGGGTTTCTGTCATTTGTATTTTGATCATTTGATATTGTTTCGAGTTTCGGACTTCGTGCTTCGAATTTACGCGTCCTTTGGAGTCCTTCTTCCAAGCCACCTGCCGCGGCGCGGATTATTGCTTCTCGGCGATTTTCAATACCTTCAAAACCATTTGATGGGCATTGGAACTTAAGGCCACCTCATCTTTGGCAATGCTGACGACCTGATAGTCAGCAATCCAATCGCCGGTATGGACAAACCGGTCATTGATCACCGCAATGGGTTTGTTTCCTCCCAGAATGGTCCCTTTGAGCTTCAGGGACAGGGTCGCCTTTGAGGGCTTCTGCTTCGTCTTTTGAATATCTTTTTTCGGCGGCGGGGCCTTCAAAGGCTTGAAGATATCTCTGACCTTGGCAAGCTTCGGCTCAGGAACTGCCCCCTCGGGATTTCTGGCCCTTGGCGCTTTGGGTAACTGAACCTGGGGCACCACTAATCGAGCCACCTGGGCCTTGTATCGCGCAGGCACGGCCGCATGAGTCTTCTTCTTGTGGAAAAAACGAAAATAGACCACCACGATCAACACGATGGAGAGCGCGAAAATGAGGTAGATTTTGACCCGTTCGGATTTCTTTTCAGCCATCATCCTATCCAAGAGAATCGCAAATCCGAAGCACGAAATACGAAATTCGAAACAAATCCCAAAATACCAATGTTCAAATGTTCAAAACATCGAAGTTGGTTGCTACAATGCTTGATGACTCCGCATTTGGTTTGAATCATTTGAGTTTTAGACATTCGAATTTGTTTCGGATTTCGATATTCGATATTCGAATTTTTGCACCAAATGTCAGAAGGTGCGTTAACGTGCGCTCCTTTTCGTCCCACAGCCATCACTTCTAGCGTTCAAAAATGCTGGTTGTTAGGTCAAACCGGCATTCCGGCCCGCCGTCGAGGCTGGTCAGAATCGTGCCTTCCACATCCACCAAGCGGCTCATGGTTTCAAGGTCACAGAGGAGCTGATAGATGTTCGCAAAAGAGCCTCTGGATATGAGGCGAATGGGGATTCTGGTAAACCGTTTCTCTTCCATCGTGGGCAGGGGCTCAAAGCTTTCAAGGACGATTTGTCTTTCTTTCATCAGCGCGTCCAACTGCTTCAAGAACTTGCCGATCTTTGCCGTGTCCGGGATGCGTTCGTCCAGGGCCTTGATCTGCTTCTTTGTTTCATCAATAGCGGCATTCAGCCGCTGCAGATTGGTCTCGGCCAAGGCCAGATCCTTCAAGCTTTTGGCAAGGAAATCGTTTTGTTTGCGGATTTCACCCAGTTGCCTCAGGCCACGACTCACCACCCAATAGCCGCTGGCCAGAAACACAACAACAACTGTGACGAGGCAAATTCGATCCAATGTTTTGATGTCAAGATGCATGCTCAATCCAAGACGTTTTAAGTTTTAGGATTCAGGTTTTAAGTATCCATGAAAACATATAATATTCAGTACCTAACACTTAAAACATGAAACCTAAAACGTGACCGAATCGACTTTTTTTGAACCGGTCATACATGACAGTCGATCTGAAACTGAACCAAGGTCAATGGATCAGCGGTCTTGTCCTTGGAATGCCTTTCTTTGGTTTCCTTGGCAAAATTCAACAGCACGGCCTGGAACATGGGCTCACTGGCCAGCTGATTCAGAAAGTCCCCAAGGTCTTTGTTGGAATGGGCAAATCCTGCCAATGTCACATTGGCCCTGCCAGCCACCTCCTTGTCGGCCTCAATGGCAAGCTGTGTGAGCCAGGTGTGCTCGTTCATGAGCTCTGCCAACCGTTGGAGGACCTGTGAATAAGGCCGGTTCTGGGTCATGTGCCCCATGGCGCCCTGTTGCTCAGTCAACGATTGCAGCTGTTGTTGGATTTGTCTGATCTCCTCGATTTTGGCACCCAGCAGCTTGTGTTGATCTTTCAGCTTCACCAGGGTGCGCTTCTTGGCCGTAATCGCGCGTCCCTGGTGCACATAGATGCCGAACACCAGGGCCAGTGACACAGCAAGGCACCCCCCCCAGAAGCAGGCATGGCGCACCAGGTGCTGCTGGTACAGCATTTGGGGAGGGATCAGATTCGTCTCTCTTATAGCCATGGGACTTTTCTCATCGCCAGGCCCAATGCCAGGCTGAACGGGGCCCCCTCGGACGGGTCAGGCAGAATGCTGTCTTCAGGGAGCGCCATGTTCGTCATAGGATTCACAAGTTCTGTGGAAAGGTTCAGGGTCGTTTCAAGGTAACGATCCAGATCCCGGAC
>Ga0180433_10003899_pt1 | contig 21436 bp, 11 predicted proteins | sample SS_ome_8_FD_132980 | JGI IMG/M metagenome (GOLD analysis project Ga0180433, IMG submission 132980) | Hypersaline lake sediment archaeal communities from the Salton Sea, California, USA - SS_1_D_1 metaG | ecosystem: Environmental > Aquatic > Non-marine Saline and Alkaline > Hypersaline >... | reverse complement strand
TTGTTTTGCATGATACTGTAGGGCAACATACTTCTTCCTCAATGTTTTCACAAACTTTTCTTCGCTTTGGGCAACAACGCTTGTTCCTGCGAGGACATCTCTTAGGACATCTCTTAGGACATTTTTTTGGACAGCGCTTTCTTCTTGTAACCCGAGTTTTCTTTTTCTTGTTCTTTTTGTCATTTTTTGCTTCTAAAGCAAAAGCTGCTAATCCCATAAGAAGTGTTAGTGAAATTAAGAGTTTCTTCATACTCTCTCCTTATAAATGGTTAAAAAGGTTAATAATAACGCTCAAATCAACACTTATAGTTAGTTACTCTGCCTCTTCTTCTCTTTTATGTTAGAATATTTTAAGCGCAAAAGTCAAGAAAACTTTTCTATTTGGCAAGGCCTGTTTCAAAAGCCCCTTTTTTAGGGCTTTTTCAGAGAAACGTTTTTTTGTTTTTTTTTTCAGGAGAGCTTTTTTTGGGGCTATTTAGAAATAGATTTTTGTGATTTTTTATGCAAAAAATGGGATTTTTCTATTAAAAGAAGTTTGAAATCAGCATATGAAAGGGAGCCTTTTTCTGTTATTTTTGTAAAAGTGGTGTTAGAAAGTATTTTAATTTTGCGATAACAAAGCGTTTAATGGTGCTATAGGAAAAAAATGATAAAACAAAATTGTTTTTATTTTGCAATTATGGGGCTGATTTTTGGCAGTCTATTTGTGTTTACGATTAATGGAATGCAAAAAGATGGTAAAAAAATAGTGCATACCCAAAAAGAAGGGCATTTTTTGCTCGTTACATTCGACGATGACACAACGTCTGTCTTTAATCTTAAAAGCAATAATGTGTATGAAAATGCCACTCGATTCGCCATTTGTGGGACTACCAACTTTGTTTTCATAGAATTTTCTGATACTCAGGGTGGGTTGCTGATTAATACAAAAAATAATGAGGAATATTGGGACGTTAAACATTTTAAGTTGTTATTTCCTAGGTTGAATACAAAGTTGATGCAAATTGATTTTATTGATGGCAACCTCGCTTTTGTGGATACTCAGACCGGTTTTTTTTATTCCGGTGTGGCCTACTCCGTAATGCTAGAACCTATAGGGCATGAACATGTAAGATTTTTTGTTATACATTGTCGTGATAATGGAGTATTTGTTGTAAACATGGCAGACGGGTCATCTTACGAATTTTTTAGCGAAAAATATCATTTTGAGTATGACGGATTCATTTATATTGAATCTGAGAGTCATGAAGCTCTTTTTTTGGCTATATCTTTCAATAATGGAGAATCTGTGTTGATTAATCTAAAATCGAATAAGGCATACCAGGGGGTTAATACTAAATCGATACGATATTTAGTAGAAAGAAAATTATTATTTTTTCAATTGTTTCATGATTTAAGTTTTTCAATGCATGATTTCGAGAGTGGCCAAACAAAAAGCGTTGTATTGCCAAGAGAGATTGAAATAAGAGGAGATGATCTTCAATTTTCGGAGGATATGTTTTTTTATTCGATAACTGAAGAGGGGGTGGGCCTTTTGCTTGTAGATTTCAAAAATGAATTGTGGTTTGGAAATATTATGAGTTATCTGCTTGTTCAAGAAGAGAATCTTTTAGTTTTACTTTCTGGTAGAGATCAATTGAGGGGTATCTTACTTAATAATGGACAAGAGATTAAAAAATTTAATAATGTTTCAAAGTTTGAATTAATAGAAAAATTGAATCTTTTGAAAATTGAATCAAAAGATAGAAAAATGTTTCTGTTTGATTTGAGGCACAAAATAACACGCGAGTACGAAAATGTTGTGTGCGATGAATGCGATTTAAGTACAAATGGACGTTTTGTGCTTTTGAGACGCACTGATAAATCTCGTCAATTGGTTGATGTTTATGATAATGAGATAATCAAAAGATTTGCAAAAGACAGATATGTTCATGTGAATGAAAATATTCTTTTGTATAAACAAAGTGATAAAGGTTTTAAAATTTTAGATTTAACCAAAAGTTTTAGAACTTTTAAAAGGTGTTTAAATATTGCGCGTGAGAATGAACATTTGACTGACGTTGTTGTAGAGACAGAATAATTTTTTTGTTCTAGTGGTAATCGAAGCCGAATTTTAGCCAGAGTGCCCATTGGTAAAGCGTATTTTTTTCCAGATAGAGGTATCTTGGCTCAACACTTTCAAATTCTATGTGCGAACCAATTCCCAGGTAAGGCGTTGTAAGTCTTTCTTCTTCTTGAAACGCATAACTGAGATGCCAGTACAGTTTATGTGTTAATGAAAGAGGTGTTGAGGCCGAGCATAAATCTAAATCTGATGTCGCGATAAACTGTGGTGATAAATCGTCTGCAACTAATTCTTGGTCTTCAAATTTATTTCCGTAAATGGTCGCGTTGCATTGGGTTATTTCAGCATCCAAATCTCTTACATTTTGTATACCTTTAAAACCGTATTTTCTTTCTGGAATGCTTTCACAAAGACAAATTTTTTCGTGACTTCTGAGCCATGCATTGTAACCAAAATCAAATTCCCAGTTTTTGTTGTTGTATGCAAACATAATGTTTAAATCCATCTGAAAGTCTGATTTAACTTTACAGCGCAAAGTTGTTACGTTAATTGCAGGCACAAGTGTCTCGGCGTATATGCCATTAGCATCGAATTCTTTCAGAAGCATATATCGAGTTGCAAATCGATCTCTTGTGTATCTGTTAGTGGCTAGTGCTGGTCCGCATTTAAAATCAAATGATCTGCATTGATTAGCCCAGAAAAGGTGAGAGAAGTTTGAGTCGAAATGGAAATGTAATGTTTGATTGCCGTCTTTTTCCCAAATTAAAACTTGGCCAGTAAATCCTATGCCAAATTCCCAGTGGCGGCCATTACCTGCGATTGGTTCAAACAGATACACGCTGTTTGGCCTTGTTCCTGTCGGTGCTGTTGCAAACGCGTTTACTCCGACGTATCCATTTTCTCTATCTAAAAATATGTAGCCGAGTGCAAAGGTAAAATCTGCAAGTTTTGTTGTTGATTTTTCACAACAAAATCTTCCAAACTTCATTCCTGTTTTTACATCTCCAAATGTGAGGCCTCCTTGCAATGCTTTTGTGACACTTGTTGCAGCTGGATTTACTTCTTCACTTGCCATGTATCCGGCAGGGAAAGGAACATCCCGTCCGCTGTTCTCTAGGTTTTCGCAGATACGGATCCCCCAGTTTGTGTGTACAACGGGAGTGTATAGTTGGAGATATAAACCTTTGTAAAAATTTAGATACAGATCAAAATCGAGTAAAAATGTTTTTACTCTAGGTTTGATTGTTATGGTGCTTTCAAATTCTGGGGACAGCCCGAAATAATCTGCTAAAAAGTCGTTATCAGATCTTTGTGTAACCATGCTTCCGGTAAAATTGATGCACTCTGCTCCAAAAAAGTATTGTGCCATTCGGTATGGTTTGAATGATTGGCTATACTCTGGGGTGATTGCAAATAATCCATTGAATTTGTCTACATCAAATTTATGCTTAAAGTTATGGTGACCAACAGCGCGCCTTGAAGTATTTGTGTTTTGTGATCTTTGTTGAAAGAATGTTTTTCCGTATAGCGGTTGGTTGCAACATCCCATGCGCCTACAGACCATATCATTGCAGCAGTCCCTTGGACAATTTGGTTGGGAGGTTATAGTTTGATTAACTAGGATTAAAGTTAATAGATACAATTTTTTTTTCATGATCTGACTCCTTTTTATGTTTTCGATATTTTTCTTATTAATCTATTCAAAATGTAGGCCGCATTTGAGCCATATTCCCCATTGGGATACACCACCTTTTTTGTTGCAACTCAGATCGCAACAGTCGTCACAAGTGTAGCAGCATGTTTCATCATTGTTGCAGCATAGTGAACAACCACATGGCTTGCAAACTTCTGGACAGCATTTATTGCTACATTTATCGCAGCAGGTTTTACATCTGTTTTTTGCAAATTCTACCTGGCCACCTAAACCAATAAACGGAGTCCAATATTTTTCTCTGTCGATTGGTGTGTATCCTATGTACGCAAATATTTTGTGTGTCATTGCGGTTGGTGAATCGCCAAGGTTCAAATCTCTTTTTTCTAAAAAAACTGGTTGTATTGATGTTTTGAGTGTTGTGGTTGATATGCTTGAAAGAGCTATTGTCCCAACAAATGCTTGTTTGGGATTGTCAATGCGAGGATTTTCTGTTGGTAAATCATTTTGTTCAGTATTATCAGTGAGAGGTTGCGCTGGGTAGTTTTTACCGCTGTGTATGTCTGCCAAGCTTTGTGTTGCTGAAATTGGGTACATAGTTGTTTGCGGGTCTTTTCCATAGAGGTGTGCATCACCCTTGACTGCGTAATCATAAAATAGCTCGCATGTGCAGCAATCTAATTCAAATTTTTCGCCTGTCATTGCCCAGAAGTTGTAACCAAGATCAAAGGACCAGCCATCTTTTACAAATCCTAATTTAACCGCTATATCCGCTTGAATATCCATTCTGACATCAACTTTAAATGTTGACCAGTTAATTGCGGGCACCAAGTCTTTTTTGTATTGATATGTTGCTTCTGTTAATGTTTGGTCGACTTTGCCTTGAATATTATTTTTATTTGTTCCCATTTCTTCCAATAGCATATACCTGCTGTTTGGTTTGCAAGTAAAATCAAATGATCGACATTGTCTTGTTGTGCATAGGTGGGTTATGGTTGCGTCTAGCCATACGCCGACATATTTGCTTTCATTTTCTTTACTTCTGTGGAAAATCCATGAACCGGAAATTCCTCCTCCAATTTCCCAGTGCTTGCCGTTACCGACAATTGGTTCAAATAAATATTTTGAGCATCGTCTGTTTCCTGTTGGTGCAGAAAGTTGAACAAAAAAACCAAAATGATAATCGCGATCTAAAACAAAGTTATATCCCAATGATCCACGAATTTCGGCCAGTCTTATTTTTTTTAATGCGCCGCGACAAATGCGACCGTAGTGAAGTAGCTCTTTCATGTCTCCAAATCTTTTACCGCATTTCATATATTGCAAGAAACTTGAAGATAGTTGTTCTCTTGGAATTTCTTCTTCGGACATGTAACCGGCAGGAAATGGTTCTGTGCCACGGTTACAAATTTTTTCACACGGGTTTAATTCCCATTTTGTCCAAGCTATTGGAAAATCAAATTTTGCGTACAAGCCTTTTGCAAGATTATCAAGGCCCGTGTAAATGTTTATGTCTATGATTGCGTTTTGTATTTTTGGACAGAATTTTATTTTGCTGTCAAAATCCATTGGTAACCCAAAGTAATCAGCAAGCCAAGCTTTTGGGTGCCTGTTTTGGACTAAACTTCCTTGAATGAATAAGTTACAACAGTTCACAAAGTCACTACCAAACAAAAATCTAGCAATTTGATCCGGCCAAAAAGATTGTTGGTATTCGACAGTGATAGATGCTGTTGAATATCTTTCTTCATCTCCATATTTGTGGACAAATTTTTGTTCCCCCACAAGATCACGTGCAGCGTTTCTTCCTTGCGGACGGGTGAGTAAGTATGGGTACCCATCACATATTCCGATGCAGCATCTTCTATCAGTTTCCCCGCAGGGGGCGCATATCGAAGGTCCAGGAAAACAACATACAGAATGTATTATTTTTACGGACAATAAAAAAATAGATGCTAAGGCTATTTGTGTTAGCATCTTTATATTTTTTTTCATAGAATCTCCTTTTTGCCTTCGCTTGAAACTTCTGTATCTTGATTCGGTAATTAAAGTCGTGGCGTGCACCTAAGCCTTGGCGAAAGCTGGGTTTTCGCTACGACGAATACCTTCCTACTTTTCAAGCAAATTATAATATTTGGAGATTTATTTTGTAAAGAAGATGTTCAAAAGGTTGGCATATCGTTGCAAAGAGGTAAAAAGAGTCTGAGATAAAAACTGATAAAAAAAGGCTCGGAGAAATCCGAGCCTTTCGTACTAGTTTCTAAAATTCGCTCTTCGATCAGGAATGTTTTTAATTTAACTTAAAAAAACTTTCCCACACGAAGCTTTTTTTGGCTTCGCATCGAAGGGGGATTAGTCAAATGAGACACCACCTTTAATCCAGATACCCCATTGTGATACGCCACCTCTTCTTGTGCAGCAGCAGTCATCAGAGCATCCACAGCAGTCGCCACATCCGCAGCAATCATCGCATCCGCAGCTATTGCATCTTGTTGTGCAGCAGGTGTTGCATCCACAGCAATCATTGCAGCATCCGCAGCAATCATCGCAGCAGCAATCTGTATCTTGTGCAAATTCAACTTCACCACCGATACCTAAGAATGGTATCCAGTCTTCGCATTCGTCTCTGTCTTTCCATGCGTAGCTGAAGTGTAAGAATAATTTGTGTGTAATCATGCTTGGTGATTTGCCAAGATTAAGTAGAGATTTTGTTGCGAGTATTGGCTGAATTGAAGTGTTACAGCGGTTGTTCCATTGTAGGTAAGTGCGGTTGCACCAGAATATGCAGCTTTTGGATTGTCTACTCTTATGTTAGTTGGAGGAACTGAAGCATCTCCTGTTTGTGCTGGCCAGTTTTTACCAGCATTGATATTTGCTAGGCTTTGTGATGCTGACATTGGAACGAAAGCAACTTGCCCTGCTTCTGTGCCATAGAGCCATGAGTCACCTTTGATTGCGTATGTTTTGCAGCCACTGTTGCATCCGCAGCAATCATTACAGCCACAGCAATCATCGCAGCAGCAGTCGTCGCAGCAGCAGTCGTCACAGCAGTCGTTGCAGAATTTCTCGCCGGTACGTGCATAGAGGTTGTAACCTAGATCAAAGCTCCAGTTGTCTCTGACCCAACCAAGTTTAAGTGCGATATCTGCTTGAACGTCAATTCTTACATCAACGTTAAATGTTGACCAGTTGATTGCAGGAATCAAGTTCTTTTTGTATTTGTATGTTGCGTTTGTTGGTGCGTCACCGTCATTTATTTTTGGATCTGTGTCATTCTTTTCCATTTCTGCAAGTAGCATGTATCTGCTATTTGGTTTGCAGCAGAAATCAAATGAACGGCATTGGCATGTTTTAAATAAGTGCGCAATTGTTGCAGTCATCCACAAGCCCATATACCTGTCTTCGCACTCGTCACTTCTCCAGAAGATCCATTCTCCCGAAATACCTCCACCGAGTTCCCAGTGCTTACCATTACCTACGATTGGTTCAAATAAGTATCTTGCACATGGTTTGTTACCAGCAGGAGCTGCCAAGTAAAGGAATATTCCAAAGTTATCATCTTCTTCTAGTCTGAAGTTCCAGCCTAATGTTACGTCGATTTCGCCAAGTCTTGTTTTTGTGCAGTCACAGTTGTAAATTCTGCCGTAACACATTGGGGTTTTCATGTCTCCCCATGTTACGCCACCACACATTGATTGCAAGAAGCTTGAAGGTCTTTCTGTTGCTGCTACAGCTTCTTCTGCCATGTATCCGGCAGCAAATGTTCCTTCTGCGTCTGCTTCTAGAACTCTTTCACATGGACATAGCTCCCATTTTGTCCAAACGATTGGAGCATTAAATCTCAAATAGAGACCTTCAGCTGCTTCGTCAAGACCAAGATAGAAGTCTAAATCTACAATGACGTTTTGTATTTGTGGGCAGAATTTTACTCTACTGTTATATAGTGTTGGTAAACCGAAGTAGTCAGCCATCCATGCTCTTGGGTCCCTGTCTTCTACTTGGCTACCTTGTACGTATAATTCACAGCAGTTTACAAGATCTTTTCCAAAGTAGAAATTAGCTAGTCTCTCGTTTCTAAATGATCTTGTGTATTCTAGAGCTATCGAGAACATTCCATTAGTTGTATCCATGTCGTATTTGTTAACAAATTGTTGGACACCAACTAATTGACGTGCTGAATTTCTTCCTTGTGAACGAATTTGCATGAACGGATATCCATCGCATGGACCTAAGCAGCAACTGTCGCAGTCGCAACAGCTTGTGCAGCATGAGTCTGTAGTGTAGCATGAGCCATTTTTAGTTGCAGCGCCGTAAGCGGCCAAGCTTGAAATTAAGGCTAATGCTAATAAACCTCTTATCACTCGATTCATAAAAAACTCCTTTTAAATGTTTTACACATTTATCCGCTAGAGCGGATTGTTTTGAGTTGTAAAAATGATTATTGTTTTTGATATTTTGTTTTTAAGATGTTTTATCTTGTTGTTTTTTGTTTTTTCTTCTTCTCTCCCCCTTTCGTTTTTTATGGTTTTTAATTTTTTATTTACTACTAACCTGGGTATCTCTCTCAAAATTTTGATAATTATTTCAAAGATTTTTTTATTCTCCATGTTAGAAACATTATAATAACTTCGTTTTATTTTTGTAAAGAAAAAAGTTTATTAAATGTCCTGCAGTAGATGGATATCGGTTGTTGTTTTCGCAAAATATGCTTTATATGCTTTGTTTTTTGGGGGTCGGTCGCATATAAATTGACCTGGAGATAGTTATCAAGTTTTTGTATATTTTTTTATTTGTTGAAATTTTTTAAATTTATGTTAAAACTTTTTTGCAAAAAATTTTAATAAATAGAAAACTCAGAATATATCCCAAGTATTTTTAGTTTAACCCATTTAGTCAAAAGCAATGCCACCTTTCATCCAAACACCCCATTGTGAGATTCCACTTCTTGATGTATTGCAGCCATCGTAGTAACTTTTGCACATATCATCGCAACATTGATTCCTTCGGTTTTTTGTTTTTGTTCCAGCACCTTTTGTTTTTGTGCAGAACGTAACATATGGTGGAAGGCATTCATCACAGCAGTGTTTATAGCGGCTATTGCAGCAGTCGTCATAGCAACAGGAATCTGTCCCTTGTGCAAACTCAATCTCACCACCGATACCTATAAACGGCACCAAGTCTCCCCGGGTATCTCTCCATGCGTAGCCTAAATGGGCGAAAATTTTGTGGGTAATGATGCTTGGCGATTTTCCCGTATTGAGCATATCACGAGTTACTAAAGTTGGAGGTTCAGAGGCGTTAATTTTTGTTCCTGTGTTCACCAGTTCTACGTTAAATGCGGACCAGGCTGGTAATATGTTGTCATTTTTTGCGTTCGCTTGGGCACTTTCTGTCAATAGTTCTTGTACATTTTTTCCTATATAAATATTTGCACATGTTTGCGAGAAAGGAATGGGATATGTTTGACCTTCGGATACGTTTTCTGTTCCGTACATATATGAATCACCTTTTATGGTATATCTCATACAAGAGTCATCGCAACTGCATCCACAACAATCGCTACAATAAGGTGCGTCGCAACAAGAATCGCAACAATTATAGCATAATCTTTCTCCCGTGCGAGCATATAGGTTGTAACCAAGGTCGAAGATAAAGCCCCCTCTTGCGTAACCAAGTTTTAATGCAATGTCTGCTTGAATATCAATTTTTACATCAACACTAAATGTTGACCAGTTGATTGCAGGTATTAGATTTCTTTTGTATTGATAGGTCGCTTCTTTTACATTCCCAACATTTGTGCCGACTTTGACAGCTTCATCATTAGAACCCATCTGACCTAAAAGCATATACCTACTGTTTGGCTTGCAGCAGAAGTCAAATGAGCGGCATTGGCATGCTCTAAAGAGATGAGCAATCACAGCCTCCATATACAAACCTAAATAATTTTCTTCTTGTTTTTCGCTTCTCCAGAATACCCATGACCCAGAAAGACCTCCACCAAGTTCCCAGTGTTTACCGTTACCGATAATTGGCTCAAAAAAGCTTATTGCACAGGGCCTGCTTCCGGCAGGAGCTGCTAAGTAAATAAAAAAACCAAAATGATTGTCCTCTTCCATCACAAAGTTCCAGCCCAGTGTGAAATCAATTTCAGCAATTCCTGTTTTTTTACAGCATCCGTTTTTTATGAGTCCATATTTTATTGGTGTTTTCATATCTCCAAATGTTACCTCACCTGTCATAGCCTGACTGAAGCTTGAGGGTAGTTTATTTCTTGTTACTTCTTCTTCTGCCATGTATTTTTCAGGGAAATTATATTCACCTTTGTTTGTTATTTTTTCTCTCATGCATAGTTCCCATTTTGTCCATACAACAGGCAGGTTCATTCTGAAATATACCCCCTCGGACCATTCGTCTAAACCTAAATAAAAATCAAGGTCTACAACAACGTTCTGTATTTTTGGGCAAAATGTAACTTTGCTTTCATAATCTACTGGCAACCCGAAGTAGTCAGCCAACCATGCTCTCGAGTTTCTTTTTTCTACCTCGCTTCCTTGTATGTACAGGTAGCAGCAGTCTATAAGATCTTTTCCAAAGTAGAAGCGTGAAATTTTTTCTGGCCAGAATGTTGAGCTGTACTCAACTGCTATCGAAAGTACTCCATTCATAGAATCAATGTCATACACGTGCACGAAATCTTGTTGCCCAGCCATTTGACGTGCTGTGTTTCTTCCCTGTGATCTAATTTGCAAGAATGGATATCCGTCACACGGTCCTAAGCAGCATTTGTTACAATTGCAACAGCTGTTAAAACATCCACTTGAGTTGCAGGCATTGCAGCACGAATTTGTTGTGTTTCCATTTCCGTATGATGAAAGGTTAACAATTAAGGCCACTGCTAACAAAATTCTTAAGACTCGACTCATAAAAAACTCCCTTTTTTCATGCTTATTATTTTATACTCTCTGCTTTAACAATATTATATTTTTTATTTTATATGAATAAAATCTTTAATAGAAAAAGGCCTGGATTTCTCCAAGCCTTTTTGTACTAGTTTCTTTTTTGGGGTGGATTAACAATTACTGATTAATCAAATGAGATACCACCTTTAATCCAGAGACCCCATATCGATAGTCCACCACGTCTTGTGCAGCAATCATCACAACAGTTGTTGCAGTTTGAATTGCAATTTGTGTTGTGTGTTGACGTTGTTGAGCATGGTGTGCACGTGTTGCAGCAATCATTACAGCAGCAATCTGTGTTTTGTGCAAACTCAACTTCACCACCGATTCCTAAGAATGGTATCCAATCTTCTTCTCTGTCTTTCCATGCGTAGCTGATGTGTCCAAAAACTTTGTGTGTAATTGAACTTGGTGATTTACCTAAGTTGAGAAGATCACGTGTTGCGAGTACTGGTTGAACTGATGATGTAGCAGCGGTTGTGTCGGGTAACAATATAACAGGGTTGTTGCCGCCAGAAGTATAGAATGCTGTTTCTGAGTTGTCTACGTCACCACAGCAAGAGATTGTAGCGTTGCTTGATGTGTTCCCGAGAGGAACTATTGTGTCTTGACCATTTTGCCATCTTCCGTAAACAGGTAAGCAGCCTTTTGCAGCATATGTTTTACGCGATGTGCTTTGGCAGCAGCAATCGTTGCAACAGTCTTCACAGCAGTCGCAGCAGAATTTTTCTCCTGTGCGTGCCCACAAGTTGTAACCAAGATCGAAGTTCCAGTTTTCTCTGACGTAACCAAGTTTGAGAGCTATGTCTGCTTGAACATTGATTTTTACATCAACGTTAAATGTTGTCCAGTTGATTGCTGGAATTAGGTTTGCAGCGTATTGGTACTTAACAGGGGTGTAAGCATCAGCTTCACCTGTTAGGTTTCCGTCTGCTTGTACCATTTCCTGTAGAAGCATATATCTGCTATTTGGTTTGCAGCAGAAATCAAATGAACGGCATTGGCTTGCTTTGAACAAGTGAGCTATTGTTGCTTCAAACCATAAGCCCCAATATCTGTCTTCATATTCGTCGCTTTGTGAGAAGATCCATGAACCCGAAAGTCCTCCGCCAAGTTCCCAGTGTTTACCGTTACCAACGATTGGCTCAAACAAGTATCTTGCGCATGGGTGATTTCCCGCTGGAGCTGCCAAGTAGAGGAATGCTCCAAAATGATAATCTTCTTCCAGAACAAAGTTCCAGCCTAATGTGAAATCAATTTCGGCAATTCTTGTTTTTGTAAGATCGCATGTTGAGATTCGGCCATATTGCATTGGAGTTTTCATGTCACCCCATGTTACGCCACCATTTACTGACTGTAAGAAGCTTGATGGCAAAGTTGCTCTTGAGATTTCTTCTTGTGACATGTAACCAGCAACAAATGGTGCTGAGCCTTGGTCCATAATACTTTCACATGGATTAAGTTCCCACTTTGTCCATACGAGAGGAGCGTTAATCTTCAAGTACAAGCCTTCTGTTGCCTCGTCAAGACCTATGTAGAAGTTTAAATCTACAATTACGTTTTGTACTTTTGGACAGAAGCTTACTCTGCTGTAGTAATCTGTTGGCAATCCAAAGTAGTCAGCAAGCCATGCATTTGCATTTCTGTTTGCAACCCCTGAACCTTGGATGTACAACTCACAGCAATTTACAAGATCTTTACCAAACAAGAAGTTGGTAATTCTCTCGTTTCTAAATGTTCTTGAATATTCCAACGCTACGGAGAATGTTCCGTATGTTGAATCCATGTCATATTGGTTGATAAATTGTTGTTCTCCAACCATTTGACGTGCAGAGTTTCGGCCTTGTGATCTTGCTTGCAAGAACGGATATGCGTCGCATGGTCCTAAGCAGCATTTGTCACAGTCGCAACAACATTCATTGCTACAAGTGCAGCAAGAGTTACGTGATTTTGTGTTTACAGCGCCGTATGCAACAAAGCTGGAAACCAGACTAAGTACGAGTAAACCTCTTAGTATTCGATTCATAAAAAAAACTCCCTTAAAAAGTTTTAAACATTTGTTTTATAAAAATTATTCTTAATTTTAACGTTTTTTTTGAAAATTTATCTCTAATGAACTCCTTTCGTTTTATTTAAATGTGTTGAAATTTTTTTGAAAAAATTAATTTTTCGCTAAAGTTCGCTAAAGCTAGACACATTATAATAATTTCATTTTAGTTTTGTAAAGGAAAAAAAACATTAAACGATCCTGCCAAAGGGGTATATCAATTTTGTTTTTTTCAATAAGTGCTTTATATGCATTGTCTTTTGTTTTTTTTTATATATAAATTCTCCTGGAGATTGTTTTGGAAATTTTTTTGTTTGATAAAAAGTTTTTAATTTAATTTTTAAAGTTTTTAGATGAGATTTTTTTTGTTAAATTTTTTCTTTATGTTTATAAAAATTTTTTGAAATATATTTCTAAAAAAGAGTACCCCAAAAATTTTTGGAGCACTCTTTTTTTTATTTAATTGTTTTAAGGGCTCTGTCCTGAGTAGACCTATTAGGGCGTATCAAAGGGCTAGTCAAAGGATACGCCTCCTTTAACCCAGATACCCCATTGTGATATGCCGCCACGTTTTGATTTGCAGGTGCTTGATATTGTCTCACAGTTGTTGCAAGTAGAACAGCAGTTTTTGTCGCAATCATCGCAGCAACCTCTGTCTAGAGAAAATTCTCCCTCAGCTCCGAGTCCGATAAACGGAATACAATCTTGGTTGTCTCTGTCTTTCCATGCGTAACTGATGTGTCCAAATATTTTGTGTGAGATTGAACTTGCAGAACGACATCTGTTTAAATCTGATGTAGTTACGATATTTGGTTGTACTGATGTTTTGATTGCATTTACCGAAGTTAAAGACGTTAGGTCATTTCCATTTTCTTTTGCATTGTATGGATTGTCTATTCTTGGATTCAATGTTGGATTATCACCATCTATAGCAGGGTAGTTTTTTCCCCCATAAATTGTTGCGGGTTTTTGTGTTGCGGATAGTCCAAACTTATTTGATCCTTCGTCTTTGCCGTACAGGAATGAGTCACCTTTTATTGCGTATTTTTTATCACATTGACATTTGCAGTTGTCGAGACACATTTTTTCTTTTGTTCTTGCCCACAAGTTGTAACCTAGATCAAATCCTAAGTTGTCTCTTGTGTAGTTCAGTTTAATAGCGAAATCAACTTGAGCATTTATTCTGACATTTACATTCAATGTTGACCAGTTGATTGCGGGTATAAGACTTTTTTTGTATTGATACTCTGCTTTTGTATCGGTTCCATCTATATCACCCTGAATGGTATCTTCATTTGATCCCATTTCTTCTAACAACATATATCGACTATTTGGTTTGCAGCAGAAATCAAATGAACGGCATTGGCATGTTTTGAATAAATGGGTTACGAGTACTTCAAACCAGACTCCCCAATACTTATCATCACATTCTTCACTTCTCCAAAATATCCATGAGCCAGAAAATCCTCCACCAAGTTCCCAGTGTTTCCCATTACCAACAATTGGTTCAAATAATTTTATTGCGTAAGGACGATTTCCTGTTGGAACTGCAGCGTAAACAAATATCCCAAAATGGTGATCTTGCTCAAGAGAAAAATTGTACCCTAAAGCCAGATCAATTTCAGCAACTCTTGTTCTTGAATTTTCGCAATTTGTTATGCGTCCAAATTGCATTGGTGTTTTCATGTCACCCCATGTTGTACTACCTGAAACCGCCTGCAAAAAGTTTGTTGGTAAATTTTTTCTTTCAATTTTTACTTCGTCCATGTAGCCCTCAGAAAATGCAGCTTCACCTTTGTTGATTATTCTTTCACATGGACAGAGTTGCCATTTTGTCCATACAAGCGGAGCATCAATTCTAAAGTATAAACCTTCTTTTAGTTCATCAAGCCCCAAGAAAACATTAAAATCTATAATTGCATTTTGTATACGAGGGCAGAATCTTATTCTGCTGTCATAATCTGTTGGCAATCCAAAGTAATCTGCTAACCATGCATAACGGTGTCTGTTTGCTACACCGCTTCCTTGAATGTATAGTTCGCAACAGTTTATCAAGTCTCTGCCAAATAAGAAGTCTGCAATTCTTTCTTCTCTGAATGTTCGTGTATATTCAACGGCGACAGAAAATAAACCGTATGTTTCATCCTCATCAAATCTGTGAATAAAATCTTGGCAGCCGACCAGTCTTCTTGCGGTATTTCTTCCTTGAGAACGAATTTGTAAAAATGGATAGCCATCGCATGGCCCTAAGCAACACCTATTGCAGTCATAATTACATGTATTGCATGTGTGACATGTCGAACAACATGCATTTTCACTATAAATGGCAAAGCTTGAAAGTAACGTAAAAGATAATAACCCCGCTAATAATTTATTCATAAAAAAACTCCCTTAAAATATTTTAAATTTTGTAAAAATTATTTTTAAATTCATCTACTTGATGTTTTTACCTGTTGCCTCCTTTCGACTTATAATTTTTTTCTAAAAAATTTTTGTTTATATGCCTTAAAAGTTATAATAATTTTTTTTAAAAAAAAAGTTTTTGATTTAACAAATTTGGAAAGAGAGTTACTTGAGCTTGACAAAAAATCAAGAGCTTCGATGGCTGGGGAAGAAGGAGAGGTGGTGCAATAAGTACAGCAATAAAAAATACCTAAATATTTTTAACAAAAAAAATGCTCGAGATAAATCCCGAGCATTTTTTTTGCGCTTTTTATAAAAACTAGTCAAAAGCGAAGCCACCTTTGAACCATAAACCGTATTGGTATACGCCTGCTCTTTTGCAGGTGTCGCAACAGTCGTCACAGCATGAATTGCAGCTGTTACAAGATGATGTTCTGTTTCTCAGCATTACACCATTTGTTGATGTTGTGCATGTTGAGCAGCAGTTTCCGCAACATTTGCTTCTTTGTGCAAATTCAACTTCCCAACCAATACCAATAAATGGTATCCATTCTTGCCCACCTCTTTCTTTCCATGCGTAGTTCAAGCTCCAGAATATTTTGTGTGTAATTGCACTTGGAGATTTTCCGAGGTTTAAGTTGCAGTTTGAGACTAACAAAGGCTGAATAGATGATGTAGCAGCGGTTGTATCAGGAAGTAATAAAACGGGTCTGTTACCGCTTGCAGTGTAGAATGCTTCTTCTGAATTGTCCACGTCACCACAGCAAGAGATCGTGGCGTTACTTGTGGTGTTTCCAAGAGGTATTGTGTTGTATCCTTCGCCTTGCCATCTTCCGTAAACGGGTAAGCAGCCTTTTTCAGCATACATTTTTGGACAGTTACAGCTATCGTTGCAACAGTCATCACAGCATTCGCGACAGAATTTTTCTCCGGTGCGTGCCCACAAGTTGTAACCAAGATCCATGCTCCAGTTTTCTCTCACATAACCAAATTTGAGAACGACATCTGCTTGGAAATTAATTTTTACATCAACATTAAATGTTGACCAGTTGATCGCAGGAATGAGATTTGCGGCGTATTGATATTTAACAGGGGTGTAATCATCAGCTTCACCGGTTAAGTTACCATCTGCTTTCATCATTTCTTGTAATAGCATGTACCTGCTATTTGATTTGCAGCAGAAATCAAATGATCTGCATTGTTTTGTTTTGAACAAGTGTGTAAATGTTCCATCAAGCCATATGCCCAAGTATCTATCATCATATTCGTTGCTTCGGTAGAATATCCACGAACTTGTAATACCAAGTCCAAGTTCCCAGTGTTTTCCGTTACCGACTATTGGTTCAAAAAGATAAGTTGCCGATGGACGTGTACCAGTTGGTGCTGCAGCATGTATGAAGAATCCAAAATGATAATCTTCGTCTGTTTTGAAATTCCATCCCAAAGATGCGTGAATGTCTGCGATGCCAACTTTTGTTAACTTGCAGTTTGTCATAAGGCCATATTTCATCGGGGATTTCATATCGCCAAACATTACATTGCCGCTTACGGCTTCCATGAAGCTATCAGGAAGTTGGCCTCTTGCGATTTCATCAGTGGACATGTAGCCTGCTAGAAAAGTGTTTGTACCAGAATTTCTGATGCATTCGCACATGTTCAGTTCCCATTTGGTCCACGTAATTGGCGCGTGAATTCTAAAGAACATCCCCTCATAACATTCGGCAAGGCCAAGGTATAAGTTTAAATCTACAATGACGTTTTTTATACGAGGGCAGAATGATATGCAACCTTCAAAGTCTGTAGCAAGCCCGAAATAATCAGCGAGCCATGCTTTTGAACTTCTGTCTGTTACATCGGATCCTTGAATTGCTAATGTGTTACAGCAATTTCCTAGATCTCCTCCAAATAAAAATTTATTTATGTGTTCTGGCCTAAATGACCTTGTGTGTTCAAGAGTTATTGCAAATGCGCCATATGTTTTTTCCATGCAATATTTATTGATAAATTGTTGCCAACCTGCTAGTTCGCGAGCAGCATTTACACCTTGTGAACGGTATGATAAAAATGGATAGCCATCGCATGGTCCAATACAGCAACAATCGCAATTACAACAGCAATTGCTTGTGCAGCATGTGTTGTAAGAATTGCAGCAGCAATTTTTTGCGTAGGCTGCTGTGCCTACAAAAAGTGTTAAGACAAGTAAAATTTGTAATAATTTTTTCATAGTAAGAACTCCTTTTTCTTGAGTTGGGTTTTCTATTTTTTGTGATTTGGGTTTTGATAAAACAGACACTTAAAAAAAAATTATGTCATTCCACGACCCCTTTTTTATAGACAATTTTTTTTTATTACTAATAAAATTCTTTATATATTCTAAAAGTAATATGTGTATATTGCAATAATTTTAATTGTGTGCTTATTGATAGAAAAAATGCTCCGGTTTTACCCAGAGCATTTTTTAGTACTAATTTTATTATTGGCTAGGATTAATTTAATTTATAAATTAATCAAAGGATAGGCCACCTTTTAGCCATAGCCCATATTGATATACCCCAGCTCTTTTGCATGTATCGCAGCAGTCATCGCAGCAGCCGTTGCAGCAATTATTGTAACCGTTGCAACATGAGAAGCATGAGTTTGTGTAACTTGTTCCACATGATGTTGAGCAGGAGTTGCAACAGTCGTTGCAGCATGGGTTGCAGCAATCGCAGCTCTTTTGTGCAAATTCTACTTCCCAACCAATTCCAAAGAATGGAATCCAGTCTTCGCATTCATCTCTGTTTTTCCATGCGTAGGTTATGCTACCAAATATTTTGTGCGTAATTGCGCTTGGAGATTTACCCATGTTGAGCATGTTTTGTGCAACCAAGATTGGTTGAATCGATGTTTTTGTTGTGTATGATCCCACATAAGAGAGGGCAGTCCCTGGGGCTGCTGCACCTGCAAAAGCTTCTTTTGGATTGTCAACTCTAGGATTTAATCCTGGCATATCACTTTGAGGTGGATAATTTTTGCCTGAATGAATGTCTGCACAGTTTTGTGTTGCAGATAGAGCTATAGGAATATTGCTTTCACCTTTATAGCCATAAACAAAAGAATCACCTTTCATAGCATATTTTTTATCCGATGGACAAGGGGAAGGGCATCCACAGCAGCAGTCGCAGCAGTCATCACAGCAGTCGCAGCAGAATTTTTCACCAGTACGTGCCCAAAGGTTGTATCCAAGATCGAAGGTCCAATTTTCTTTGACGTAACCAAGTTTTAATACGATATCTGCTTGTACGTCAATTTTTACATCAACCTGGAATGTTGACCAGTTAATGGCAGGAATTAAATTATTTTTGTATTCGTATTCTGCCAAAGTTGCATCTCTGTCTTGTATGAGAAAATCATTTGTTCCCATTTCTTCAAGCAGTGTGTATCTACTGTTTGGTTTACAGCAGAAATCAAATGAGCGGCATTGGCATGTTTTAAACAGGTGAGTAATGGTTGCGTCTAACCACAGACCCATATACCTGTCGTCATACTCTTTGCTTCTCCAAAATTTCCATGAAGATGTGATACCTGCACCAAGTTCCCAGTGTTTACCGTTACCGACGATTGGTTCAAAAAGGTAGCATCCTTTTGGACGGTTGCCCGTAGGAGCTGCAGCATGAATAAAGAATCCAAAATGGTAATCTTCATCTGTTTTGAAGTTCCAGCCCAAAGATGCATGAATATCTGCAAGTCTTGTTTTTGTAAGGTCACAGTTTGTCATGCGGCCAAACTTAATTGCTTCTTTCATGTCGCCCCATGTCACTGTTCCACTCATTGCTTCTGCAAAACTATCTGGTAATTTTGCTCTTGGAATACCTGTGGTTGAAGAATCCATGTAACCAGCTGGGAATCCGGCAGTTCCAGAATCTTTTATGCATTCACACATGTTCAGTTTCCATTTGGTCCATGTTATTGGAGCGTGAATTCTAAAAAAAAGACCTTCTGCAAGTTCATCAAGACCGAGGTATAGATTAAGATCTACAATTATATTTTGTATGCGCGGGCAGAATGACACTCGACCGTCAAATTCTGGCGAAAGTCCAAAGTAGTCGGCAAGCCATGCTTTTTTGTTTCTAATTGGAACTTGAGAACCTTGCACAATTAATGTGTTGCAGCAGTCCAAATCATTTCCGAAAAAGAAATTAGCAAGATATTCTGGCCTGAACGATCTTGTGTATTCAAGTGCTATGCTAAAAGCGCCATATGTTGAATCCATATCGTATTTGTTAATGAATTGTTGCCATCCTGCTATTTCACGTGCAGCGTTGACACTTTGAGAACGGTATGACAAGAATGGGTAACCATCGCATGGTTCTAGGCAGCAGTTGTTGCAGCAATTTGAGTAACAACAGTCATCACATGTATTGCAGCAAGGGCCGCAGCAACCGTATGCTGTCATACCAACAAACAGAGTCAAAATAAATAAACCCTGTAATAATTTTTTCATATTAAAAACTCCTTTTTAGTGAGTTGTCATTTGTTTGGATTGTTTGTTTTAGATTTAAATTAAGAAATGAGGTATTTTGACTTTTCTATATCATACTGCTCCCTTTCATTTTCATATGCAAATTTTTCATTACTAATAAAATTCTTTATATATTCTAGAACCAATATTCAGATATTTCAATGATTTGATTTTTATATGCGTCATATCAGCACAAATATTTTTATAAAAATTTTTCAAAAAAGTAAACGCCCCGGCTTTACCCGGAGCGCTTCTTTGTAGTAATTTCGTTTGTTAAAATTGGTTAGGTGTGTTTTACAATTTTTGAGTACTAGTCGAATGAGAAACCACCCTTAAACCATACGCCATATTGGAATATTCCTGCACGTTTTGACTCTTCGCAACAAGAACTACATGGAGCAGTGCAACACGTACCACAATTTTCTGTGCAAGAATTGCAACACGAGTTGCAACATGTTTTGCAGCAATCTGTGCAACATTCATCAAATGCGCTTTTTTGGGCAAATTCAACTTCCCAACCCATGCCCATAAATGGTATCCAGTTTTCTTTTTCGTCTTTCCATGCATAGCTGAAGCTTCCAAATATTTTATGAGTGATTGCGCTTGGAGATTTTCCTAAGTTGAGCATACAGTGTGAAACCAAAGCGGGATCGGTTGATGATTTCAATTGGCCATTATCATCATAATCGATGAGAAGACGAGAAGCGGTTCCTGCTAACTGAGGCGAATCAACTCTAGGGTTCAGAGATGCAAATTCTCCTATTTTTACGGGATAGTTTTTGCCTCCACGTATATCTGCTTCGCATTGTGTTGCTGTTAGGGGGAATTCTGGTTTGCCTGAGATATCATGATATCCATAAACGTAAGAGTCACCCTTTATTGCATATAGTTTTTTTGCTTCGCAGGTGGAGGGGCATCCGCAGCAGCGATCGCAGCAGTCGTTGCAACAATCAAGACAGAATTTTTCGCCTGTACGCGCCCATAGGTTGTAACCTATATCAAAGCTCCAGTTTTCTCTGAAGTATCCAAGTTTAAGAGCCAAATCCAACTGAGCATTAATTTTTACATCAACGTTAAATGTTGACCAGTTAATGGCAGGAATTAAATTGCTCTTGTATCTGTAAGGAGGTGCTGCTTCATCTGGTTCGGCTATTATTTGGTTATCACCTTCTGCATTTACTTCCATTTCCTCAAGTAGCATATATCTACTGTTTGGTTTGCAGCAGAAATCAAATGAGCGACATTGGCATGTTTTAAACAAGTGGGTTACTGTTGCGTCAAACCAGAAGCCCATATATCTGTCAGAATATTCTTTGCTTCTCCAGAAGATTCGCGATGAGGTAATGCCAAACCCAAGCTCCCAATGTTTGCCGTTACCGACAATTGGTTCAAACAAGTAACATGCTGTCGGTCTATTTCCTGTTGGTGCTGCTATTTGCAAAAATGCTCCAAGATGATGATCTTCATCTAGCACGAAGTTCCAACCTAACGATGCGCGAATGTCAGCAAGTCTTGCTTTTGTTTTCTTGCAGTTTGTCATGCGGCCGAATTTGATCTCCTCTTTCATGTCGCCCCATGTCACCGTACCGCTCATTGCTTCTATAAAACTTTCAGGTAGACTTGCTGCCGGGACTGCTGCGGCGCTCATATAGCCGGCTGGGAATGGTTCATCGCCGATATCGCTTATACATTCGCACATGTTTAGTTCCCACTTGGTCCATGCGATTGGTGCTTGTAACTTAAAGAAGAATTTTTCTCTAAACCCGAGATAAAAATCAAGATCCACAATGACATTTTGTATACGAGGACA
>Ga0180433_10003898_pt1 | contig 21438 bp, 14 predicted proteins | sample SS_ome_8_FD_132980 | JGI IMG/M metagenome (GOLD analysis project Ga0180433, IMG submission 132980) | Hypersaline lake sediment archaeal communities from the Salton Sea, California, USA - SS_1_D_1 metaG | ecosystem: Environmental > Aquatic > Non-marine Saline and Alkaline > Hypersaline >... | reverse complement strand
GCCGCCACCGTCACGTAGCGATAATTCACCGCCGAACGTAACAGCCGATCGTAAAGCGACATCAGCTTTTCCTGGAGTAGCCAACGCTGAAGATCGCGCAAGGGCTGAATTCGCTTGGCGAGCCAGTGTCGCGATGGCTCGTGATTCAGGTCCTGCTTGACCGGTCTTAGCCACTCCGCCAAATGACACGGCAAAATCGACAATGACTCGATAAGCGAGACACTCAAGGCACAAGTCACCACCACGGGCAAAACGCCCATGAAATCGCCGATCCGCCCTTCGATAAACAGCAGCGGCAAAAACGCGCCGATCGTGGTACAGACCGCAACAATGACTGGCCAAGTGACCTCTTCGGCACCGCGGACGGCCGCCAACCGCGGTTCCTCGCCGCGTTCGATCCGGACGTACACGTTCTCGCCAACGACAATCGCGTCATCGACAATCAACCCGAGTACGACGATGAGTCCAAACATGCTGATGAGATTCAGTGTGGCACCCACGACGTGCATCAACAGAATGGCGCCCGCCACCGACAACACCAGCCCCATCATGACCCAGAAAGCGATTCGCCAGTTCAAGAACAGCAAAAGCGAAAGGAAAACCAGAAACAGGCCCCACAACCCATTGCGTTTCAGCAGGTCGAGGCGTCCCTCAATGTAGCGCGACAAATTACTATGCAACTCAGCCCGAATTCCCGCAGGTAACGGTTCGCTACGTGCTTGCCGCCAAATCGTGTCCAGCTCCGTCTCCATACCCAACGTGTGCTTGACCCGACCCATGAAATCCCGCTCCAATACCAAACCCTTCTTGCCAGCGACGAAGGCCTTGATCTTGGCGGCAATATCAATCGCATCTTGATCGCCAGTTTTGTAAACCGTCACATCAACCGCCGGCTTCCCGTTGAACCGACCGATGATGTCGCTGTCCTCAAAACCGTCAATCACACAGCCCAGATCACGCACCCGGACAATCGCGCCCGTGGGCGTCGTATGCACAATCGTTTCCGTGATACGATCGACGTCGTCGGTTTCCCCCAAAGTTCGGACGGCCACGTTTTGTCCGGGCGTTTTGAGTTGCCCGCCCGGCAAGTCGAGATTCGCCTGACGGATCGCTTGCGCCACTTGAGCCAACGATAAATGATACTCGACAAGTTTCTCTGGACCGACTTCAACCGTTAGTTCCGCTTTTCGTGTTCCCCCAAGCTCGACATCGGTGATCCCCGACAACAGCAGAATGTCGTCCCGCATCCTGCGACCCGCATCCTTGAGCGTTTTTTCGTCAACGTCGCCGAACAAACCGATCGAAATCACCGGCAGAATCGGCTCAAACTTCATCACGCGCGTTTCTTCCGCCTCTTCAGGCAACTCATCGCGCGGAATCGCGTCCACCGCAGCCTTGAAGTCATTGACCGCTTGATCGATATCCTTAACGTCACTCGTCATTTCGACGATGATCGCACTGAGCCCCTCCATCACCTGCGTCTCAATACGGTCGATGTGCTCAACATCTTTGATGGCTTCTTCGAGCCGAAGCGAAATCCCTTTCTCAACTTCGGCAGGTGTCGCACCCGGATAAGTCGTGGAGATGAGGACCTGCTTCGGCCGCGATTCGGGGAACATCTCCCGCACCAGCGTCAACCCGCCAAAAACACCGCCGACGAGAATCGCCATCATCAACACCCCGACTAAAACGGGGTTCTCAACGCTGAACCTGGGAATCGAAGTCATTTCTTGTCAGCCAGTATTTCAGGCAGAACACTCGATGCCGTCCTGACCCCATCATCCGGCAACATTTCCGCAACCCGAACGTCAGCCCCTTCAAACAGCGCATCAAGGTTGCTCGTAATCACAACATCTCCGGATTGAAGTCCCGTCACGATGCTCTGATCCACGAGATGCCGTACAACGCGAACCTCACGCCGTTGAACCGCGCCAACCCCATGCGCGTCGCCTTGAAAAACAAAAACGTGATCATTTTGAACCACGCCCCGAGGAACTGTCAGAACATTCTCCAGCGTGTCGCCCTCGATCGTGGCCTGCACAAAGTAGCCCGGCATGAGCCGGTTCGCCTGCTCCGCGTTCTTTACCTCGACGTAGAGCTTGAATTGCCGCGTCAGCTCGCTCGCACTGGGCGAAATGCGCTTGGTATGCCCGCTCCAACTCGTGCCGTTCATGTTCCCTGACGACAGCGAGCACGCAGCACCCACCTGCACACGACCACGTACAGATACCGGTAATTCGATTGGAACCTCGATCAAATCAGGATCAAGGATTGAAACCAGCAGAGCCCCGACCATAACACGTTCGCCGATTTCTACCGTCAATTCGTCCACTTGCCCGTCGAACGGCATGACGACCCGACATCGTTCCAGACTCAGTCGGGCCAATTCCACATCTGCTTCGTGATTCCGGCAAGTGGCCGACAATTGGGCACGCTGCGTCGGAAGCAGTGCTTTGCGATTCTTCAGCTGCTCTAATTCCCGCCTCGCACGCTCAAGGAACCGCCGTGCACCCTCGTATTCTGCCTTTTGCCCCATATTCCGCTTGTAGAGCCGTTCAATACGCTGGAACTCCCACGTCAGACTCGCGAGTTCGGTCTCGGCGCTTTCGACCAACAGGTCGATCGAACGCTCCTCGACATCCAATTGCGCAAGCTGAGCTTGCGATGCGGCCAGCAAACCTTCGGCTCGCTTCAACTGCTCTTGGTAGTCACGATCGTCGATGACCAGAAGCAATTGCCCCTTCTTGAAATAGGAACCCGGCTTGAGAAGCTCAGCAATTTCGACCACTTCACCTGAAACCTGAGCGGAGATGCGAGCGTAACGATCCGCTCGGGCGGTACCGTACCCCAGGATCTTTTCGACGACCGTCTGCGGCCGTACTGTAATCGACTCGACGAAAATAGGCGGCCGGTCACTCTCCGCCATCGGCGGCACCGGCTTCGTCACCACCAACAAGAAGGAGCCTAAGGCCCCAACACCGATCAGCACGACTATCAGGATCAATGAAAAGATAATTTTGCGTCGCATGAGGTTTCTACAGGCTTACTTACGAAAATCACAGGAGTGGAGTTCACGGATAGTCAATTATAGGCACCTGGAATAGTCGAGCAACTGACGAGCACACACGCCATCCCTCGGCCCCCGACAACCTAAAACTCCCCTTATCGCCGTTGGGTAGCACTGGCCAGACACCCAAACGGCAACCCCACCGACCGGCCAGGCAGAATATTGACGGGACCGCCCCTCCAGCCGACACTCTTAACGGGTGCCCGACGAGGTGTGGCTCGAACAAACCCGCAACAATTTCCGGTAAGGGGTTGCGGGCACACCTAACGACACGTAAAAATACAGGGTAACACGTGGCGTGCAGTCCATCACGTCATTTCCCGGGCGCGTGACGGCATAAGATCCAAAAGTATGGAACTCATCAACGCTACTTCAACCTCAGACTGCGACTTGCCCGGATCCTCCTCGCAACCGGCTCCGCGCCAAGCGAAACCCAGTCCGCCACACGATGAGTGGATTGATCGCAAGATTCAACGTTGGCAGTGGCGGTTCTCACCCGATTGGGAACCCCTCTTGAACGGCAACGGTTCGCCGGATTGGCTCCATCTGGAAAACGATCAACGGGCCACACTCGTCAAGGTCAACGACGGCCGTCAGGTCTGGTGCGTTCAGATCGGCCAGAAGTTGGTCTTCGCGAAAATCGCCCTGCCCACCAAACGCTGGCCGCGCTGGAGAAAGGTGCTGCGGGGTTCGGATGCCGCTCGCGAACTCCGAATCGCTAACTACGCCGCCGCTCACGCGATCGATACGGTTCACCCGGTCGCTCTGGCTGAAGCCCCCATCAACAAAATCGGCCCCGCCAGTGTCTTGATCACGGCCGGCGTTCCTGATGCGGTCCCTCTCAACGAATTCTGGTCCGCTTTAGACCCCGCTTCCCCTTCGACACGCGCCACCAAAAACCAAGTGATCGATGTCGTCGCGCACCTCATCGCACATGCCCACCAAAATGGATTCGAGCACCTCGATCTCCATGCCGGAAACGTCCTCGTCCAACCGAGAGGCGAAGACGGCTACCGAACGCTATTCGTCGATTTACACAATATTCGTACCGCGCAACCCGTCAGCGACGAAAGTGTCACGCGCAATCTTGCTCAGTTCAACCAGTGGTTCAGTCTTCGCGCCCTACTGACCGATCGCCTTCGCTTTCTCGATCGCTACCTCCACTGGCGCGACGTCGTGGCCGCCGACAGCGACTTTGCCCGACGCCTCGGATATACCCGCGTACAATTGCTCCAATCGCTCTCGCATGCCGCCCACGCACATGCCAAGGCCCTATATGCCAAACGCGACCGTCGTGTTATGCGCACCGGTCGTTATTACGCGCAACTGAAGTTGGAAAAGCGTTGGCAAGGCCACGTATTCTTGTTTGCCAAGCATCCGGTTCCCGGGTCGCGTGCCTCCCTGCTTCAATTCACCGTCAAGCAATGGGCCGACTGGCTGCGCGATCCCATCGAACGCATCAAGACCACCCCGCGTCGAAGTATCATTAAGGATTCATCGAGTGCAACCGTTTGCCGTGTACAACTGCCGATCGAGAACCACGAGCCCCTCGAGATCGTCATCAAGCGCGCGATACCGCGTAACCTACTCAAACGTATCAAGAACACGTTCCGAACGTCGCGGGCTATGCTGACCTGGCAACGCGCCAACGCCCTGCTCAACCGGCAAGTTCCCACGGCTCGTCCGCTGGCCGTTCTCGAACGACGACGGTTCGGCCTCCTACGTGATAGCCTCATCATCACCGAGTACATCGCCCACGCCAGTGACCTCGACACCGTCCTAACCGTTCAAATGCGCGAATTGAGCGAGCCGCAACAGCGTGCCCTCAAGAAAACGCTGCTTGTGTCCCTGGTCGATGTGGTTCGTCGGCTACACGAACGCGGCTTTACCCACCGGGACCTCAAGGCTCCCAATATCATGGTGCAATGGAATTCTCAGTCGGATGAACCGCTACGCGTCATGCTCGTCGATCTCGACGGGATTCGACAAGGCCGCTACCCGAGGCACCAAGCTTATCTAAAGGCGATCATGCGACTCAACGTCAGCCTCGACCACTGCCGACGCGTTTCGCTTACCGATAGATTGCGTTTCCTCAAGCAATATCTCAGCAGGCCCGGTCGACCTGACCCGGATTGGAAACCCGTCTGGCGAGAAATTGCCGACCTAGCCGAACTCAAACGTCAAGTGCAATCACGCCATCAAAAACGTATGCTCAAGAAATACGGTCGAATCTGAAGCCGCTCTTCCGCCCTGCCAGAAAAGTCTGCTGTCAATCGGAAGACGATCTTACGATCACTCATCGCCCGGCGGGTTCGGCTCCTTGGGTTCAGCTTGCTCCAATCCCGGCTGTCGCTCCACGACAATCGTTCGCGCAAGCAAATCGCCGATTCGCTGTCGATTGGTCGTAAAGAAAATGACCAGCATGAAAGGCCAAATCAGCAGGGCCGGCTCGAGTTCGATGAGCTTGGTGATATTTCGAATGACAATCTGAACCGTGTTCGGGCGTTCCAACGACTCCGACAAAACCATGGAACCCAGCAAACGTTTGCCCGGCGTAGCCCCCATCAGTAACTCGAGAACCAAACAATACAGGGCATACATCAACCGAAAACTCACACCCGCCCACAACAAACTGGCCGGCGCCTCCAGCGACCGCAACGTCTCCTCGTCCCCCGAGCGAAAAGCGGCGGAAAGCTCCTTTGAAAACGGCAACAACGGCTCATACCAAATCATCCCCGCCACGATCATGGCGGGAAGAAGATCGATCAGTGCTGCGACCGCCCGCTTGCCCGGCCCGACAATCGAGTAACCCGCCGGCAACGCGACGGGTAATGATATCTTCTCCCGGCGAACCCAAAGGACCAACAGCATGACGGCCCCGACGATCATCATCGCAAACAGATCCTGCGGGGCAGCCTCGCCTCGTTCGCCGCCCCTCCCAAGGACTGGAATCACCTGGAAGGGCTCGGCCGGAGGACCCTCCGCAACCGCCCGCCAGGATGCAGCTTCTGCATCCCCCTCCTCACCCATCCTGAGTGCCATCAACTGGTCACCCAAGGAAGAAAGAGCGGCATTGGTAGGCAAGTAAATCGTTTGGCCGTCACCGTCCGCCTGCAGCGATGATAACGCATCCCATACGCCATTCTCGCCATTTTTCGGCAACCAAACCCAGCGATCACAGCGCATCAAGGGGCTTTGTTCGCCATCATCGACGAGTCCGGCAAAAATCACTTGCCGATTGATCACCGCCGCTATGCTATGGTGGACCGCATGCGCGAGCTGAATGGGCTTCTTGACACGCCATCGGCCCTCTTCATACGTCGCGTAGTGAATTCGCGAGTCATCCTCTTCGGACTGCCAAAGTAAATGATGCGCATCAACGGATACACACAGCCACACACGTGCGTTGGGTTCACAACCCCCTGGCCCCGCAAACCCGGGCCGCCAAGTACTGCCATCATACTGAACCAGATGGACCACATCGGACGCAACCGCCCCAACTTGCGTCGTCACCGTCGTTCGTACCGGCTCCTCTACGTCAACCTCACGCGTCGCCGACGGTTGTGTGCCCCGTCGCGCAACACGCTTGGCCCATCGCGACCACACGGCTTTTGCCGTCTCCGGCTTCACGACGGCCCACAACATAGGCCGCTCGCGCGTCGCTTCGCCGGCAATCGCGAGAGGAACGACTCGACCAGGCAAATGCTGCTCACGACGCCCCCATGATTTCGCGTATTGGTAATGCGTTCCGTTTTCAAAAAAGACGTGCAAGTTTTCACCCACCACGGCCAAACGATCGATTTGACGAATCTGAGGGCCAATCGAAATGGCCGGAACCATACGCGGCTTCGTCTTTTCGCGATAACCCAGCCAGTTCACCCATTGGTCCGCTTCGGCACTCCATTCGCTGATAACGGCCCAGACGACATAATCGTTCCCTGCCGCAGCAAGCCGATACGACGTCCCTTTTTCGGAGCCATCAGCGCGGACCGCCGCCGCCAGCAAGGCAAGACCGAACAAAAAAGCCCAAATACGCAAGGGGGAAACACCTGTCAATTGAATTCGAGAAACCATGAAATTCTCACCGGAGAGCGGGTTCGCCGGCCGGAAACGTTGCAGGCCAAGATGAATCGGACCGTAGACGCGTCACGCGACGACACCACTCCCATTCAACCTTGCCCCGGTCCAAAGGAGATCGCTCAATATACGCTTCGACCTTTCGATTGTCGGACCGCTGCATCCGGACGAACCGAAGTTCGACGTGACTACTTGTCTTCTTTTGCTCGATCAAGATTCGATGGGGCGCCAACACGGAACTACCTTCGATCGTCTTGTAGTCATCCAGCGTCGCCTGGATCAACTTGTGTCCTTCACCATCATAGTAGAGGATCAACCGCACCAAGTACGGCGGCCGTCGATCCACAAAAATGGATTTCGTATAGTAAAGCCGATTCGCGGCATCTCTGCCTAAAAAGGTTAACACGTAGCGTTCGGACCGAACCTCAAATAAAGGGCCGGCAGGACCGGACGTCGCCACCGGCAACTCGTTCAACCCAAGAATCTCCACCAGATAATCGGGACGCAGAGGCAGCTCCTCAGCCTCAGCCGTCTCTGCTTCCTCGTGCATACCATAAATGTACCTCGGCTTGTCAACCTTTTCCCAATACCAGAACTCCGCGTCGTTTGAACCCAGTTCAATACTTCCCGCCAACGGGTGACTCAGCCGAGCAAGAAGACACCGGGGCTTTTGAAAATAAAGCGTGCCATTCGTGTCGAACGACTCAAAGCGTTCCGTCGCCGGATGCCGTACTTTCCCGGTCGCGGTCAAAGGACTGGCTTTCAAGAGGAAATCCATCTCCGACACGTTCCGATTGACACGTGCGATCACCTTATCCATCGGCACATCATCCACGACAGGCTCCAGAACCTGACGAGGGGGGGGGCAACCGGTGCAACAGATCAGCACCGTCGTCATCAGTAAGGCAATCCAGATTCGCAGACCGTCATGATCCCGCACTGTCGGCCTCACTTTGCACCACCGCATCGACGGCACCACCTGAGTCATTCCCGTCTGCCGATGCACCGGAACCGTTACCTGACTCATTCTCTGAAATACCAGCCTCGGCAGGCCTTTCCACGTGTTCCTCCGCGTCCGAACGATCCTCAGCCGACTCCTCATCAGAATCGGTTTGCTGCATCAACTCCAGGGTTTGCACGTTACCGGCCAAAATGGCCGTCAACTGCTCACTCAAGGCTTCCACTTGCGCGTCCGTCAAATGCGGGTTGAGAACCCGATGAATGCTTTGTTCGCGCACCAAACGCATCTGCCAGTATTCTTTCTCGCCGTCCCGAAGGGTCTGCTCGAACTTCAGCCGCCGCTTACGCATCAACAGCAACCCCAACACAAACCGAAACTGCTGTTTCATCTCCGACTCGGCATCTTCGAGCCGCAAGAACAACTGAAGAAGAATCTCTTGATCGATCGCGATCACCGACGGCTTTTTCTCCCGCACCAGTACACGTGCACGCCAGAAGCAGAAACACTCCGCCGGCGGACCGGTCCACGATTCCTCACTGTAATCAAGCCGTTCAAAGCCATCGCGTCGCTCGAACAAAACCACATAGTACGACTCACCTTCAGCAAACGCCCGGCCGGTCGCTGAACACCTACCTGTTGATTTCGAGAATTCCCAATCGTTCGCCATGACTCCGCCAACGTAAACGATTCTTCGCTTGTCGTAAACAATCCAGAAAAAACGGCCGGCGAATCACCGGCCGAATTCCACAACAAGTTTGAACCGAACACGACAAACCGCGCTTCAACCCCGAATCGCTCTAATTTTCACTCGGCTTGTCACCCTCGCGACCCTGCTCCTCGCCACCGCCCTCTTCGGGCCGCTCCGATTCGTCACGCCTCTCTTCCTCAGATACCGGGCCAGGTTCCGGCGGTGCAGACTCCGCTTGCGGAGCCGTACTCTCCTCAGGCTCCGCCGGTGCAACTTCTGCTGGGGCTGCCATTTCGGCTGCAGGTTCACTCGGTGCTGCCGGCGTCCAACTTGTCGGAACACCCTCTTCTTCCTCACCTGCCTCCGTATAGACGTCTTCCAGGTCCGTGGCGTCCACTTCGCGCCTCAGCAGATAATAAATAATGGTTGAACCTGTCAGATAAAACGACACCAGGAGAGCGCCCAACAAAGCGACCACCAAACCCACCCAGATGCACACAAGAAACGCAGCAACCGCATCGCCACCCTCCATCGCAAACGGTAAACCCGCAGGCGTGAGTTCCGCAAACGTCGGATAAGGCCAGATCGCGTCGATCTTGTTGGCGGTCGCAACTCCTGTGCCGGGCCTATCCGCAAGTCCCATTCCACGCCCGACAAACAACCGCGTCAGCGTAAGCATCACCAACACAAAGAACCGAGCGAACAGGTAAATCAGGGCACCGTATACTACCGCAACACCGGCATACAGAGCCGTCCGCCAAGGTTTTGTATGAACATAGCTATAGCAGCGGGACATCGCATCAAAGCAATCAGAACCTTCCACCGCAATCGTCGGCCACATCAAACTCCCACCCCCGATTGCCCCCAAGACGACCAATGTCATCACGAACCCGCCGGCCAAGGCTAACACCATGCCCAATCCACCTAGGACATCGCCCAACAGCGGAATCGACATGAACAGGCCACCCAGGAACAACAACACGCCAATAATCAGCACAAGCGCGATCGGCAACAGCGGCGCAGACACGAAACTGAAGAACTTGCGTTGTGCGAACATCAATGCCGTCTTTACGGGTACCTGTTCACCCAACGCTACGTTGATCGCAGTCATGCGACAAATCGCACCACCGGCCAGTACCGCAATCGCCAGCGCGTCCACGAGGAACAACAGCGCAAATACCCAGTGCTCACAGATCATCCACTGAAGGCCGCGTAACGCCAACACAACGCAAGGCAGCACGCCAATCTCTGCACCGGCCATACCGGTCACAGCGGCGGCGCGTCGTCCATCAAGAACGGTATCCACCGAACCCAGAAAGTTCAGATGACTACCCGCCCCCAACATCCGTGCAACAACCGACTTCTCATACCGCACAAAACTCCCAAAGATCCCTTGCGACTCTAACGCCCGAAGCTGCCTATACACGGGCGTATACTGCCGAGCCAACGCTGCAACTTTTTCCCTCTTCCCGTCCTCGTCCTTGAGCCGCTTGACTTCTTTGGCGTACTGATCCTCGAGATCATCCAGCCCGTCCTCGATCACTTCAGCAATCTCGCCTCGACCCGCAGCAAGATCCTCCTCCAAGTCCGTCGGTGGATTGATACCCAATGCCTTCGTGGACGCAAAGGCCGCCCGAATTCCTTCCAAGCGACGCGGCTCACTCACCTGCGTACGCCATGCGTCGATGTCGGCCACCTGCCAAAAGACCTCAACCTCCCCCGTCAGCGGTCGGCACTTCTCAGGCCAGATGCCATCTAGAATCAAGCCCCACAACCCGATCACCAAAAGACCGGCCAAGGCCAGCCCTAGCTTCCCGGGGTGCATTGCCATCCGGAACGTGCGGAAGACATGCGTAAACGCAAAACACTCGGTCCAATGAATCCGCCGAAGTTCCGTCGGTTCCTCTGCCATCGGTCTCTCCTCCAGCAGGTGTATTGTTTTTCACGTGTTAGCCAAAGTCAGCCATCGCCACGCCGCGCCGACGTATGACGACAAACCCGACCCGTTACGGGTACCCATCATCCAAAAAGCGACGTCCGTTACGCCACTTTCCACTCCGACTGCTGAAGCCGGTATTATACGCTCACCTTACCCTCCGACAACACCTCCTCATTCTTCGTTTGGAGACTTCAATAAGGCCCGCTGCCGAGACCGGCCATCTCCACAGGGGCCGGAAACCGGGACGGGTTTCGTAGCGACAGTCGATCGACCCGTCTCCCGCTAAGTTGAGTGGTCATCGCGTTCCTGCAGCCCCTCATCGGTAGGCCCACCCCCCTCCTCGACGATCCGGTACTCTTCGTTCAGCCACCGCCCCAGATCAATCATTTTGCACCGCTTACAACAGAACGGACGGAAAGGTACCTCATCTCGGGACAGATACGAAACCGTCTTTCCGCAAATTTGACATTCCAATACTGCCATAATCCTCGCCCAACCAAACTTCAAACGGTCCCCAAATCAACCACGATCATTCCACGATGCTATCATATCTCTCCGCCCCCCGAGCCTCCAGGGTGAACGCGCCCTTCAATGTCGGAATGAAGGGAAAACCGTCGCAGGCGACACATCAGTTTTTTGGCGGGCTACGTTAATCGTTCCCGATGTGCGGGACGATCCACAGACGTCTCTTATCTTGGGTTGCGATGCGGATTTATTGCTGAATCAGATGACGTATCATGGGGTTGGCTTGTTGGCTGGCTCGTCACGGTTCGGATTCGCAGAGGCACGGGAACGGTCGTCGGCAAAGTCGTTTGACGCGATGCGGGAGGAATCTTACCCGTAGCCAAAGCGACCGGTTGATTGGGACGGAGCAGCCTGGTGTCGGAAATCGCGTCGCGCGAGTCGACTTCATCACCGTGCTTCGTGAGGTCCGCAGGCAATGTGGCGGCAGCTTCCGTAGGCCGAATCGGTAAGTCAATCATCGCTCTTACCCCTCGCTCGTCGGCATCAAGGGCCGGGCGCGACTCAGCACGTCGCCGCCCAACGCTCTTTTTCGCTGCACGCGTCGTCACCACCACATCATCAGCGGGTACAGAAGAAGCCGACGAGCTTCGTAGCGACGCTGCTTTCAGCTTGCGCAAGAACATGCCGAATCGCTGACCGAGCTTGGAATCGAAATCACTAACTGAGGGTTGTGTGGCCAATCCCCACGCACGCTTATTGTGAGCCAGCGAAGGGCCTTGCGATTGATCGTCGCGAATCTTGGCTACGCCATTCGCCTGCAAGCGGTCAGCAGTGGCCGACTCCATCACCGTATTGGTGCCACTGCCACGTGTATCCACCTCGTCGGCTACGCTCTTCTCTTTGTCCGTCGCGATTGAACCGAATTGGCGTTCCTCGACCTTGGCCGCCCGATCACGCGTCTTTATGTCCCGATCGCTCGGTTTTTCAATGTCAATGGCAGACTCCTCCGCCTCCTCAACCCTTTCGATGCTTTGGCCCGTATCGCCCTTTGCTTGCGCTCGCGACAAACCCTCCGAGCTTGCTGCAGGCAACCCAGGTGGTTTTAGCATGTCGTCTGTCCGCATCACAAACTGGTCGCGTGACACAAGCGTCGCCGACCCATGATCCCGAAACGACCACATGATATAACCCGCCACGGTCGTCATCGCGATCACCGCAGCCGCAGCCACCCAATGCCCGCTAAGCGACACTCGACTGCGCCTGGCGTGGTGTTCGGTCGGCACCTCTCCCAGTAGCGCTTGCCGCTCCAGCCGTGAACGCATCGTTTCCAACAGGTCGTCCGAGGCTCTTGCCCGCGGCAGCGATCGTACCGATTCGGTCGTGACCCAAAGCTCCGCTAGCAACGCCCGAGCTTCCGCATCGACGGCCAACAGTGTTTCAACTTCCTGACGTTCCTCCGGCGATAGCTCGTCATCGATGTACGCTGAGAGCTGCTCTTCAAGTTGTTGGCGAAGCTTCTCATCCATACGGCGATCCACCCGGCAAAACGACGTCAGTCGAACGATACCATCGGCTTGAGCTTTCCACGTAAGGCCATGCGTGCGCGATGCAGACGCGACTTCACGGTGCCCACTGATATTTCGAGAATCTCGGCCATCTGGTGATAATCGAACGACTCAATATCGCGCAATACGATGACGGCTCGCTGGTCTTCATCCAGCTGCGCCAGTCCGTCCAAAACGCGCTGTTCCGTCTCACGTGCCGATAAACGCGCCGGCGGTTCCTGGGACTCGTCCGACACACGGGCCACCAACTTGGCAGCCTGATGATCTTCCGACCTCTGACCGTCATGACCGTGCAAGGACAGCTTCACGCGACGAGCGGCCTTTCGACGATGTGAAATCGACAGGTTGACGGCAATCCGAAAAAGCCACGTGTAAAAATGGGCCTTCTGCTGAAATGTGCCGATCTTCTCCAGTGCCTGCAGAAAAGCCTCCTGCGTCAAGTCTTGCGCGTCTTCAAGATGGCCCGTTATACGCCAACAAGCATTCAAAACACGGTCCTGATACTCAGCCACCAGCCGGCCAAAGGCAACCATGTCGCCGGCACGAGCCTGTCCAGCAAGCCGAGTCTCCTCCACCATTCGAAGTTCTTCGACAAGTCGGCTCCGTCCGGACGATGTATCACGCCCCGCCGACCGGCCCTGCTCAACCGCGGCTGGATCGCTGGTCACCAACTTGCCGGCCCCTTCGGAGGCCACCGGTTCCTTTGTCATTAGACGCTTCCGCAGGCCGCGGGTTCCCAAGAAAGGACGAATTCCAGCCATCAATCATCCCGGCGGACCGAGGCGAGGTCAACCGTAGTCGGTATCACCCTATTCGTTGCTCCGGCTCGGTTCACACGGCTCAAAACTGAACATTTCACCGTCGCTGTCAACTTGGACGCTATCGCCGTCGCTGAATTCACCGGCCAACAAGCGACGCGCGAGCGGGTTTTCGATCTCACGCTGAATCAGTCGCTTCAACGGGCGTGCACCGTAAACCGGGTCGTAACCGTCCTGGGCCAATTGTGCTTTGGCTCGCTCGGTGAGCTGAATACTCATGCTGCGGTCGCGCAGTCTGGCCTGAAGTCGATCCACTTGGATCGTGACGATCTGTGCCAGATCCTCTTCGCTGAGTCGATGGAAGATGATCGCTTCATCAATCCGGTTGAGGAATTCGGGCCGGAAGTGTTTCTTGAGCTCCTCGCGTACGCGCGCCTCAATCTCAACATCGAGCGCCTGCTGCTCTGAAAGCTGCTGAATCAGTGCACTACCCATGTTACTTGTCATCACGACAATCGTGTTGCGGAAATCCACCGTACGTCCATGCCCGTCCGTCAGCCGTCCATCGTCCAGCACCTGCAACAGAACATTGAACACGTCGTGATGGGCTTTCTCGATTTCATCAAGCAAGATCACGCAATAGGGCCGACGATGAACCGCTTCCGTCAGTACGCCACCTTTCTCGTAACCGACGTAACCGGGCGGGGCGCCGATAAGACGCGCCACGGAGTGCTGCTCCATGAACTCGCTCATATCGATTCGGATAAAAGCCGCTTCATCGTCGAACAGAAAATCCGCCAGCCGCTTACACAACTCGGTCTTCCCCACGCCCGTCGGACCCAAGAAAAGGAACGAACCGACCGGTTGATTGGGATCACTGATCCCGGCTCGGCTTCGGCGAACCGCATCGCTCACCGCACGAATGGCTTCGGTCTGCCCAATCACACGCTTGCTGAGCGCTTCTTCCATTCGCAAAAGCTTCTCTTTCTCACCCTCCAACATCCGTGATACCGGTATGCCGGTCCATTTGTTGACCACTTCGGCGATCTCTTCTGCCGTCACTTCCTCATGCAACAACGCATTACCAGAGGCCTGGACGCGAGACAATTCCACTTCCCGTGCATCGAGTTGGCTATTCAACTCCCGCAGTTCACCGTACTGAATCCGTGCCGCCCGCTCCAAATCCCCGGTCCGCTGCGCATTATTCAATTCGTTCTGCTTGGCTTCGATCTGCTCTTTGAGTGACTTGACCTCCTGCAAAGCCGACACTTCCTGCTCCCAACGTCCGGTGAGTGCCATGTTTTGCTCATTCAGGTTCGCGATTTGTTTTTCGACGTTTTCCAGTTGTTTCTTGGAGCCCTCGTCTTTCTCCTTGCGTAAGGCTTCGCGTTCGATTTCCAACTGCATGAGCCGACGCCGAATCTCGTCCAGCTCCGAAGGCATCGAGTCGTTTTCAATCCGCAACCGCGAAGCGGCTTCATCCACAAGATCAATGGCCTTGTCCGGCAAGAACCGATCGGAGATGTAACGATTCGAAAGCGTTGCCGCTGCAACCAAGGCAGAGTCCTGAATGCGTACGCCATGATGGGCATCGTAACGCGGCTTGAGGCCACGCAGAATGGCGATCGTATCTTCCACCGTGGGTTCACTGACATAAAGGGGCTGGAAACGCCGTTCCAACGCTGCGTCCTTTTCGATGTGCTTGCGATATTCATCCAGCGTGGTAGCGCCAATACAACGCAGCTCGCCCCGTGCCAGTGCTGGCTTGAGCAGATTGCCGGCATCCATCGCCCCTTCAGCCTTACCCGCACCGACGATCGTGTGCATCTCGTCAATGAACAGAATCACCTGCCCATCGCTTTCCACGACCTCACGCACCACAGCCTTGAGACGGTCCTCGAATTCGCCGCGATACTTGGCCCCAGCAATCAGTGCCCCCAGATCCAGCGCACAAACGCGCTTCTCCTTCAGTCCTTTAGGCACATCCCCATTGACGATCCGTAATGCCAAACCTTCCACAATGGCCGTCTTACCAACACCCGGTTCCCCAATCAGGACCGGATTGTTCTTCGTGCGGCGAGTTAGAATCTGCATGATGCGGCGAATTTCCTCATCACGCCCCACCACCGGGTCGATTTTTCCTTTCCGCGCCAACTCCACAAGATCCCGGCCATAACGTTCCAACGCCTGATAGGTCTCTTCCGGGTTCTGCGTGTCAACCCGCTGCTTCCCCCGTATATCCTTCATCGCCGACAAAATCGCTTCAGGCGTCACCCCGGCGATCGACAGAACCTCTTTGGCTGGTGATTTCACGTCCGCCAACGCCAGCAACAAATGCTCCGTCGAGATGTACTTGTCTTTCAGGCGATCGGCATGTTGTTGGGCCACCTGCATCACCTGTTGCAGTTCCGGAGCGGCGACCGTCTGACCCCCGGTCACCCGCGGCCGACGGGACAACTCGCTTTCGGCAATTTGGCGCAAACGGTCGGTCTTGACGCCGATCTTCTCGAGAAGAGGCACAATGATCCCGCCCCCGTTGTCACTTCCGCCACTGAGCAAACTCAACAGTACATGCAGGGCTTCCACTTGAGCATGCCCGGCTGACATTGCCTGTTCCTGTGCGTTCTGCAGCGTCTCAGATGCTTTGACAGTCAATTGATCCATTCGCATCGCAAACCCTCGCTTCCTGGTCGGCGCATAACCTTCCACACAGGCAGCTGCAAAACGCATACCACCACGAATTATACGTGTTTAAACACAACAAGGGCGATTATCGAGATCCAACGAGGCAGTCCTGCCATTTTGGCAGAGGCCTAAGGTAAGTAAGCGGAGCTCGCGCGTCCAGAAGCGGGTGACGATATCGTCGGCTCGTTCGGCACATAGCACGCCAAGATCACGGGCCATTCCGGCCGCTGCTCCAGCGTTGGCACCCGACGATGCGTACGGCACAAAGCCGTATCCACATCATCCGGTATAGAAATCCGTCCAAACCAACCGAACTGAACCACCCAGATGCGGTGTTTACTGCCGACGGTCTGCCGTTGCCGATGGGCGGCAGCGACCAGACGATCCAACCACTGGGGGTCGGCAACACGAGGCACCATCTTGTGGTGCGGCGGTTGACCCGCGTAAACAGGCCGGCTGGAACAAAACAATTGATCCGCTGAGACGCAATCTCCCAGGCGATAGACCGTCTGATCCTCAAACCAATAGGGCGAAGAAAAAACGAGGTCGTTCGGCCCGAGCCGCGCACGCAGATAGGTAAAGGCCGGCGCCGTCACATGGCGACGCGGCAAACCTCGGTAAACCTGCAAACACCAAGTTCCTGCCCAGGCAAGCGAGAGAACCACAACGATCGCTACAGGCCAGCGTCGAAAGATTGAAGGTGTCTTGGCCGCCCCGCCCAAACCAACCCCCAGCACGACAGGCCACCAGACTGGCAACAAGGTACGAACCAAAATACTTGGCACCGTTCCAATGCTGCCAACGACAATCATGGTCACGTAGAAAACGGGTGAACAAGCCAACGCCAGAACCGGCCGACGAAGTTGCCGATCACACAACCCGGCACAGACCAACAACGCGGGAGCAAACATGAGTAGGCGTTCGATCGCAAATGTTGTCCATACGACACCGGCGACGGGATATCTCTTGGCCCAACTATCCAGGACCTTCAGCCCGAAGAACTCCTCGAACAGCATCCGGGCACGATAACGATCAACCAACTCGATCCACCAATCACCGGCCACGGCATGCGAACTCGCCCAATGCATACCAAACCCAATCATCGGGCTTGACAGAAACAACCATACGATCGGCCCCGCCCCAAACGACAAGCGGAGCCAGGCGCGCTTTTCATCCCGGATGACGCCATAAACCAACACCATGGGGTACACAAAAATCCCCACCGCGTGACAGTGGGCGGCCAAGGCGCCGAGTATACCCAACCCGATCGTCCATCGGCGTGACCATTGATTTCGACTGGCTCGTTCCGCCGCCCATAAGCAAAGCACGGTGACCAGACTCAACAGGCTATAGACGCGCAACTCCTGGCTGAAATGAACCGGCACATGGGAAAAGGCCGCCAGTAGTCCCACCGGCCACCATGCGCGCGGATGAATCTCCGCTGCCAATTTCATGAGGACGCCAACGGTGGCAACGCCGAGCAACACCGGGAGCAAACGCAACGCCCATTCAGAAACAAAACAGAGCGACCAAGCCTTGAATAGGAGGAAAACAAGTGGCGGCGTATCTTCAACCCACGCGACTCGCGTCAGCAGATCCCACCACGATGCACGCGCATGAATGAGTGTGATCGCTTCGTCGCGCCACACTTCCGTTTGTGTGATGCCGAGAAGCCGCCATACCAAGGCCGCAAATAAGATCGCAACGGCGCCTAAGCGCGGCATCGAACGGTAGGAAGAAGCCTGTCGGTCACCCCGCCCCGAACCTTGGCTTCGGTTTTCGATATGTGCGCCTTCGACGATGACCGAAGAGCTCATGTTCAGAAGCCGGTCATGGTACTACTGATACCAAGCGCGTCATACGTATAGTTCCGAATGATCTGATTGATGATCGAGATTGAGAGACCACTGAAAACCTCGGCAGCAGTCGTCGCACATGAAGTCTGGAATAGGGTCCCACCAGCCAAAACCATGAAAATCACGGACCGTCGAAACCAGCGACGAAAAGACGTATTAAGATGCATGTTGACGAAGCACACTTGAAGGTTCTCCACAGCCGAGTTTCCTGCTAGTCATCCACCTACTTCGCACGACAAGGAAGCTGCACAACGCTCCGCCCCCCAGCATCATACAATGATCGCCATTATCCTGCCGCCGGAGCCGTCGCGGGCGGTTCGGTCGCCGTTGCTGCAGGTTGTGTTACCGCCGCCGGTGAAGCTTGCAGTGCCCCCCGCTCTCGCCACGGCGATCTTTCGCGACCTTCGGAGTTGGGTGTCGCGGACGGGGCAGCAGGATCCAGGACTTGAATCTCCTCGACGGTGTAAATCGGCGCGGGCGGAATCGTCCCCCGAAGCAAACGACGTTCGCTGGCACGAATGCCAACATATTTCCCATAGTATTGCACGGGATCGATGGGGCTCCCCTCGGAAACCTCGATATAAGCCAGTGTTCTATTGTCCGCGGTATCCACGACCCGCCAACGTTTGGGCCGACTACCCGAACCATCGTAAATACCACTTACCCGAATCTCTCCGCGAACCGCAATGGTATCCATGGGCGGAATGGATCTGGCCCGAATCAGTTCGCGCCTCCGTGCAGCCTCGTCCGCCTTCGAAACAGCGTTTTCTCGCAAATCGCGCATCTCACGAACCGCGGCAATAACTTCCATATGGTCACGAAGCTGTTTCATACGGGTCTGGGCATACAATTGTGCCACTTCGTCTTCTGTTTGATCCGCAACCGCTTCAAGCTTGAGCAGAAGCGGCTCGAAGTTCCGTTCGGTCAACGGTCGGCTGCTTTCGGCCGCGATCTCCGCCTGGATCGCATCGATCATCACCTGATACTTCCCCGTGAACGCAGAACTGAGAGACGACGAGCGATCAGCCGAAGCCGCCGGGGTGGCTTGACCGGTCACCGTCTTCGCCGCGCGCCCCGAAGCGTCCGTGGCGTCCTTTCGATCCGATGCCGGGGAATCGGGCACAGCCTTCTCGGAGGGCAACGACTTCTGCGTGAGCTTCAGGTCGCCGGGCCGAACCGGTTCGAACCCCTTTGGCGTAGGGCGACCTGCTCGCGCCGTTTTGCCCGTCAGATCCACGAAATCACCACTCACCCAAACATGAGCACCGGCCGGCGGAACAACCTTGTAAAAATCACCCTCCGCGGTCTCGCCGATGATTTCGACACGGTTTCCTTTCTCGAGTTTGACTTGCTTGGCATATCGGCGTTTGTCAATAGTACTTCCCGCATAAACCCAAACGCGACCGTTGGCGACGCCCGTCTTCTTATCCAACACGTCGATGTAAGTCTTATCGACGAGACTATGCGTGCCGGCCGGCGGGAGAATCTTCAGCCAACCAAACTCCCGATCGACAACCACCACTTCCGTCCCACGATTGAGTTTGGTGACGGGATAATAACCGGTACTGAAACCGCTACGAACATAGACATTATCACCCGTTATAACGCCGACCTGCTTGCCCGTTATCTTCTTCGGCACAGCGGCAGATGAGGTTTCGCCACCCGAGGCAGACACAAGCGCCGGCTGGGTCGATTGGGCAACCGCCACGCGCGACCAAGCTGGCAACAAGACCACCGCACAGACTGCCAAACAGATAAACAAAACGCTTGGGGTGCTCTGGAACATCCATGTCGTTTGCCGTGTGTTTGTGTTCATGACTCCGTTCCCTCAGTACGAGCCAAATGTGGCCGGTTATTGAGCCCCTGCAGACGCGAGTCGGCTGTGGCTGCTACCACATTCGTTGACCTGACACGGAACCGGCCACCGCGCCGATGCCCGGAATCGACCGGATCAACGTCACCATGAAAGTACTCATCAACCCCGCGTGTGTCAACCAAAAACGGCTTTACGGAGCCACAGTGTAAGGCCCAGTGGGGAACCTGGAGACTCGACAACAAAAAAGATTAGGCGTACGAAACTTCCCACCACCCGGCAAAAGGGAAAGTGGGCTTGCGGGCTTCTCCTGGATGCAGAACTGACCCTATCGAACATATTGACGCTCAAGGCGGATCGGCGAAGCAGAATCTCAATGGGGTCGTACAGCTCAAGGGTGTCGTACAGATGGTTTCGGAAGCACCCGCTCACGCGCACGGAGAGCTGATTTGACCAGACTTGCCACGCGCGAAGTCGGTCGGTAAACTGGTTTTCACATGGGGACGTAGCTCAGCTGGGAGAGCGTCGCGTTCGCAATGCGAAGGTCGTGGGTTCGAATCCCATCGTCTCCATTTCTGCAACGCCTACCGACGACTAACGTTAGGCTGCAATTATCGTTCCTGAGAACAGCGACGAGAAAATCGCAGCAATCCACGACTGTCGGATCCGTGTTTTGAACAGCAAAGACAATCGGAATCCGTGACGATAGGGATCAACTTCGATAGCGCGCCGGAGGTAAAATCGCAGCATCAGCGACCGACCGTGACAACATCACAAACTGGAGGCGTGGCCGAGCGGCTGAAGGCGACGGTCTTGAAAACCGTTAGGCGCGGAAGCGTCTCGGGGGTTCGAATCCCTCCGCCTCCGTTTCGCATTTCATCGCGGCGGGTTGCAACAGCCCGCGTTATGTCTTTGTTTTCACTGGAGTTATGAGTGTCAGGCTCGGAGCTGCGCGGACGTGCCGCGGGGCCTTTCTCGTTGCGCCGAGCCGCGCCTGACACGCGCCGTTTTGCGCGGCTACTGGTGGGGCTACTGTCGGGTGTCAAATAAATGTCATCATTCTCCGTTGCCTCAGCAGCTTCCACTGGAGCCGACAGGTCGGGTAGCACCTCCAGAGCTGCCGCCTCATCGCCCGCGTACTGGTGGGTGTAACGGTCCATCGTCAACGTGATCGTCGAATGCCGGGCCAGAGCTTACGCAACTTTGGGGTGTACGCCACCGGTCGCCAAGTTTGTAATGAGTCGTCCCTGAAAAAGCTGCCTGCCGTTTTTTCGAGGTCAACGTAGGCATTACTCGCGGCGTGTGAGCACGGCTGAATGGTTCATGCACGCCCTTATGCAACGCATTTCGGGCCGAAATTTGACGTTCGCATGACTGTGATGATGCTCTCCAGCCAGCGAATCATCGCAAAAAAGAACCGCCGGAGCAGTTTGCGCATATTTGCCCCGGCAGCGGCTAACACGGCGTTGATCGCGTCGCCATGTAGGCCGGCTAGGAAGCACCGGTCCATGCGGTGATCGCTTTTGAGATGGCCGATCTTCGGCTCGACGGCGCTACGGCGTCG
>Ga0180433_10003896_pt1 | contig 21440 bp, 18 predicted proteins | sample SS_ome_8_FD_132980 | JGI IMG/M metagenome (GOLD analysis project Ga0180433, IMG submission 132980) | Hypersaline lake sediment archaeal communities from the Salton Sea, California, USA - SS_1_D_1 metaG | ecosystem: Environmental > Aquatic > Non-marine Saline and Alkaline > Hypersaline >... | reverse complement strand
TATCATTGGTAAGAGAATATGTCTTCAATTCATCTGGATTGATTGTTTTCATTGTATTGTTATCCTCTCTCCCCCCACAGAAAAAAAATATGCTTATCATAACAAATTGTAATATATAGGAAAAAATTTTTATCAATCGTCTTACCCTCCTTTTATAATGTTCTGAAAACAGGAATACTGATATTTTATGTGTTAAATATAAAAATTAATTACTAAAAAAACAATTATAAGAATAGAATTAAAAAAGGCCCTGCAGCAACTGCAGAGCCTTTTTTCTTAAATTCTTAATACTAAATAAATTATTTTTGCAGACTATACATAACACCAGCCAGAATGAAAAAGGTATCAGCGCCGCCCAGAGAATATCGGGCTTCTGCAAATCCTTTGAGCATATCAGAAAGCTGATAATTAAAACCACCCAAGATATGAATACATAAATCAATTTCTGAATCAGAACTTTCTGTAGACATGACATCTGCTGTCTTGGCTAAACTCATATAAGGATAGCTTGGGCCGGTATATTCAGCTTTTGCAGACTGATGTACAAATCCTAATCCGCCGCCGGCATAGGGCTGAAAATCAGAACCGGAAGCAAAACTATATTTTCCTAAAGCAGACACATAAATCTGAGTATAACTCCACTCATAATAAGTAGATTCATAGCCTTTAGTCCAGAAAGCCAGATCTGCTTCAAATGCAAGATCAGGAGTGAAAATTGTTCCTAAATCAGCTTTAGCACCAAGTGCAAGTGTACTCTCAATGGGATCTTCCGGCATTGCAAATCCTACAAAACCACCAATTCCATTAAACCCAATGTTTGTCTGTCCATATAATCCAGAAAAACTAAAAATAAAAACGGATAATACTGCTACAACTGCTAACTTTTTCATGGTCTCCTCCACTGATTAATAACGAATGAACTTATTTTCCCTAAATATCTGACTTTTCACTGATAAAGTCAAGTATTTTTTTCAAATAAATAAAAAGCCCTGCATTTTCTTGCAGAGCCCTTTAAAATACTCAGTTTTATAAATATTTTTTACTGAAAAACAATGAAATCACTCAGGTCTGAAAATTAATAATTCTTTATGTTTTTAATGTCATAAATAAAAATGTACAATTCTACAATTCCATATCTGCGCCAAAACTGGCTATCCAGGGAGTACCGACAGCAGCCTTTAACCATATTTTAGGTGAAACATGATATCGGATACCTGCCTGACCTGCAAAATCAAAATATGAATTTGTAGCCGATCCCCATTGCCCTGTATAATCTCCATATTCAGACGCACTGACAATAACATATCCAAGACCAGCACGAGCAAAAGGATCAAGTTTTGGATTATCTAGTTTATAATGAAATGTAATAAAACCATAAATAGGAATATAGGTATATTTCCATCCATACTCTCCACCATACCAGTTATAACTGGTTTTTTTTGTGGCAAATCCGGCTTCTGCTCCAAAACCAAGTATACCGTAATCTTCAATTTCTTTAAAAGTTTTCTCAAAATTTGCAGAAAAGCCCATACCATACCAAATTCCTAATGAACCACCAACATATGTTTTGTCCATAAGATCCTGACCATATACTGATGATGCAAGTATGATTGATAAAACCAAGAATAATGATGCTAATTTTTTCATTTTACTACTCCGTTTCTTAATAATAAGTGATTTCATTTTCCGTAAATATCTAATTTATTTTCCATAATGTCAAGTATTTTTTTTTATCTTAATAAATGCTAACATTCTACCAGTTTTACCATTATTTCTCCTATGAGAAAAAAACCATTCCGGATAACAGACAGTACATAATCTGCTCATATAAATATTTTCCGCTAAACATCCTGCTTCTGTTAACTGATCATAAAGACATAACCACAGATTAAGATGATTATTATGTATATATTTTAAAGAAAAATGATGGATTACTGTATCCCCAACCTGATAACAGCAGGGCCCGATAGAAGGGCCAAAAAAAATATGAATATTTTCAGCTTTCACCCTAAAATTCCTGATCATAGTATTAATAGTTTCACGTATGATATTTTTATACGTTCCTCTCCATCCGGCATGCACAAGTCCTGTCACTCTTTTTGCCGGTTCATATAAAAATACAGGCACACAATCAGCTGTCTGGATTGTAAGTATAACATCCGGAACATTGGTGATTAAACCATCAGATTCAGGATACGTACCAGATTCAGTAATTATTCTCACTCTATTCCCATGTACCTGTTCAGGTATGGCAACATTCTTCTCAGAAATACCAACTGTCTTAAAAAATCTCTTTCTGTTTTCTGTAACATTATAGTATTGATCATCAGTGTTGAAGCCCAAATTCAAGGTATTATAAGGAGGTTTACTGACTCCTCCTTTACGCGTACTGAAGCCATGGCATATATGTTCAGAAAACAGTTCTGCAAATCTTCCTATAAAAAGATCACCAACTTTTTCAAAAAACATCCAACATCCTATTTTATTTGTATAACGTCAATTCCATTAAATTGTAAAAGCGGTAAGCGGGTATTAACTCTCATATCATTAAATGAAACATCCAATCCAATTCCCTGAAAATTCTCAACGGCTGATAAGAAATTTTTAATATCTTCTCTGAGCATTATATCTTCAGACATAACATCCAGAATTAAATTTGTACAATCAAATCCTGCAATGTCCATTTTAGATGGAGTTATTCCAAATGTAGTCCTATAATTATTTAAGAATTGTATATAACTGTAATCTGATTCATCAACAAACATATCAGTAACAAAATAAATACCCTTAATATACGTATCATATTTATGTAAAAATTCTTCATTATACCAATGAGAACTTCCAAACAGACGGCAATCAATATTAAAAAAGGCAAATTGTGAACCCACATACACCAGTTCTTCCTGTTTGATAGGAAGAAATAGTGCATCAATACTGGTCACCTTTAATTCTGTTGAATCAACCAGAGCTTCCAGGGATTGCTTCACATAAAGAGTGCCATGCTGAAATTGCTGTTCTGAATATTTTTCTTCCCATTCCTCTTTTTCCACCATAACGATTAATGAGTCTTCGATCATCTTCTGAATTCCTGCTTTCCGGATTTCTTCAAATTGTGTTTTCAGCTGTTCTGCTCCTTCATAATACCATTGTTCCACTAAAATTTCACCTCCCAGTTCAGTGATCTTTCCTGCAAAGGCATTTCTTAACTGTTTACCATATTCATCACCAGAACCTAAAATAGCAAATGTTTTTAATCCAAGACCATCTACTGCATAATCAGCTAAAATCTTACCCTGCATATTCAAAGAACCGCGTGGCTGAAACACTTCATCCCCGATGGAATGTATACCATTCATTATTGCGGTAGGAGCGATTAAAGGAACTCCGAATGATCTGATAACCCCTGCAACAGCAGCAGTAATATTATCTTCATACTCACCTATTACTGCAATGATTTCCGCATTTTCACCTAATTCTTTAGCTATATTTATTGCTTTTACAATATCACTCTCTGAATCATAGGATACAATTTCTATTCTATCTCCGGATTCCCGATTAAATTCTCGCACTGCGAACCGTATACCATTGAGTAATTGATTTCCCTGTTCTGAATTCTCTCCGCTCAGTGGCAATATTACACCAATTTTCATTTTATCTTTGCCCAGTCTTACAGCTTTAGCAAGTGTTGATTCCATCCTGGATCTATATCTGCTTTCTGGATAGAGTTCTAAAAATTGATTAATATATAGTATAACTGTCTGATAGTGTTGATTATCAATTTCCTTCTGAGCAATTTGTAAGGTAACTGCTGCTTTACCCCTCTCCCCCTGCATTTCCTCTAATAGTTTTTTCAGTTCTGATATGCTCATTTTTGTCTTCATTATTGTATTTGCCAGTTCAGCAGCCCTTTTTAAAACCCGTTCATCTCCTCCATGATCCAAAAGCTTTATACCATTAGTCACAGCTGTTTTCATCTCTCCTGTTTTATAATATACTAACATTTTATTAAATACTGCATCATCAAAGTAAGCACTTTCTGGAAATTCAAGTATAAGTCTATCAAATGTATCCAAGGATTGTTTATATTTTTCAAGATGGTAATATGACTTTCCCTGCATTAGAAGTGAAGATGTTAAACGGGCATGATTTTTATAGACTTTATCTAAAAGCTGGAATATTTCCAAAGCCTGTTCATAGTTTTCATTATTATAGTAATTTATTCCCTCATAAAATAAAGTATCAACTGCAAGATCATGCTGTGCATTAGCTTTTTGAATTCCTAAACAAAAACCTGAAAGTACAACTGAAACAATTATCATATTCTTCTTTATCATTTTCCCTCCTCTTACATTACTCAACAGTAACACTTTTAGCAAGATTTCTGGGTTGGTCAACATCACATCCTTTAAATACTGCTGTATAATATGCTAACAACTGCAGAGGTATAACTGTTAATACCGGACTTAAACATTGCTGTACTGCTGATATTTTAATGACCCGATCAGCAATTTTACTTACTTCATTATCATCTTCATTGATGACTGCAATAATCCACCCTCCTCTTGCTTTCACTTCTTCAATATTACTTAATACTTTTTCATATACCGGATCCTTGACCGCAATAAATATGACCGGCATTTTCTCATCAATCAAAGCAATGGGACCATGTTTCATCTCTGCTGCAGGATATCCTTCTGCGTGAATATATGATATTTCTTTCATTTTTAAAGCACCTTCCAGAGCAACCGGATAATTAAAGCCTCGTCCTAAATATAAAGCATTCTCACTGTCTACTAATTCAGTGGCAATTTTTTTAATTTCTTCCTTGCCCTGTAATATCTTGTTAATTTTATTTGGGATTTCTAAAAGCTCCTGAGTGATATCCAATCCTGCTTCAGCAGAAAGTAATCCTCTGCGGCCAAGACATACAGCAAATAAAGTTAATACTATAACCTGTGAAGTAAATGCCTTGGTAGAAGCTACGCCGATTTCAGGCCCAGCATGTAAATAAATACCGGCGTGCGTCTCCCGTGCTATTGAACTACCTACTACATTACATATTCCCAGGCTTAGAGCTCCTTTGTTTTTTGCTTCTCTCACTGCAGCAAGAGTGTCAGCAGTTTCTCCTGACTGACTCACTGCAATCACAGTATCATTTTCAGACAAAATTGGATCTCTATATCGAAATTCCGAACTATATGCCACCTCAACCGGAATTCGGGCAAGTTTTTCAATAAGATACTTACCGATTAAAGCAGAATGCCAGGATGTTCCGCAAGCGGTTATTATAAATCTTTTACTTTTCACTATTTTATCCCACCATCCGTCTAAACCACCCAATCTAACATTTCCTTCTTCCTGCATAATTCTGCCCCGCATTGAATCCAGAACTGTCTGATTTTGCTCATCAATTTCTTTTAACATAAAATGAGGATATCCGTCTTTCTGAATATGCATTAAATCAAAAGGCAGTGTTTCTACTTCTCTTACTACTTTATGGTTTTGTAAGGTTTTAATAGACACTTTATCTGCGTCAATAACAGCTAATTCATCGTCTTCCAGATATAGGACTTCTCTGGTGTGTTCCACCAGTGCCGAACCATCAGATGCAACCAAAGATTCGCCATCACCTAAACCGATAACCAGGGGACTGGATCTCCGTGCTGCAAATATTTTTTTGGGAGTATAAGTAGACATCAGAACAATACCAAAAGTTCCTTGTACAATCTGAAGAGCTTTTCTGATAGCCTCTTCCATATCCTTCTCATAAAAATGTTCAATTAAATGTACCAACACTTCCGAATCTGTATTAGATACAAATGTATGTCCATTAGAAATCAATTTGGACTTCAGAGGTTTATAATTCTCGATAATACCATTATGCACTAGAGCAATATTATTACTGCAGTCAAAATGAGGATGTGCATTTATCTGAGAAGGCTCTCCATGGGTTGCCCACCGGGTATGTCCGATTCCTATATTGGAAGTTATATTGTCCTCATTAATTTCTTTCTCCAGAGTATGAATTTTACCTTTGGTTTTTTTTGCCCAGATTTTTTTGTTTTTCAATACAGTGATTCCTGCTGAATCATACCCCCGATACTCTAATCTTTTCAAACCATTAATTAACAACGGTAAAATTAATTTATTGTTTTTCCCTGTATATCCGATTATTCCGCACATAATACAGTTACCTCATTTATTTATTCCCATTCAATGGTTGCTGGTGGTTTTGAACTGATATCATAAACCACTCTATTTATTCCCTTAATTTCATTTATTATCCTGTTCGATACTTTTTGTAACAGTTCAATAGGTAATGCAGACCAGTCAGCAGTCATTCCATCCAGACTATTTACTGATCTCAAACAGACAACATTCTCATAGGTCCTCTCATCACCCATTACTCCAACACTTTGAACCGGTAACAGCACAACCAGGGCTTGCCATACTTTATCATACCATCCATGTTTTTTTAATTCAGATATAAAAATACTATCTGCTTTTCGAAGCAGTTTTAATCTTTTTTCTGTAACTTCTCCTAAAATTCTTATAGCTAAACCCGGTCCAGGAAAAGGATGCCGCATGAGAATTTCTTTATCAATATTAAGGACTTCGCCCGCAGCTCTTACTTCGTCCTTAAATAATTCTCTCAATGGTTCAATCAGGGTAAGGTTCATCTTATCCGGCAGACCTCCAACATTATGATGAGATTTTATAGTATCAGAAGGACCCCAGGTTGATACACTCTCAATAACATCCGGATACAGTGTCCCCTGAGCCAGAAAAGTAATATTTCCTATCTTCTTTGCTTCTTTTTCAAATATGTCTATAAATTTTCTTCCTATGATTTTTCGTTTTATTTCCGGATCAACTACTCCTTTTAAATTTTTTAGAAAATCATCTGCTGCATCTATATAATGAAGGTTCATATTACTGAATACCTGCTGCACTTCTTCAGATTCATCTTTTCTGAGTAATCCATTATCAACAAATATTGGTATAAAATTATCTCCAATTGCCTTATGCAATAAATAAGCAGTTACTGTGGAATCAACTCCTCCTGAAACTCCGCAAATAACCTTAGTACCATCAGCCTGTTTGATTATATTCTTTATAGTCGAATCGACAAAATGTTCCGGAGTCCAGTTTCCTGTACACTCACATATACGGTACAAAAAATTTCGTAATATATCACTGCCTCTGGAAGTATGCACAACTTCAGGATGAAACTGTATACCAAATACTTTCCTCTTTGCATCAGCAACTGCAGCAATCGGTGCATTTTCAGTATGTCCGGTAGATCTAAATCCCTCAGGCAATGTTTCTAAACGATCTCCATGACTCATCCAGACATCAAATGTATCAGGTAAATTATAAAATAAATCACTTTTATCATCAGCTGTAAACTCTGCGAATCCATATTCACGTCTCTTAGCTTTGCTTACCTTTCCATTAAAAAACTTACCGATAAGCTGCAATCCATAACAAATTCCCAGTATCGGTATTTCGGATTTAAATAATGCTTCAGACGGCAAAGGGGCATGATCTGAAATCACACTGGATGGTCCTCCTGAAAGTATAATACCCCGAGGATTTTTTGATTTAATTTTCTTTATATCAGTGTTAAAGGGTAATATCTCACAGTATACTTTGTGTTCCCTCACTCTACGGGCAATAAGCTGAGTATATTGAGAACCAAAATCAAGAATTATAATTCCTTCTTCCAATCATTGCCCTTTCTTTAAATATCCCATTCTTTCAATTCTTTTATAAATGCATAATTTGTCAAATCAGTCTGCAAAGGAGTAATGGAGACATAACCGGCCTGAACTGCTCCTTCATCCATAGTCAAATCATTTTTTTGCCTGATCTTACTCCCCGTCAGCCAGTAATAGTTACGGCCAAAAGGATCCAGCCGTTTATCATATTTCTCTTTATATACTGCCCTACCCTGTGACGTAACTTTAATTCCTTTTATTTGACTTTCCGGACAGGAAGGAATATTGAGATTAAAAAAAACTCCCTGCGGAATCTCATTCTTCAATATTTTTTCTGTAAATTCTCTTGCAAATTTTGCGGCATAGGTGTAATCAGGATCTTTAAAGGTTGCAAGAGAAATTGCAAATGAGGGTATCCCTAAAATTGCCCCTTCTGCTGCTCCGGATACAGTTCCTGAATAGAACATATTAATACCAGTGTTAGGACCGAGATTAATACCTGAGATAACTATATCAGGTTTTTTTTCAAGCAGGGAGAATACCGCAGTTTTTACACAATCCGCTGGTGTACCATTAACAGCATATCCATAAAAAGTACTATTGTTGTAAATTTTATTAATTCGGAGTGGATCAAGTATAGTTATTCCATGTCCTACACCACTACATTCTACAGAAGGGGCAACTATGCTGACTTCTCCTGTTTCTTCCATCTCTTTATATAATTTTGATAATCCCGTTGCATTGATACCGTCATCATTGGTAATAAGAATCAGAGGGGTATTATTCATTTGTTTACTTCTCCTTATCAACAAAAAAGTCAAGAATTTTAATTAGTTTCTCTTTCATGTTATTTCTGTTTATTACCAGATCAACAAAACCATGTTCCTGCTGAAATTTAGCTCTCTGAAATCCCTCCGGTAAATCTTCTCCTATTGTTTGCTTAATAACTCTGGGACCGGCAAAGCCTATTAAAGCTCCGGGTTCTGCTATATGTATATCTCCCAGCATTGCATAACTTGCGACTACTCCCGCGGTGGTGGGATTGGTTAAAATTGATATATATAATCCTCCGGCATCAGAAAAACGGGCAAGTCTGGAAGAAGTTTTAGCCATCTGCATAAGAGATAAAATCGACTCCTGCATTCTCGCCCCCCCGGTTGCAGATACAATTATAAGAGGTAATTTTCTTTCATAGGCTCTGTCAACTGCCCGGGCTACTTTTTCTCCTACAACTGAACCCATACTCCCTCCTATAAATCCAAAGTCCATGACTCCAAAAACAACCGGGAAATCACCTATTGTACCAAATCCAGTACGAATGGCTTCGTTCATTCCTGCTTTATCAGCTGCTGCCTTTAATCTGTCCTTATAACGTTTTCTATCTTTAAAATTAAGAAAATCTACTGGTTTTAAATGTTTATCTTCTTCTTTAAAGCTTCCTTTATCAAGTAAAAGTTCAATATATTTACTGCTTCTGATGCGAAAATGAAAATCACATTTGGTGCAGACATAGTTATTTGATGCAAGTTTATTTTTAAAGACAACTTCACCGCACCCATCACATTTAAGCCAGACTCCGTCAGGTATTTTTTTCTTTTTCTGGGTTTTCAGTCCCGGTTTTATTCTTTTAAACCAATCCATCATCTCCCCTTACGCTATAAACAAATACAATATTTAAAGTTCAGAGTCCAAGTTATTAGTTTTACTTTATTGCTTTTAATATGTATCTCCCTTAATTATATATCCTGAACCGGCAGCTTTAAAACTCGGAATCTGATACATTTTTAAAGATCATATACAATTCAATACAGTAATATAATGATTTTTTCTAAGATCTGCAATCTGCATCACTTGTACCTTTATTTGTTTAAATTCCATGACTACATTTAATAAAAACAGTATCACATTACCCCCTTAAATCGTTTTAAATATAAGGGGACAACAGTTTCAATATCTACTTGTTTTTTCTGCCGTATCATTTCTCTTCCCAGTTTTGCAATACTAAATCCGCTCGGTAAAGAAAATTCAGGTTGAAGGAATTTTGGTCTCTTTACTCTTTCTTCAATTATTGAAAAAAATTTATCCACCCCGTCTCCTATAAAAACAGTTTCTTCTGTTTTAAAATTGTTACCAATATTTTTTTCACTGACAATCTGATATTCATCCTGTCTTTGCCATCTTCCCTGTAAAAACCGGTATTTACCCTGATAAATCTCACCTTTTCTTGCAGTCAGCATTACACAGCCATTGTCAGAAACAGGTGGAATGCGGTTTATTAATCCATCCATTGTATCTACAGCAGCGACCGGCTTTTCATATCCTAACACTATACCTTTAATAACACTTAAACCAATCCTCAATCCTGTAAATGAACCTGGCCCTATTGAGACAGCAAATCCATCAATGTCACTGAGTGAAATACCACTTGCTTTCATAACTTGTTTAATAACAACAGAAAGATACTCTCCATGTATATATCCCCTGTTAATTCTGTAATCAGCTTCAAAACCCTCATCACCTGCAATTCCTACTGTGCACAATGAAGTAGCAGTATCAATCCCCAAAACTCTCATATGCCTTTAATCCTTCTGTTTTTTGGAGCAGATATGTTAATAACTCTTCCACCTTCGATTATTTTATTTTTCTCTATCAAACGCTTAAAAAATAATTTAAAGCTTGAATCAGGTAATAATGGTTCTGCTATCTCAGGCCATTCAATAAATGATATCCCATCCCCATAAAAATAATCATCTAATAATATTGTTTCTAATTCCAGTCCTGATTTAATTCTATAAAAATCAAAATGATACACATTAATTCTGCCTGTATATTCATGCATAATAACAAAACTTGGACTTGTCACCTCTCCGGTAATTTCTAAACCAGCACAAGCTCCCTTAACAAAAACAGTTTTCCCGCTTCCCAATTCACCATATAAGGCTACTACATCACCCTTTTTTAAAGAAGAAACAAAATTTTTTCCTAATCGGTATGTTTCTTCTGCATTTCTGGTTATCACCTGCAGATCGTTCTTTTCGTTATTATCTGACACTATAACTTTTTCTCTAATAAAACAACTGGTAAAATCATCTCCTGCAATGAAATCCCGCCATGTTGAAAACTATTATTAAATTTAGTATAGAATTTATGATAATTTGTAGGATAAAGAAAACAGACATCCTCTTTTGCTATTAAATAATTAATACTCAAACCCTTTCTGGGAAGACCAAATTGAGTCGGATCTTTTACTTCTACTAGGTCTTTATTATCACCTCTAATTCCTTTCCCGTATTTATACCTAAGATTAGTAGATGTTTCCCGGTCTCCATACACCGTGGACCCACGTTTTGTAAGGATAGAACCATGATCACTGGTTATAATAACCTGGATATCTTCTTTAGAAACCATTTTTAAAATTGAATAAAGCGGGGAATGCCTGAACCAGGTTTTAGTTAATGATCTATAAGCAGATTCATCTGGTATAATTTCCTGAATTATTTCAGAATCACTACTACGGTGAGATAGTATATCAACAAAATTAAACACCATTGCTGTCAAGGGTACAGACAAATATTCATTAATTTTTCTTTCTATCTCTTTTGCTTTCTTCTGATTAATAATTTTAACATATTTGAATGCATTATCAATATGTACCCCTTTTCTCTTTAACTGTTCCCCTAAAAATTTACCCTCATACCGGTTCTGACTGCTTTCATCATCATCTCCGCTTTTCCATAATTTGGGATAAATCTTTTCAATTTCATAAGGAAACATACCTGCAAATATACTGTTTCTGCTGTAGGGAGTAGCTGTAGGTAAAATGGAATAATAATATTCTCTTTTTATATTGAAGAATTCATATAACATAGATTCAAGAGTCATCCATTGATCAACACGTAAATTATCAATAAGTATAAAAAGTACTCTTTTCTTTTTCTTAAGTAAAGGAACAACATATTTTGAAATAATATCTGGTGATAAAACAGGACGATCGTTTTCATTAATCCAGTTTATATAATTCTTTTCAATATAGTCCCCAAAAACACTGTTACATTCTCTTATTTGTTCATCAATTATTTGACGAAGTTCTGGATTTGGATAAATATCAAAATCAATCATCCTCTCTGCCAGATTTATATAAATATCAATCCAGTCATTATAAGAAATTGACTTATTTAAAAGAGAAGAAATTTTTTGAAATTCCTGGGTATAATCTCTTATAAGTTTTTCATCAGCAATTCTTTTCTTATCTAAAATTCTTTTACAGGAGGACAAAATTTGACTTGGATTAACAGGTTTTGTCAGGTAATCATCAATATTCTCTCCAATAGCTTCTTCCATTAAATTTTCTTCTTCACTTTTAGTGATCATTATTATGGGAAGCGAAGGATTTATATCTTTTATCATTGAAACTGCTTCGAGTCCTTGCAAGCCGGGCATCATTTCATCTAAAAGTATGAGATCAAAATATTCTTTTTTTATGTAGGTTATAGCATCCTCAGCATTTGTAATGGGAACAACTGAATATCCTTTCTCTTCTAAAAAAAGGATGTGAGATTTCAGCTGATCGATTTCGTCATCCACCCATAAAATTTTATTTTTTCTTTTTGCCATAATTCACATAATTTTTAAATAAGCAACAAAACAAAAACTTGTTCATTCCACAATTCATTGAATAATCTTTCAGAGTTTCTATTTATTAAAATGAACTGAATTAAAATAAAAATAAATACCTGTTTAATTGTTTAATATTTTAAAATTTGTAAAGAATAGTATTAGAAATTATTATAAGACTGCTGTTATTCTCGTATAATGGTTTCATTCCTTTCGGCACCCACAGATATCAATCCTACCGGGGCTCCGACAAATTCTTCAATATTTTTTATATAATCATGAAATTCACAAGGAAGATCTTTATAGCATTTAATATGTGTTGTAGGCTGCTGCCATCCAGGTACTGTTTTATATACTGGCTCAACTTTGTCAAGGACTGAGAGATCAGTTAAAAAATCTTTTTTCACTGTACCATTTATTTTATATCCTGTACAAATTTTTATCTCTTTCATAAAATCTAAAACATCAATTTTAGTCAGGGCCAGCACATCAGTACCATTTATTTCAGCTGAGAATTTAGCCAGAACAGCATCAAGCCACCCGCATCTGCGAGGTCTGCCAGTAGTAGCTCCATATTCTCTTCCCCTTTCCCGTAATTTATCACCAATCTCTTTTGTGAGTTCAGTGGGAAAAGGGCCATATCCAACCCGGGTAGTATATGCTTTTAATATACCTATATTATAATCAATTTTCTTTGGACTTATTCCTAATCCGCTGAAAACGCCACCGATGGTTGTATTGGAAGAAGTTACATAAGGATAGGTTCCAAGATCAATATCAAGAAGCATTCCCTGCGCACCTTCCAGTAATACTTTTTTATTATCATTGATCTCTTTGTTCATGAAATAAGCTGTATCAGATATATTGTCTTTTATCTTGTCAGCAAATTGTTCAAGATTTTTAAGTACGGATTTTTTATCAATTCCGGATCTTCCATAAATATTTTTAAAAATCCTATTATAATAATCAATATTATTGGTAACAATATCCTTGTATTTCTCCTCATCCAGTAAATCGCCCATTCTCAACCCTGATCTATATGCTTTATCTGCATAGGCAGGACCGATACCTCTTCTGGTTGTACCTATAGATGATTCACTGTTATCCTCTAGAATTACTTCAATTTCTTTATGATAGGGAAGTATTATATGAGCTGCATAACTTATTAACAGTCGGCTGAATACATCTAATCCTTTTTTTTCTAAAGCTGTTATTTCCGAAAGTAAAGTTTCCGGATGAATCACTACACCATTACCGATCACACAGGCAATATTCTCATGTAATATACCGGAAGGTAAAAGATGTAAAATGTAAACTTCATTATCAATTTTTACAGTATGACCGGCATTTGCACCACCCTGAAATCGTGCTACAATATCTACATCTTCGGAAAGAAGGTCCACAATTTTACCTTTACCTTCATCTCCCCATTGCAGACCAGTGATTAGTTTTACATTTTTATTATCATTAACAGATACTTTCAACTGCCTTATCCTCATCCTCAAATTGTTGAAAAACACGCTCCAGCTTAGTTAATTTCAGTAATTCTTTAACTTTTTTTGGTATGTGGAGAAGAATCAATTTCCCTTCATTATTCCGCACAGTAGTTAAACATCCTATCAGCACACCCAGTCCGGAACTGTTCATCCACCTTACAGACTGTAAATCAATTATAAATTTTTTATACCCTTTTGATAAATAATTCCGGATTTTTTCCGAAACAGTTGCTGCATCGGGACCTCCGACCACATCCCCTTCGATTCTTATCAAAATGATATCATCCCTTTCCTCAATATTGAACTTCATATAATCCTCTTTTAAAAATTATCTTTTTCTTTTCCTTTTTGCCATCTTTAGTTTGCGTTTTCCACCGTGTTTTTTCTGCCATTCATAAATAACCGGACTGGCAACAAATATAGAAGAATAGGTTCCTACTACTACCCCGACTAACATAGCAAAAGAAAATCCTTTTAATACATCTCCACCAAAAAGAAACAGGATCAGAACAACTATAAAAGTGGTCACTGAAGTTACTACTGTCCGGCTCAAACATTGATTAATACTTTTATTTAACACCTGAAATAGATCTTCTCTTCTTAAAACTTTTAAGTTCTCCCGAACTCTGTCGTATACCACAATTGTATCATTTAAAGAATATCCCACAATTGTAAGAAAGGCAGCTATTTCTTTTATAGATATTTCAAAGTTCAATAAACTGAATATACCCAAGGTAATTAATACATCATGGAATAAAGCAATAATCGCTCCTACTGCAAATAACAGTTCAAATCTTATCCCAATGTATATGAGAATTAATAAAAGAGCTATCATTATAGCCCAGACAGCAGAATTCCTTAATTTTTTACCAATCTTAGGACCGATGGTTTCTACTTTTCTTGTTTCATATTCCATTCCGGTAAGGGATTCATCTACTATGGTCTGTATTTTTTCTGCCATTTGAGCAGCTGAAATACCTCGTTGCTGTTCAATATAGATTAAAAATTCATTTTTGGATCCGAAACTTTTAATTTCAGCATTGGGAATTTCTGAACTGGAAAGAACATCTCTGAGCTGTGAAGTCGTTATATCTTCAAAGAATCTTATAACAACTGAGGTACCTCCTTTAAAATCGATTCCGTAGTTTGGACCGCCTTTGATAATCAACGAACCGATACCCAGTATGATTAAAGATACAGATATAATATATCCTATTCGTCTTTTTGATAAAAAATCTATAGATGGATTCTTGAATAAACGCATGTACTATTCCTTTCTTATATCACTGATAGTTAATAACTAAATACTAAGTTTCGTTAAAGTTTTTCTGGAGGTAATAAAATAAAATATATGCCGTGTTACCACCAAGACAGTAAACATACTGGCAAGAATTCCAATAGAAAGTGTTACTGCAAAGCCCCGTACAGGTCCGGTTCCGAATTGATAAAGAACAAGTGCTGTTAACAAGGTAGTTAAATTTGCATCTAAAATGGTAATAAATGCTCTAGAATATCCAGCATCGATGGAAGCCCGTACTGTTTTTCCAGTATCTAATTCTTCCCTAATTCTTTCGAAGACCAGAACATTTGCATCAACTGCCATACCAATGGTCAGAACAATTCCGGCAACTCCGGGTAAGGTTAAGGTAAAGCCAAATTGTGCTAATACTGCCATCAATAACACTAAATTTAAGATTAATGCGGTATTTGCTATTAAACCAGATCCTTTATAATAGATTACCATAAATATTATTACTAATCCCATTCCAATTAATGCAGACCATTTACCCTGTCCTATTGAATCTTTACCAAGTGAAGGTCCTACCCTTCTTTCCTCGATAACATGAATCGGTGCATCAAGTGCTCCAACCCGTAAAACAATTGCTATCATCTTTGCTCTATCCATACTCCCGATCCCGGTAATCTGATTTGTTGCTCCTAGTTTACTCTGTATTTCCGCAGCTGAAACAACTTTATCATCAAGTACTATTGCCATCATTTTATGAAGATTTGCACTGGATACTCTTCGTATGATTCTGGCACCGGTTCTGTCCAGAGTAAAGTTTACTAAAGCACTTCCAGCGGTTTGCATCTGATTGCCAATACCGACATCTGCATCTTTAATATACTTTCCTGTTAATTCAGATTTTTCCTTTAATAAATAAAGCCTTTTGTATGATTTATCACCAATCTTATCGACATCAGATCCCCATAAAAGTTCTGTATTCTCAGGAAATAATTCCTGAATATTTTCTCTCTGGATAATCCTGTTTACAGCACTGACATTATTAACAGGAACAACAACTCTACCTCCCTGACCTGTCCGCAGTAAAGCTAAAAACGGGTGTTCTTCAAAAATCTTTTTATCTACCAGAATTGTTGAATCCTCTTCAACACCTCCTGTATCCGGTTCAAGCTTCTCACTCTCACCGAATAGCTCATTAACACTTACTACTTCATCTTCACTTTCTCTGGTTTGTGTCTCTGTTGAATCTTTCTGTGAACTTTCTTTCGCATCAACTGTATCAGGCTGAGCTACACCCTTTTCCAGGGCCAGCTTTTTATCAATATCTTGAATTAACTGAGTAAATTCTTCTGCAGGCGCTAACATTTTGAACTCTAAAAGAGCAGTACGTCCAATCAGTTCTTTAGCCATGCCAGGATCAGAAAGTCCTGGCAATTCAATTAAAATCCTTCTGTCTCTTAATCTCTGCAGGTTAGGTTCAGAAACTCCGAACTGATCAACCCTGTTTCTTAATTTATGTAAAGAACGAGTCATTGCTTTCTCACCTTCATCATCCAGATAATCTATTATCCGGTTTTCTGAGTCTCCCCGTTCTCCCCAATATCTGTTCATAGGTATATTTTCTTTCTCAAACTCTTCCTGTAAAATACTTAAAAAACCTCTTGTGCTGATGTTCATTTTTTCCCTGGTCCGGTTGAGAATCTCAGTTAATTTTTCATCTTTATTTTCCGCAAGCTGTTCCACTAATTTCGGTAAATCAACTTCATATACAAGTCGTATTCCACCCTGTAAATCGAGTCCAAGATGTATGGATTCATTAATAAGAGAAACAAGTTTTCCCTGTTTCTCGAGTTCAGTGCGTTTTTCAGCAGGTAAAGTCAAATACTTATAGGTTGGATAAAGAGCATATAATGCCCAGCATAGCAAACCTATTATAATTATTGTCTTAATAATACCTTTATTTTTCATACTTCCTTCTCCTAACAATTATTACTCATTAGATTTATATATTGATTTAAACTCAGAACCTAATGTAATTTATTAAATAACAAGTTGCAAGTATTTTTTAGTATTCTTTTATTATCCTGTACCAATCCCTTTTTCATATTTTCTTTTAAAATTATTGATGCTCTCATAAAGTGCCAGTGCAACTTTTTGACGAAAAGTTCTTGTTCGTAATTTACGTTCTTCATAAGGATTAGATAAGAATGCTGTTTCCACCAAAATTCTGGGCATAGATGCCCCGACTAATACAAAGAAACCAGCCTGATATACACCCTTACCCCATTGTTCAATGTTGGTTCTTGTTTTTAAGTGATCATTAACTATATCAGCCAGATCAAGACTTTCATTTAAATAAGAATTCTGAGCTATAGCATTCAAAATATAAGAGGCATCTTTATATTCTGTATAACTTTCATCAAATTCAATTACAGAATTTTCTTTTTCAGCAACCTCAAGAGCTTTATTGGTTTTGCTTTTACCTAATACCCAGGTTGAATATCCTCTAACATTCCGGTTTCTGGTTGCATTTGCATGAATACTGATAAAAAGCTTTCCATCATTTTTATTTGCAAATTGTGTCCGTTCTCTCAGTCCTACATAGTAATCATCATCTCTGGTAAGAAATACCTCAACATGCAAATTCTCTTCCAGTAATCTTTTTAATCGTTTAGCAATATCAAGAGTTAAATCCTTTTCTTTTGTCCCCTTAGGTCCTATAGCTCCCGGATCTTTGCCGCCATGACCGGGATCAATTATAATCCTATCGATGAGCCATTTTTCACGACTGAGAGTAACAGCATTATTCAGTGCTAATCCCGAAGCAACAGTATGCCAAACTGATATAATAATTTCATTATCCTTAATACTGACTGATTTATCGTCAATTTCTCTATCTAACTTAAAGCTAATTTGAGAAGATTTATCAAATTGAAAAGCAGCAATCTTATCAACAATTCCTTTTTTAGTGTTAGTTGAGGTCTGAACAGTGTCTACTTTTCCTCCCAGTATTGTTATATATAACCACCCATGCCTGAAAGATGTAGATATATCCGATTCCTCAAACTGCTCATTTGTATGAAGATGTATTGAACTGCCGTTATTTTTTGTTTCAACATCAATGCTTACAATATTATAATTGAACTTATCAACTGTTAAGATTTTATTATTATTATTATAACTCACTTCAGCAGGTAGTTTATCCCCCACTATACTAATAAAAATTGCTGCAGGAACATAGATATCATCTCCTGAATCTATTGAAACCAGAGGCATTTGATATACTTTATCATATAAAATAAGAAAAGGATTAAAACCAGAGACAATAAGTGAACCTGACCCCATTCTCAATACTATTTTTCTTTTAGTCTGATTAAAAAAATAACTGAAATTTAACCGGTCAGCAAATGATTTCAGGGAAAAATAAGTGACATCATTTTTAACCAGAGCCGGAATAGTATGACTTTGCTGTGAATGTTTGAATTTGAGTTCAATTTCACTTTTTTGATACGCAAAAGTAGTATTTGAAATTATAAATACAAAAATTGAACAAAGGAAATATATAAAAAATTTTTTTGTTTTAAAGACACTCAAATGCATTACAATTCATTTTATTGTTATTTATCCTTTTTCAGAATCTTACTTGCTCTTTTAAGAAACTTTTTTTCATCCCTGGTAAGGTTCTCCATTCCCACCTGATTAGCTTTATCCAGTATCTGATCCACTATTCTTCTCAATTTTTCTCTTTCTTGCTGCTTATTATTATCATCAGATGAGCTTATTCTGTTTTTCCACTCTTTGAATTTATTAATTATCCAGCCAAAATTCAAACCCCGTTTCATATAAATATACCCAACCAGCATCCCCCCGAGATGAGCAAAATGTGCTATGCCATCTGCACTGCCTGAAATCCCACCTAAAAGTGACATACCGACAAAAAGAAGAGCAAGAGTCCTTGCCCGCATTCGTACCGGCAGTATAAAAAATAATAATAAAGTGATTTCACGATTGGGAAACATGACTGCATATGCAGTTAACACTCCCATAACTGCTCCTGAAGCTCCAATAGTAGGAATTGTTGACATAGGAGTCAGAATAGTATGGATAACCCCTGCTCCTATTCCGGTTATAAAATAGTATTTATAAAATTCTCTTCTTCCCCACATTCTTTCCACTTCTGTCCCGAAAACCCAGAGAGCATACATATTTAATAAAATATGGAAAAAATTTCCATGCAGAAACATATATGTAATAAACTGCCAGATAAATAATCTTGACCAGGAAAACCTCGGTATTAAACCAAGCACCATAATTATCTGAGGCCCTACCAGCATCTGGAATAAATACACTATACCGTTGGCGATAAGGAGTGTCTTGACTGCCGGTGTCATACCGCCTCCCCCAATATTCCATCGCATCTGATTTCTTGAATACATCACATACCACCTTCAAAAATTTTGAGTTTATCTCTCATTATTCATACTTAACAATCTGACTTCTAGTATATAAACCATAGACTGCTTATAAAATTTTACCCTGAAGTTGATAAAATACAATATCCTAACGCAGAATAGGAAAAGATGTCGCAAAAACCGTAAAACAATAAATATTGGATCCCTTTCCGCTCACCCTATAAAACTCTAAATTTCTAATAATCCTGCGTTAAAAGCTTCTATTGTTTTATCTTTTATCTTCTGTCTTTATACTCTCACTTTTACATTTAATACAACACCAACTTGATTCCACCTCGTATGCCGACTCCGGATACATTAACCTCTGCAGTTGTTTTACCAATATCTTCTACTTTTATCTTTCCCTGTGGTTTACAGCTGTTATACAATCCTTCAATAATAAAAGAAGATCGGCTGCCGATCTCATATTCAATACCCAGAAAAACATTCCATCCAAAACCTGAAAAGGTAGCGTCTTTTAAAAATAAAAACTCATATGTCAAACCTCCGCCGAGAAGCCAGGAAAAAGAAGGTTGCATGGGAAAAGTAGCAGTTAAATCAACTGATAAAGGTAAAAGAGTATTAGAATATTCTTTGGCTTCATCAATGACCTGATATTCAACATTATCTTTCGTACCCTCAAAGGTCACATCCTTTGATTTACTCGTCTTATTAAAATAGGAAATACCAAAACTTAAGTCAACTCTTTCATCAACTGCAATTCCATAACTTCCACTGAGCATCAGACTGCCTTCCATGCCTTTAGGATTGAAATATCCTCCCTTGAATTTTAATACCTTAGTACTCTGAGCATAGACAGTAGAAACTAAAACAAACATAACGAGTATCATAACTGATATTTTACTTTGTAATCTCATAAAATTCTCCTCTCTAATAAGAAATTTCAATTAATATTCTTTTCTAATTCATAAACATTTCAAGAACCTACGAAAAATACGAAAACAACTAAATTAACTCTATAAAAATAATTCCGTATTTTCTGTATATTTCATAGGAATTGCTTTTAAAATTAGACTCATCAATATTTACACTAATTCTTAACACCTTATTCTGAATTCAAAATGGCTCATTGCCAACCAGCTAAAGGCAACAGCTAGTACTCACTTAACAGCAATACTTAACAGTTTATTCTTCACATAAATTATTTTTTTAATTTCTCTGTCCCGGGTATATTTTTGAACTTTGGGATCATTTAACGCTTCTTTTTTTATCTGCTCTTCATCAGCATCTGTCTTCACTTCCAGCTGGCTTCGTACTTTACCGTTAATCTGCACCACGATATTTACCGTCTCAGTAGTAAGTTTATTTTCATCCCAGTTTGGCCAGTTAGAGTCAAAAACACTGTCTGCACATCCAATACGATGCCATAATTCCTCTCCCAGATGAGGTGCAAAAGGAGCAAATAACTGTATCAATGTTCTTAAAGAATAATTTAAAATTTCCTTATTTTGTTTTTGAGGTGATACATCCTGAATATAAAGATACATTTCATTCACAAGTTCCATTATTCTGCTGATGCACGTATTAAACTGAAACTTTGTAAGATCCTGAGTAACCATCTTGACTGCATAGTGGCACTGTCTCTCCAACACAGTTACTTTTTCTGTTTCCTGGCCCTGAGGCGGAGATGTTAAAATCGCATCAATCAGCCGCCATACTCTGTAATAAAATCTGTTAATTCCATGAATTCCGTCCTCTGACCAGTCACCCCCTTCTGTATAAGAACCCATAAACATCATATACATTCTGAATACATCAGAACCATATGTATGGATATAATCATCCGGATTAATAACATTGCCTTTTGATTTTGACATTTTTGCTCCCTCATTTGTAATAACTCCCTGATGAATAAGCTTTTGAAAAGGTTCGTCAAAATCAATCATTTTTA
>Ga0180433_10003895_pt1 | contig 21449 bp, 44 predicted proteins | sample SS_ome_8_FD_132980 | JGI IMG/M metagenome (GOLD analysis project Ga0180433, IMG submission 132980) | Hypersaline lake sediment archaeal communities from the Salton Sea, California, USA - SS_1_D_1 metaG | ecosystem: Environmental > Aquatic > Non-marine Saline and Alkaline > Hypersaline >... | reverse complement strand
ATTGAAGCTGGCGGAAGCATGGGTGCTTTTGTCGATTTGGATGGTTCCATTCGAACAGAAGCCGAATTGGTTACAAAATATCGCCAAATGCTTTTGCAGCCAGAAGTGGAAAAGGCAGTCAATGAAGTAATCAATGAAGCAATCATCGAAGAAGAGGGAAAGGATATTGTCTCTCTTCTTCTGGATGACGTTGAAGGCTTGAGTAGCAAAACACAAAAGGCAATTCAAGAGGAATTCAAAATTGTACTCGAATTGCTCAATTTCAAAAAGTCTGCGCATGATATTTTTCGTAGGTGGTTTATCGATGGGCGTCTTTATTACCATCAAGTGATCAACGAAAAAAAGCCGTATGAAGGAATCAAAGAACTTCGATACATTGATCCTAGAAAGATACGCAAAATACGAGAAGTTGTTAAGACCAAACACAAGCCTACCAATGTTATCATTACACAGACAAAGGCCGAATACTTCATTTACAATGAGAACGGATTTCAAAACAAAAGCAGCTTCGTCAAGTCATCGACTGATACTGCCGATGGTGTTAAAATTGCTGCTGATAGCATATTGCACGTTTCAAGCGGCTTGATGGATGAGAACAACAAAAACGTATTGTCTTATGTTCATCAGGCAATCAAGCCTCTAAACCAACTGCGCGCACTGGAAGATGCGACGTTGGTTTATCACTTGTCTCGTGCACCGGAGCGGCGCGTTTTTTATGTTGATGTTGGCAATCTTCCCAAGATGAAGGCCGAACAGCACATCAAAGACATGATGACTCGATACAAGAACAAGATTTCATATAACACATCAACTGGTAAAATTTCTGATGATCGTCACTTCATGCACATGAATGAAGATTTTTGGCTTCCAAGGCGCGGTGGTGAACAAGGCACCGAAATCGATATTCTTTCTGGTGGTGCTGCACTTCCAGATTTGTTGCAATCGGTTGAATACTTTCAGGATCGGCTCTATCGAGCGCTACAGGTTCCTCTGACACGTATGAAACCAGATGCGATTTACAATATTGGTCGTGCCACTGAAATTACTCGCGATGAAGTCAATTTCACCAAATTCATTGATCGCATTCGTGGCAAATTCATGGAATTGATATTTGCTGCATTGCATAAACAGTTGATTCTCAAAAACATCATTACCCAAGAGGATTGGGATAATGACATCTACAAAAACCTCAAATATCAGTTTGCCAAAGATAATTACTTCAGCGAACTGAAAGAACTTGAAATAATGAATGATCGTTTCCTGCGATTGCGTGATGCGGATGACTTTGCTGGTAAGTATTTCAGTCACGATTACATTAGGCGGAAAATACTTCGACAGACTGATAATGAAATCAAGGAAGAAGATGCTCAGATGAAAAAGGAAATGTCTGACGCACATTGGAATCCGCCAGAACAAACTATGCCGCAGCCAGGAATGGAAGAAGACCCAAACAACATGCAGCAAGAACCACAACCAGGAGAACCACCAAATGTCCAAAATTAAGCGACTGATCGAAAGCGCAGTTGAAAAAAGGCCACTTGATATCAAGGAAATGGTCGATGAGATCATGCGTGAAAAGATCAAAGAAACAATTGTCGAAGAAGTTTATGGTTTTGAATATGGCAATGAAAGTACCGAAGAAGATGAACTGCAAGATTTCTTTGAAGAGTTCTATGCAGAATATGGTCACCTTCCAATCGAAGAACAAGAAGCCATCATGGAAGAATTGCTTTCTGATGATGACGAAGAATTAAACGAAGATGAAATTGCTTTCCTTGAAGCATTCGAAGCTGAGTACGGCCATCTTTCAGAAGAAGAGCAAGAAGACATCATTAAAAAACTGATTGATGAAGCGGAATATAATAAAGACGCCGTAGATAAACAGATTCGGCGAGATGGTGTTAAGCCAAAAGGAGCTGAGCTAATTCATGCCCTTTTGAAAGGCAGAAAAGATAAACGGAAACGCCAACAAATGAAAGATGATATTCCAGACTAAAAGGAAACGACAATGCCTAAGTACCTAAAAGAAATTCTTGGCGAAAACTACATGCAGGAGTTGCTTGAAGTTCACACGCCATTTCCAGAAGATGAACGCCGGTTTTATGAAAAACATGGCTTAGAGTTGGGAAAAGAAGGCGAACCGCCTATCAAATTTCCTCGCTTTCCAAACATGTATTCAGAAGCCGGTAAGCACAACGCAGATCATTTGTTTAATGGCGTGACAAAAGTCTATGATCGCGAAAAGGATCGCTACGGTTATTCGTATGGCAAAGACGATGAGTATTATGAAGAATACGATCCTTCATTGAACGAAGGAAAGTATAAAGATGCCGTGGTCAAATCTGCCAAATCGCGAGCCTTTAAAACATCTATTGATGCTTTGAATGCAAGTACAGATTCATTCGAGCATACAGTAAAAGGTTTTTTGAAAGACAAATCCCTGGCATTTAGGAACAGAGCAAAAGAACTAAAACGACGCGCAGCGCGAATGTCAAAACACAGGGATTATGCTGCTCAAAGACAAAAAAATCTGGAAAACATGAGCGATAGAGAAATTTCGCGATTGGTAAGAAACAAAGCCCGATCAATATCTCTCAAATAGATTGGATAAGCAATGACATATCGAATTGTAAAAAACACTAGCCAAGCTGCTGTTATTCTAGCAACTGCTTCCAACAGTGGAATTGTGATTGCTGGCAATAACAGCACGTCAGCAATTGGTCTTGCTTCTGTTACAGACACTATTGTTGGTGCAAGCATCAAACAAATCTGGTTTAGCTCGGATTCTGGTGCTGCTGCAAATGGATGGGACATTCTTCGTGGTTCCAACACAGTATGGCAAACAGATAGCACGGCATGGCAAGATTTTGCAGGCAATGGTTCACCATTAACGCTCGATAAGGCGGCGACATTGACACTAACACGAACTGGTTCTCGTGGAACAATCATGATCGAATTGCAAAAAGAGTATGCAACTGGTCATAAGCCATCTGATTCGAACTACTAAGACAATTGCCATCAGCGTATTCATCGCGCTGATGGTAAAACCCTAAAGTGTCGTAAATACTAAATACAGATAACAAAGAAGTGTAAAAAGGCACCGAAAATGAAATTACTCGCAGAGATGTCACAAGAGATTGAAGTGCTTTCAGAAGCAACGAGCGATGGCAAAGGCGCAAAATATATCCATGGTGTTTTCATGGAATACAACACCAAAAATCGCAATGGGCGTGTTTATTCGGAAGGTGTTATGCGACAGGCTGTTGATCGTTATCTCAACGAAAAGGTTAAGCGAAACTGTGCATATGGTGAACTGAATCATCCTTCTGGACCACAGATTGATTTGGAACGTGCTTGCATACTCATAAATAGTTTGGATATGCAACCAAATGGTAAAGTGATAGGAAAAGCACGAATTACAGAAACACCAACGGGACAGATTGTTCGTGGTCTTTTGGAATCAGGAGCCAACCTTGGTGTGTCATCTCGTGGATTGGGTTCACTCAAAGAAGTGAATGGAATCAACGAAGTTCAAAACGATTTTCGCATCGTAACCGCCGCTGATGTTGTAGCTGATCCATCAGCACACAACGCATATGTTCAGGGCGTCATGGAAAACGTCGAATGGTTGTTCAACGAACAAACCGGAGAATGGGTAGAAGATTGCAAAAAGAAGCTCAAGAAGAAATCCTTGCGCGAAATTGAAGAAGCAAAGCTCTATCTGTTCAAAAAATTTCTCGACCAACTGTAGGATTTAACATGTCTAAAACCAAAAACGACAACAAGGAGACTCCAATCATGGATCAACTGCAATCTGGTGATGTTGTCGTCTATGAGGATAAGGAATTCCTTGTAGTCGATATACAGGCGGACGAAGTTGTTCTGGAAGACACAGACGGCGAACAAATCGTTGCTCCACTTTCAGAAATGACCAAAGCTGCCGAAACAATCAACATCAAAAACCCGCACGGCAATCTCAGCAAAATGACGGCATCTGTTATTCAAATGATGTCAAATTTGGGTAATGGTGATGATGCTGTTAAATTCTTCAATCAAGTACAGGCTCTGTACGGTAAAGGCAAGGATTATGGTGTTCCTGGTGGTGCTGCTTCAAAGAACAAGAATTCTGTAGAAGCACACGGCAATCAAGACACACAAACCCCTGGTCAAATGGCTGTCAAAGTCAAAGCAATGACCAAAGAAGACCTCGACAATATTCTTGGTGATGAAGATGGTCTTTCGGAAGATTTCAAAAACAAAATTGCCACGCTTTTTGAATCTGCACTGAATCTTCGTGTTTCGGCAATCGAATCCGATCTCGAAGAAGCATTCAATGCAGAAGTAGAAGCTTTGCAAGAAGAAAAAGAAGCTCAGTTTGCTGAACTGACAGAAACGCTTCAAGAACAAATCGATTCTTATCTCTCATATGCGGCAAAAGAATGGCTTGCAGAAAATGAAGTTGCTGTGGAATCGAGCATTCGCACTTCGCTGTCTGAATCGTTCATGCATGGTCTTTATGAACTGTGTAAAGAGCACAAAATGGAATTGCCAGAAGCGGACGTTGTTGCCGTTGAAGCATTGGCTGAACGAGTTGAACAACTCGAAGAACAACTCAATGAATCTCTTGATGCTAACATTGAACTCGTTGAAGCAATCGAAGAATACTCTGCACAGCAAATCTTCGAAGAAGTTTCCGAGGGACTGGCTCTCACACAAATCGACAAATTCCGCACTCTTGCAGAAGGCATCGATTTCAATGGTGATGAAAATGAATACAAGCAAAAGCTTGAAATTGTGAAAGAGAAATACTTCTCAAACCGTCCCAACAACACACCAAATCTTCACGAAGAAGTCGATCTGCATGAAGACAAAACTGAAGACGGTTATGACGATCCGATGATGAGCCGCTATATGCAAGCTATCTCAAGAACCAAAATATCCTAAATACGTAAACTACTTTCATAAGCAAAAACGGGAGAAACAAACCAATGCTTAACGAACAAGTAATCAACAAGTGGAAGCCAATTCTTGAGCATCCCGATCTGGAAGCAATCAGCGATCCTCATCGCCGTCACGTGACAGCAACAATTCTTGAAAACACAGAACGTGCTCTGCGTGAAGCTTCTAATTATACATCACAAAACCTGTTGGCGGAATCTCCGATTCCTCCGAACGCCATGCGTGCTTCAAGTTCAACAGCGGGCGATGGTTCTATTGACATTTTCGATCCGGTTCTGATCTCGCTCGTTCGTCGTGCGATGCCGAACCTGATCGCATATGATGTCTGTGGTGTTCAGCCGATGTCTGGTCCTACTGGCCTGATTTTCGCTATGCGTTCACGCTACAGCAACCAGACACACACCGAAACATTCTACAATGAAGTCAACACTTCATTCTCGTCTGTTGTTGGTAATGCTAACACGCTTGGTGACAAGCACGTTGGTACGCTTCCTGGTAATACCACGCAAACGTCAAACCTTGCCGAAACTGGCCTTTACAACTTCGGTGACGCAATGTCTACCGCACAGTTGGAAGCTCTGGGTACAGATTCTAACAGTGCTCTTCCTGACATGGCTTTCTCGATTGAGCAAGTCAGTGTTACTGCCAAAGGCCGTGCACTGAAAGCAAGCTACACGATGGAACTGGCACAAGACCTCAAGGCTGTTCATGGTCTGGACGCCGAGACGGAACTTGCCAACATTCTGTCTGCTGAAATTCTTGCTGAAATTAACCGTGAAATCGTTCGTACAATCTATGTTACCGCTCAACAGGGTGCTACTGATTCTACGACAACCACGGCTGGTATCTTTGACTTGAATGCTGATTCCAACGGACGTTGGATGGTTGAGAAATTCAAAGGTCTGCTGTATCACATCGAACGAGAAGCCAATAAAATTGCGAAAGATACTCGTAGGGGGAAGGGCAACGTTCTGATCTGTTCTGCTGACGTTGCATCTGCTCTGCAAATGGCTGGCATTCTCGATTATGCGCCTGCCATGAATACTTCTGGTCTGAATGTCGATGACACTGGTAATACCTTTGCTGGTACAATTCAGGGCCGCATGAAGGTTTATATCGATCCTTATGCAACCAGCGGCGACTTCATGGTCGTTGGTTATAAGGGTGCAAACAAATATGATGCTGGATTGTTCTATTGTCCATACGTTCCGCTTCAAATGGTTCGTGCTGTTGGACAAGACGACTTCCACCCGCGCATCGGCTTCAAGACGCGTTATGGTGTCGTTGCTAACCCGTTCGCACAAGGCGCTACTGCCGGTGCTGGTGCACTGACAAAGGATAGTAACGTATACTATCGCCGTGTTCTTGTTACCAACCTCATGTAAGGTATCACATTTGTGATAACAATAATAGAACTTAGGGAGGCTTCGGCCTCCCTCTCACTATTTTTTGAGGAAGGATTTGGAAAAAAAAAAAATGAACAACCAGAATTATAATGCCTCTGATACAGAAAATGTCGATATTCAACGCATGCAAGAATTTGTAGATGCCCTTTCACGACAAATGAAAGCGCTCTCAAAAAGAAAATCAGGCCGATGGGGAAGGACAACGCTCCTTCTCCCTTAATCTCGCCGACCAACCAGCTACTAATAATTACGGCGAGACAACTAAGAGGGCGCTTCGGTGTCCTCTTTTTTTTATGTCTGCACCAATTTGCATTCACAAAAATCATCCCAGACTTGCCGTCTGCCTCGATCCTCGACTTGCCACTCGACTTGATCCTTGACTTTCCACCAGACTTGTTCTTCGATTCGTGTTTCACTCATCATAATCATCCCAGATTTGATCCCAGGCTTGCGACTTGACTTTCCACCAGACCTGATCCCAGACTTGCCGAGAGACTTGATCTTCGACTTGCAGTACGATTTGCTGCCTGACTTGCTCCCAAACTTGCCACCTGACTTGTTCTTCGATATCCCAAATTTGCCGATAGACTTGCACCCAAGCTTGCCACCTGACGTGCCGCCAGACTTGCTTATCAACTTGTTCTTTACTCATAATAATCATCCCTGACTTGCCGCCTGACTTTCCACCAGACTTGATCCACGACTTGCTGTTTGACTTGCGACCCGACTTGCGCCCAGACTTGCTGTTTGACTTGCTGATCGACTTGCAGATAGACTTGCAGCCAGATTCGCTGTCTGACTTGACCCCAGAATTGCTGCCAGACTTGTTCTTCGATTCGTTCTTTACTCATCATAATCATCCCAGACTTGATCCCAGACTTGCGACTTGACTTGCTCATTGATTTTCCACCAAACTTGATCCCAGGCTTGCCACCTGACTTGTTCTTCGATATCCCAAACTTGCCGTCAGACTTGCCGCCCGACTTGATCCACGACTTGCAGTCTGATTTGCTCCCTGACTTGCTTATCGATTCGTTCTTTACTCATCATAATCATCCCTGACTTGATCCCAATCTCGCCGCCTGATTTGCCACCAGACTTGATCCTCGACTTGATCCACGACTTGTCGCCTGACTTGATCATTAACTTGCCACCAGACTTGATCCCATACCTGAAGCCAGACTTGCTGATCGACTTGCACCCAAATTTGCTGCTCGATTCGTTCTTTACTCATCATAATCATCCCAGACTTGCCGTCTGCCTCGATCCTCGACTTGCCACTCGACTTGATCCCAGACTCGATCCCCAACTTGCCGTCTGATTTGATCCTCGACTTGATCCCAGACTCGATCCCAGGCTTGCAATTCGACTTGCTGCCTGACTTGCTTATCGATTCGTTTTTCACTCACCATAATCATCCCTGACTTGATCCCATGCTTGCCAGCAGACTCGATCCCAAACTTGCCGCCTGATTTGCCACCAAACTTGATCCCAGACTTGCTGATCGACTTGCACCCTGACTTGCCAATCGGCTTGCCGCTTGCCTCGATCCTCGACTTGCAACCCGACTTGGTCTTCGATTCGTTTTTCACTCATCATAATCATCTCTCGTTTGCTCAATGCTTTTTTGATCAATTGTCAACCAAGAATTAAGCTTGCATCCTGACTTGATACACGACTTGCCGCCTGACTTGTTTTTCAATATTCATAATCTCTTCTCAACTGCTCATTGGCTTGCTCCCTGACTTGATCCCATAATTGCTCTTCAGTTTGCTCCCTGACTTGCCAATCGACTTGCTCTTCAGTTTGCCACCTGACTTGCAGTCTGATTTGCTGCCAGACTTGCGACCAGACTTGATCCACGACTTGCCACCTGACGTACCGCCCGAGTTGTTCTTCAGCCATAATAATCCTCTCTCAATTGTCGTTCGACTCGCCCCCAGACTCGATCCCAGACTTGCCCCCTGATTTGCCACCCGAGTTGATCCCAGACTTGCCACCTGACTTGCGACCATATTTGCTTATCGGCTTGATACCAGACTTGATCCGCAATTTGCAACCAGATTTTCTTATTGATTCGTTCTTTATTCATCATAATAATCTTTTTCCAATTGCCCCCTGGCTTGCGACCAAACTTGCCAATCTACTTGCTGCACCCTGGTTTTCCAGAAGACTTGATCCCAAACGTGATCCCAGATGCGTTCCCTGATTTGATACCAGACTTTCCGTCTGACTTGCCAATCACATTGTCGCTCGACTTGCCACCTGACATGTTCTTCAATCACCATCATAATCCTCTCTCAATTGTCGCCCGACTCGCCCCCAGACTCGATCCCAGACTTGCCCCCTGATTTGCCACCCGAGTTGATCCCAGACTTGGCACCTGACTTGCCGATAGACTTGCACCCAAACATGCATCTTTACTCGATCTCTAACTTGCTGCCAAGCTTGTTCTTCGCCAATCATATTTCAATTGCCCCCTGACTTGCCACTCGACTTGCTGCCATACCTGATGCCAGACTTGATCCCCGACTTGCCGCGAAACTTGCAGATCGACTTGCAGTCTGATTTGCTGCCTGAATTGCTTATCAACTTGCGGCCAGATTTGCGACCAGATTTGCTGCTCAATTCGTTCTTCACCAATCATATTTCAATTGCCCCCTGACTTGCCAATCGACTTGCTGCCCGACTTGCTGCCTGACTTGCCACCTGACTTGATTCTCAACTTGCCGCTCAATTCGTTCTTGACCAATCATAATCTTCACTCAATTGCCGCCAGACTTGATCCCAAGCTTGCCGCTCGACTCGATCCCTGACTTGCTGATATAATGAATTACTAACTTGATTATCAACTTGAACCCAGGTTTGTCGTTCAAATTGCTGCCAAATTTGCAACCAGACTTGTTCTTCATCAATCATAATCTTCTCTCAGTTGCCACCACGCTTGCCCCCAGATTTGCTTTTCGACTTGCACATCGACTTGCCGCAAAACTCGCCACCTGACTTGCTGCTCGACTTGCACATTGACTTGCCGCCAGACTACCGACTCGATTTCCCAATCCCCGATTTGCAGCCAGACTTGCCGATAGACTTGATTCCAGACTCGCAACTCGACTTGCTGATCGACTTGCTCCCCGACTTGATCATCGACTTGCCACCTGACTTGATCATCGACTTGCCACCCTATTTGATGCCCGACTTGCCGCCCGACTTTCCGCCCGACTTCTTGTTCGACTTGCCGCCCGACTTGCTTATCGATTCGTTCTTTACTTATCATGATACTCTTCTCTCAATTGCTTCCTGACTTGATCATCGACTTGCCACCCGACTTGCTGCAAAACTGGCTCCCCGAGTTGCCACCAGCATTCCCCTTCGACGTGCCAATGAACTTGCTGCTCAATTTGCCGCCCGGATTGCCACTCAACTTGCCGCCAGATTTGCTGCTCGATTCGTTCTTCACTCATCATAATCATTTTCTAGCTGATCCCATGCTTGCATCCAGACACGTTGTCTGGCTTGCCACCAAACTTGCCGCCAGACTTGCTGCCTGACTTGCTGCCTGACTCGATCCTCGACTTGCTGTCTTATTTTCCAATCTATTGGCCAATCAACGTGTCGCAAGAATTGCCACGCGACTTGCCTCTTGGCTTGTTTATCAACGTGCCACCAGACTTGGTCCCTAGTTTGTTCTCCAAGCATCTTATTTTTCATTCTCTCTCAGACACACATTCATCAAGATACGCGTACACATAAATACCATACACCAAACCGACTCAAACGTCAAGGAGAGGCTACATGAGCATCATAGACAAATACGCAGATTTCATCAGGGAACAGAAAAAAGAAGGCGGAATGGGCTTTAAAAAACCAGTCGAAGAATCTGCATTTTTCAGTGATAGACAAAACGAGGTTGCTAAACGAACACTAGCAAATATTGCTGCTGCAAAGTTTGTTGTGCATAAGACTGATCCCGGTGAACATAAAAACCACCCAGATTGGGATAGAATGGTTGATTTCTACAAAAAGAACAAAAAACATGCTAAAGAAATGGCAACTAAATGATGCTGTTTGAAGAATATAAGCAATGGCTCAAAGAGAACAGGTTACCATCCACTAATTCAGAAGATGGTAACCCGATTGATGATTTCGTGAAAAGTGTTTTCAAAGATAAAAGAAAAGATAAAGTAAAGCGTATGCTGATGAGACGACCAGAGTTGCCTTCAGACGCAAAAACAGCAATGCCAATAGTCGCACGAAAAGCGACAAACATCGGTTTAAGGTGAAATGAGTTACAAAACAAAAATACGCAACTATTCAATCACCAAAGGTGCTAATCTGATTTTCACCGTTGATACCACTTTTTCCAATGGTGCTGTTCGAGACATTTCTTCTGGATATACACTCACTGCCAAGTTGCAAAAGCACGATGAATCCAACACCACAATTAATGCCACGGCAACTGGCGTAGCCAATGGCTTGCTGACGTTCTCCCTTGATGCTGCAACCACGACAACGATGAAAGCTGATCGGTACATATATACCGTAACTCTTAACGAAACATCATCGAACACCACAACAGTTGCTCAAAAGGGCATTATAACTGTTCAGGGTTCGGCAATAGTTTAAGGAGACTGTAATGTCATTATTGAACGAGTATAAACAATGGCTCAACGAAACATCTAAAGTTTCAGATCAAGATTTTGTTAAAACATATCAAAGCCATTTCGGAAACGCATATGATCCTGATGCTGATAATTTCGATGAAGCAAGAGAACATGCTACCAAACACACAATGGAATCTCATGGATTGAACAAAAAGGAGTTTGATTCCCAGATGAAAAAAATTGTGACTCGTTTGGAAAGCGGCGATAATCTAAACGAAGGCGAGCATTGGGACAAAGTACGTCGCTCTAACACAACAGAAATTCAAAACGCACAACAGTATGCTCAACAAATGGTTCAAGATCATGGAGATGACGAAACTGTGCAAAAACTCGCTGCCGTTATATTGAAACTCAATCCAAACAACAAAGAGCATCAAGATCAAATTCTCGATGCTGCAAAACAGCTTGATGATTATGTTGCACAACAGGTTGGTCATGAACCCACCAAAGAGAAAAAATAATGCTTCGCTTTACTGAATGGGTGCAACTGCAAGAACGTAAAAAGGCACACTATTCCAAGGATGCTCATGATGCTGAAAATTATCCACAAGTTGGGCAGGAATACGAGACGCTGCGCAACTTGTCGAAACCAACACTGAAACGCATTGCTGCCAATCGTGGTGTAGACAACACCGAGGGCACGTCGAAGATGGTTTCCGACATTCTGAAAAGGGAATATGGGACAGATAAGGTTGGTGGTTTTTATGACAAGACAAAGGACACTTCATATAAAGTGAAGGCTCGCAAGAAAGCAAAAGAATCTGGAAAACAATCATATCGAAAAGATAACAACAATGACGAAGATATTTGAAGAATACAAGACATGGTTATCGGAAACATCATTTTCTGATCCCCTTTCTGCACCAGACACTAGTGCTGGGATGATAAAAAGTCGCGTTAGACCAAAGGCAGATTTAAGCATTTCTCCACGAAACAAAAATAGCGATTCCACAGATGGTGTTCCTTACGATAAGGGAGAACGAAATAACACGGAAAAGAATAATCTTCGGAAGCTTGGAAAAACATCCACAGATCGTGTCTTGAACAAAATTGAACGAGATTCTAATAGGTTGTATTCAAAGTGACCAATATTATTGAACTGAAAAACACGGCACACTTTGCACGAAAGATACTTGGCGACGAAGCAGAACGCCGAGGTATGGCTAATCATGTTCAAGCAAAAATACGTCGCATGACTAAATACGATTTACAACTGCTTGCTCTAAAAATGCAGTATCTTACCGGGAGAAACTAAATGTCTGAATTCGGCACTGCACTCGATGAAACGCCAAGTGATGTAAATTTTCTGTCGCCGCTTGTCTACAAACTACAGATCAAAAAAACACCGAATTTGAACTTCTTCGTGCAAAACGTCAATTTGCCTGGAATACATTTGCAACCAACAGAAGGACAACCCAACCCATTTGTCAAAATTCCTTATTGGGGCGATCACATCGAATATGATGACATCACTATAAACTTCAAAGTGCAGGAAAGCATGGCAGACTGGCTCGAAATTCACAATTGGATTCGATCAATGGGTTTTCCTAAAGAATACAGCGAATACAGAGCTTTAAGTGGTGTTGCGCCTGGATTGGGCACTGGTCTGACATCAGACATTTCACTTGTCATTTGCAACTCGAACAGAAACCCGATTCTCAATGTTATCTTTCAAGATGCTTTTCCAACTTCGTTGTCATCAACGATATTTGATCAAGCACAGGCAGACGTTCAATACGTAACAGCAGCAGCGACGTTCAAATACACCAAGTATGAAGTGGAGACAATTTAATGTCTGATTATCACACACAAGCAGAGTATCTGTTAAACAGAGGTTATGTTACTGGCATTGATGTTCACAAACTGGCAGAAAAATTGTCTGAATCTGCCAAAAAACCAGTTCCTCTAAACTGTAATACAAGAGAAACTGTTTATGGAGAAGATTCGCTTGAACTAATAGAGAAGCTTCGCACAGAAGCAGATCAAATGGCCGATAAAGGCGACATCAAATAGAATCAAGGTAAGACTTTATGGCATCGCCCTACTTTCAAAATCTTCCATTGCTGTCATATGCAAACACTCTGGTACGCGATATTTCACGTCGAACTGTGGTCAACTTGAAATCCACAGGGCTTGACGTGAACTTTTATCCATATGAAATCACCGACAATATTCGAACAGATCAGTTGGCAGAATACTATTACAATGATGCGTATTTGGAATGGATGGCACTTTTGTCAAACGATATCATCGATCCATACTATGGCTGGTACATGGATGACGCCACCTTCAATAAGCTCATTGTTGATAAGTATGGTGATGTTGTTACCGCACAGAAATACATCAAACATTACATCAACAATTGGGCAGATGATGAGACTGAATTGTCGGTTGCATACTACAACAATACCATTGATGATACTCTGAAAAAATATTGGAAGCCTGTTTACATCCGACCAACAGAAATTTCTCATTATGTCAGGCGTGAAGATGACATTGTTCGAAACACCAATCAAATCATACAGTACACAATTTCATCCAACAACGACACGATAGCATTGCAACCGAACGAACTGGTTGACATTAAGTATACTGGCGACACAGATGCGCATGCAAATGGTCAGGTTGTCACTTCGAACAGCACCATGGTTCGCGTCATGAACGTCAGCGGCAACACGTTTGCCAACGCTTCTATTGTGGTCGATTTGATTGGAATAACCAGCGGTGCCAACGTTTCAGCAAATGATGTTGTGACGCTATTTGAGAACATCTCCAACACCGAATTTGCTTATTACAGCCCTGTCAGTTTCTATGATTGGGAATTGGAACAGCGCGAGAAGACGAAAAACATCAATCTGGTCAGTGATGCTGCTATAGATAGCGTTGTAAATCAATTCGAGAGATTGATGAATTTCGACTTGGACGCGAACACAGGACTATCGACAGGATAGCCAGATTATGTGTTTTTGCAGAACCAAATGGCGGCTGCGACAACATCAGCAGGATCACGCGATCCTGTCAAAAAACGATCCTTTGCCAGCACCATTTGTTGCCAATTGGCTGTATAAGAACCATCTCTCTGCATTTCAAAAATCTTGATGTCTGGTGCAATTTCGCCTTCTTTGGGAAGGCGAGTAGGATCGAAAATAGCCAGCGGGGCTTTGTTTTTTTCCATATCTTATTGTCCTTTCATTACAACCACTTTGGAATTCCATGCTCATGCATGAAATCATATTCAGTTTCTGCGATTTTGATTTCCGTTTCGTCATTCGACGAATAATAGTCTGATGTTGCTGAATGCAACAGCGAGACTGCTTCACGGTAGTTTAGCGGAGTTGCCGTGCGTTTGGTGATAACGTTTTCTCCATCCGCGTTTCTGTACTTCACCGTAATTTCCAATTCATACATATCGGTTTGCCTTTTCATGTATTTGTCCACCACAGGTACGCAAATTCTTACACCCATAAACCAAAAAAGTCAAGGGGTTTTTGGCCCCTTGACTTCTATTTACGTGTTGTATGAATGGCTTATGGGTTAAGGCCCATCTTACCATCACCACCGATAACTTCTTCCGGCGAACTCTCAGGCATGTCAAGCGGAACCGCGTTGGCACGCACGAAGTTGTTAAGGAAGGCATCGATCTTGTCAACCACTGCATTGAAACGATCATAATCGAATTTTTGCAGTCGTGACGAATATCGAGCAGATTGGCTATTCACCAATTCTACCGCAGATGCTCGGAACAGTCGCATAATCACGTTAAGCGATTCGTTCTCGACATTCACTTCTTCAGGAAATGCTTCAAGCTGATATGGACGCGGATGCGTCTCTGGCAAGTCAAGAAGCGGCGAATCCTGAATCCAGGCGAGTGCTTGACGCAACGTGCCCAGATACGATTCCAGTCGGGTTTGATCCGCAGCAATCATGCCAGAAACCGGCGCAGACTGCGAACGAGCCATTTCCTGGTGGAAACGACGAAGCATGTCATACAACCACAGAACATCGTGGTTAAAGACATCAGATGGAAAACTCTCAGACATAATTTTCTCCTATGGTTAGCTAACACAATGAAATGGAAGAGAAGCCACTTCCTCCAATGCTATTTAGGAACCACAGAATTTTACCAATTGATTGCAAAAAGGGGAACCGAAGCCCCCCCAATTGAAAAATTAGCCAAGTTCTTCCATTAGCTTATCCAAATCAACATCTTCATCATCATCATCGTCAGAAACAGTTGACTTTGATTCTGGCTCATCAAAATCCTTTTTCTTGGACTTTTTCGGTTCAGAACTATGCTCAACATCGGATTCAAAGCCCATGACTTTGTTCAAACGGCTTTGCAATTCTTCATAGCTCTTGAATTGATCAGGCTGGACGAATTCTTTGACATCATACGTCATCTCATAGATTTCTCGAATGTCTTCGTCATCATCCTCAATCGGTGCAGGAGCATCGAATTTTGACAGATCGTAATTGCGATATCCATCAACCTTTCGAATAAGCAACCGGAACGGCGCACCTTCCCACATGTTAAATGGATCGATTGCATTGGTTGGATTGTATGCGGAGTTTGGAGTATTGTCATCGAGCAAACGCGGATTGCCTTCTTCATCAAAAGGCGGATTCAATGCCTGATCGATCTTCTCGAAAATCTTCTTGCCAAACTTGAACAGAAAGACGTTGCCATTATTGGCTGGATTGCTTGGGTCTTTAATAACCAGGATGTTTGCAATGAAACTCAATTTGCGTTTTTGTTTGCGTGCCTGATCCTCATTACCAGCATTCCAAAGTTTAGTGTTGTAATCGCCACAGGGGTCTTTTTCACCTATGGTTGTTCGTGAGTTTTCTATGTACCACAATCCAGTTGGTCCCTGAAATCCGTGTGACCAAATTTTCTCGAATGGTGTATCGCTTTTACACGATGGTAGAAAACGAATGACGGCACCGCCATTGCCCATTTTATCGACAGTTGGTTGCCAAAAGCGATCATCCTTGTAATCGTCTTTTCCCTTTTTGCCGGGATTCGTCAGTTCTTCAAGCTGCTTGTGTAGAGCATCCAATGTTGCAGACTTGTTTGATTTAAGTTTTTCAAAGTCCATTTGTCATAATCCTTTTCTCGTATTACGCTATATTTTTGTTCCTTACGGAACGACGGAATATTTATATGTGTATTTTCGTTGAAAATCAATGACCTAACCAATTATTTATCTTCCCAAATATCAAATAATACAGCCACGCCAGTAAAACCAGCGTGACTGAAAGCGGCCAAACCGCAGACATCGTTAGGGCGAATATCAAATGGTTAAAAAACGACACTTCTCGTGCGTGATAAACAGAATACACGTAAGAAACGCCAAACATAATGATGGTCATCATGACCACCGATATCGCATAATAAAACAGTAGTTCCATATCAAGCCTCTATTTTAATGATGTCACTAGCATCTAAATTGATGTAATTACTCACAACATACGAATTCGTCGCACCATTGGATTTAGTAACCGTCACCACAATTTTCTTTGCATTTCGTGGAACCTCAAACGAAACTGTTTTCTTTTCTACTTTTGGTCTTTCAATCACGACTGGCTTTTCTTCTGTTTTTTTCTCAGTCTTGAACCATCCTTTGACACGATCAACAATGCCAGACTTAACTTCTTTGACTGTCAAGGCTTTGGATTTGACTTCTTCCTCAATATCCTTTTCGAGTTGTTCAACGTCAGCATCAAGTTTTTTTGCTGCTCGCACCAACGCTTCCTTTTCGCGATCAATTTTGTCGTAAACATTCCATGGCCAAGGTTTTTCGTTATCTACCATTTGGTCCTCCTATATGAGTATCGCACCACACCCTTTCCCATCGCACTTGCATAAATGGCCATATCGCAGTGCCAGCGCCCGTAATACTAGGCTTGACGCCTTTAATGGCGAGGATCGGTAAAACCCTAGCTATCTCCACGTCTTACCGCCGCTTCATCGATAACTGGTGTGGTGCGAATTCTTATTCGTATTCGAATTCAGTTTTATTGTCTGCCTTCAAGTAATTCAATTTCTTTGCGTCTTTACGAACTAACTCTTTTAGTCGCTGATGTTTGGTTATCATGTCACCAACATCATCATAATCTACGTCATATATATTCGCTATCTCAATACAAGCATCGATGTAATCAATACCATGTGTTTCTACCATGGCGATAATTTCATTGCCTATTTTCTCAATCAACTCAAAGCTCGTGTCTTGTATTACAGTATCGCCTTTATCCATGAATTATTCCATTCTCCAAAAGATATTTTCTATTTTCGTGGTGTTTTTCTTTCAATTCGTCTCTTGAACTTTGACCATCATACGAAACGGCGAATTTATTGTCAACAAGGTATCGATTTAAATTAAAGCGATGCGATCCTGTTATATCTTCTACCAAAAACTCACCCAAGATTCTACCAAATTTGCCTTTTTGCGACAATACAGAAACCATTTGCTGTTTTGAATCTATTGGTAGATATTTTGCGACTTCTGCTTTGGTCAACAATCCGAATTTCTTTTCTACCAAATCAGAAGTTCGAGATTCCGGCGCATCAATGCCATATAGACGAATGTTTTGATTCAACAGCCACATATCGAAACCCAAATCGATATCAACTTTTACTGTGTCGCCGTCGATTACTTCTCGAATAGTAACGTTATAGATGTACATAAAATACCCCCTGAATTTGCTTTCAGAGGGTATTTAGGTTTTTCTACAGTCAGTTCGTGTTAGTTGAACAGACCTTTGAGAATGTCGATGATGCCGAATGTCCATTCAGCAAGGAATGCGATAGCGGCTGTTGCCCAAACTTTGAAATCGGCAACCCACTCTTTAACTTTGTCGAACATTGATGTCTCCCTTAAGTTGAAATGTTATGCCGTCTTGGCATCGTGTGTCCATGTACACTTTCTATTTATGGAAGCGCACATTTTGACAAATTGGTTGCGGAGGCGGGATTTGAACCCACAACCTCTGGATTATGAGACCAGCGAGCTAACCTGATTGCTCTACTCCGCATTAATCGTCGTAATCTTCTGTGTCTGTTGACCAGTAACCTAGTTGTTCAAATTTTTCAAAGTTATCATCCTGATCCTGAATAATTTCAGGAATTTCACCATCTTTAACGTGTCTAGAAACAAGCCATTGTTTGCTTTTTACACTAGATGTGGATTTTTGATTCCTATATTGTTCAAAGCTGATTGGAATCAATTTCCCGTCTGCATTTTCTTGTACATAATAACCTTTCGATTCATATCTATATGTTGGTCTCCAACGAAAAACATGAATTTCGCCAGTGTCGGTGTCAATAACTTCGAGGTTTTGATTTTCGTATCGTTCGCCTCGAATATCCTTCGCAGTTTCCAAAGAAGAAGCGAATCCCTCGAAGCTGCTTTGAATACCATGGCAATAATAATCATCATACCTAAAGACCATGAAACGCATATTATTATTCCTTCACGTGTTTGAGCAGCGTTTTGACAGCAATTTCAAGTTTGGCTCCATCAAAAACTCTGATGGAGTTGTCAAGATTGCGCTGTACTCGTCTTGCTTCTTCAAGACTGATTTCGTTGTTTCTTCGTTTAGCGGCCAATTTTTGGAATTGCAATGAACGCTCTTTTTGACTTTCAAGATATGCAAACCAACGCTCACATTCAGCTTTCGCTTCTTTCAGATTCATCATATCGATCCTCTATTAAACTGGCTCTACCTCTTGGAATCGAACCAAGCTCACAAGCATTAACAGTGCTGCCGCACACCTTGTGCGTTAGGTAGAAAATGGTGGTTTTTCTGTTGCCAGGGAAACCACCAAACCCCGCTTAGCTATGCAGCCAAAGCAATAGGTGCATTATCGTTTGCATCTAGTTGTGAGCCGCGATAACGGTGCTTGCCATACCGACCAACATCGACTATACTCTATCCACATCCATCGATCCTACGCGCCCCCCAGAAACTCACATAATCGAAACTATATGAGCTTTTGGTGGAGGCGAGGATGAGTCGCACATCCTGTCTGGTCTGCTTCAACAGCAGTCTCAAGCGTCAGTGTTCTATTTATATACCAGGAGATTTCAGATGTCAAGTACCATGCCAATGAAATGTTACGAATGTCAAAAAGAATTTAGTCTAAAGACTAAGGAATTCAGAAGAAAGGTGAAAAATGGTCGTCCAGTGGATAGATTTTTTTGTAGCCGATCTTGCACATCAAGTCATGCAAATCGATTTCATACAACTAGAAGAGTTCCCGCTTCTCAGTGGGGAAATCAATATAGTAAAAAGGGAGAATTCGCGGAAATATTGAAACGTTGTAGAACACGAGCAAAGAAAGCTGGCAAACCATTTGACATCGATGATGACTATCTTATAGAGATATGGGAAAAACAAAATGGTTTGTGTTCTTACACCAAAATACCAATGATCAAACCAAAATGGAATAGCAAAAAACAGCCCAATCTTGCATCATTAGATCGCATTGATTCTTCAAATGGATATGTAAAAGGAAATGTTCAATTTGTTTGCTATTCTATTAACATCGCAAAAAACGATTTTACAGAAGAACAATTTCTTCCGTTTATCAAAATGCTCATGGAAGGCCCCTAAGACTCTTTTTTGGGTTCCAGCATATCCATAGGATATGGAACGACGATAGCAAAATTATCTGGCGTGTTGTCTGTGATCCAGAGATTGGCATGTTTTTCTGCCAACTCTTTGGTTTCGAACATCATAGGCAATTCACTTTCTGCATCACTCATTACATACAAATATGAATCTTCAAAGATGACTTTGATTGCAAACATCTTATTCTCCGTGTAAAAATGCTCTATCATCCAGAGCCGCTTTGATGATCCAATTGCGATTGTGAATTTGTTTCAATATTTCCTGTAACGTCTCGACTTTCAATTCGCATTCCATAACCTTGTATTCCAACTTAGAAATATCGCTGTCGCCCTCCAAGTAATCCTTTATTTCTCCCTTGAGAACTTTTCTGTCTGGAATATCCCAAGATTTTTCTTGTGCTACTTCCATACTTGGATTGATCAAGAATTCAGTCTTCTCGCTTTTAAGCCGCTTGAGCAAGATTCGAGCCTTTGCTTGTTCTCGCTTAGCATCGATGTACATCGCATAATACTTAGAATGCAATTCAGGTATTGTGCGTGCTGATCGTCCCAATTCCAATTCGCTGATAGGAGCGTCTTGATTCCACTCGTTTATGATATCATCTGTTGTCAATCTGATTCTCCGTAAGTGACTGGATCATATATACACCATATACCAATTCTTAGCAAGAGGTTATGGTGGCAGAGAAATTATTTATCGGATACTACAACGAAGTTCACATGTTTGTGACTGGTTCAAATGAAGGATTAGAACACGAACTTCGCGATACGTTTTCGTTTTTCATTCCTGGGTTTCGTTATATGCCAGCATACAAGCGTGGCTCATGGGACGGTAAAATACGATTGTACAATCAACAGACCAAATTGGTCTATGTAGGGTTGTTGCAACGAATAATTCAATTCGCAAAAGATCGCGATTATGATGTAGAAGTTGATCCGAAAATTCCTTCTTCAACTAACTGGACACGCGAACAATTGCAATCAGCAATTGACAGTCTCGAACTCACCCTCACACCATATGATTATCAGTTTCAAGCGGTGCTTGATGCTCTGAATGCAGAACGTAAAACTATTCTCATTCCTACTGGCGGTGGTAAATCATTGTGCATATACCTACTGGCTCGTTTGTTGAATGTCAAGACGCTAATCATTGCACCAACTACCAGCTTGTTGCATCAGATGCAAGGGGATTTCAAGAACTATGGCTATGATGAAGACTGTCATTTGATCTATTCTGGACGAGACAAAAATTTTGATGAGATGATAGGCATATCAACTTGGCAAAGCATTTTCAAAATGCCTCGCACTTGGTTTCAGCAATTTGGCTGCGTCATTGTTGACGAAGTGCACGGTGCAAAAGCTAAATCACTCACTGGCATACTAGAAAAGATGACCAACACCAAGTACAGGTTTGGAACTACTGGTACACTTGATGGAACCGAAGCAAACGAACTGGTGATCGAAGGATTGCTTGGTGCTGTGTCAAGAGTTGTGACAACAGATAATCTTATCAAGAAAGAAGTTCTAGCAGACTTTTCTGTTAACTGCATATTGCTGAAATGGGATGACAAAGCATGCCAAGTTGTATCTCAGTATACATATCAAGAAGAAGTGGACTGGATTGTCAATAATGAGAAACGTAACAAGATCATTACACAAATGGTTGTGAACAAACCCGGTAACAATCTGGTTCTAGTGAATTTCGTAGACAAGCACGCTAAACACCTTCTAGAAATGCTACAGAAAGCCACTGACAGGCCAATCTATTATATTCATGGTGGTGT
>Ga0180433_10003894_pt1 | contig 21454 bp, 16 predicted proteins | sample SS_ome_8_FD_132980 | JGI IMG/M metagenome (GOLD analysis project Ga0180433, IMG submission 132980) | Hypersaline lake sediment archaeal communities from the Salton Sea, California, USA - SS_1_D_1 metaG | ecosystem: Environmental > Aquatic > Non-marine Saline and Alkaline > Hypersaline >... | reverse complement strand
TATCTAGCCCGTTTCCATCGACGTACATTTTGTTACTCAAAAGCATTGCATATGGTCTATGCTACTTTAACCGTTTTTTTCACTGCTAATTGGGAAGAATATCTTTAATTAGCAACGCCAAAATTTAGAAGTCAAAATTCATGCTAAGATGACTGCTGATCGAGCCAATGAGTTTTTTGTTCAGCTACAAGCAAGAGAAGATTAAGCTAGATCAAAAAAATCTGACCTCGTTAATATTACTTGCTTATGGCTAAGTATCCAAAACAGCTTCTTTCCCTTATCGCCCAATTGCAAAAACTCCCTGGCGTTGGAAAAAAAACAGCAGAGCGTTTTGCTTTTCATCTTTTAGAGTGGAAAAGGCATGATCTCGTCACTCTTGCTAATATTTTAAGTACTTTGCAAGAAATGGTCCCCCATTGTGCTAATTGTGGTTGCCTTATGGATGAAGTGAGTTGCAGCTTTTGTGAAAGTAGCAAGAGAGATCCCTCTTTACTGTGCATTATTGCTTCTCCTCGAGATGCTTACGCACTTGAAGAAACGGGAAATTTCCTTGGGCTTTATCATGTCCTAGGAACACTCCTTTCACCTCTTGATGGTCAAACACCTGATCAATTAAATGTGCCTCGCTTAATGAATCGTATCGAATCTCTAGGAGTCAAAGAAGTGATTCTTGCTCTCGATTCCACTTTAGAAGGAGATGCAACAGCTCTTTTTCTAAAAGAAGAGCTACAACGAAAAGACATTAAAGTCTCAAGGCTCGCACTAGGATTACCGGTCGGTAGTTCTCTTGATTTCATTGATGAAGGCACCTTATCGCAAGCATTATCTGGAAGGCAAGTCTTGCATTAATTCGAATCACTTCTCTATAATCAACCAATCCATTCAAGCACGACTTGAATGGGGGCGAATGCATACATAAGATAGTAATGAATAAAAATGTCGTTAAGATCCTCACGCCTCTTGTTCTACTGAGTGCTCCAATCCCTCAGTTGATGGCATACTCTCAAGCTACAGAAGCCTATGAACAAAAAAGAGTGGGCAAAATCACTGTTGTCATGGAAAACCTTCAGCGTGGAGGAAGCTTTAGCCAAGACCGCGTTTTATCAAAACTACGAACCAAAACAGGCGATCCCTTTTCCCAAACAACATTTGACCAAGACTTAAAAGCTCTATCAGAAGAATACGATCGTGTTGAGCCGAATATTGAAACACGAGCTGGTGAAGTCTATATCACCCTAAAAATCTGGCAAAAACCAATGATTCGTTCTATTGTCTGGCACGGAAATTCTAAAGTCAGAACAGGAACCTTGCAAAGAGAACTTGATATTGAGCCACACACTCTTTTTAACCGAGACCAATTCAACCTCGCCTTTAATAAAGTAAAAGAGTACTACATCAAAAAAGGATACTTTGAATCTGAAATCGAATACAAAATCATCCCTTATTCTGATACCAACGAAATCGACATTGAAATCACGGTTCATGAAGGCCACTCAGGCCATATCATTAAGATTTGCTTCAATGGCCTAAATAAAAAAGAACAAAGCGCCATTCTTGAGCTGATCCAAACAAAGAAATATAACTTTTTCACCAGTTGGCTAACAGGAAAAGGTAATTATCATGAAGAGGCTTTGGAACAAGACAAGCTCATTATCGTCAATTACCTCCAGAATCAAGGCTATGCTGATGCCCGCGTGAACATTCAGACAAAAGAAGATAAAAATGGACGCTTAGAAATTCACATTAGCGCTGTCAAAGGAGAAAAATTTCACTTTGGTCAGATTCACGTTCAAGGAAATGAACTTTTTAATGAAGAGCAAATCCAGCGCGTCATGTTCATAAAAGATGGAAGTGTCTTTTCTCCTGAAAAGTTGCGAGATAGCATTCAAAATGTCAAAGACCTCTATGGAAAAGATGGTTATATTGAAACTAATATCAATTATGTACTCCATCTATCTCCTAATGAACCTACTTATGATGTCGACATTCAAATTGAAGAAGGTGAGCAGTTCCGTATTGGCTTAATTCGTGTTCTTGGAAACGTTTCAACCAATAAAAACGTCATCTTACGCGAGTCTCTTCTTGTTCCTGATGAAGTCTTTGACTCACGTCGTTTGAAGGCAACACAAATGCGCCTTGAAGCCATGGGATACTTTAAAGCTGTCAACGTTTACGCAGTGAAAACGCCCGAAGATCAAGAGCTTGGAGAAAACTATCGTGATGTTGTCATCGAAGTCGAAGAAACAACAACAGGAAGCCTAAGCCTCTTTGGTGGACTCAGTACAAGTGATAGCATCTTTGGTGGACTTGACTTAGCAGAAAATAATTTTGACCACCGTGGACTCACTAAGTTCTGGCGTGAAGGATTTTCTTCCTTAAGAGGTGCTGGCGAGTATGCTCATCTAAGAGCACAAATTGGTAAAAAACAGCAGACCTACGCTGCAACCTGGATGGACCCATACTTCAAGGACACGCTTTGGAGATTTGGTTTTGATGTGAACTACTCAACAAGCCGTTTGCAGTCTGATGACTACAAAGTTGATACTGTTGGTGGATCAATTTTTGCGAACTACCCTCTTACCAACTACTGGACATTTGGACTGAAGTGGCGCCTCCGAAATTCAGTGGCTCACATTGATAATAAAATCCAAAACGATGAAGCGCAAAGAGAACGCCAAAATAGTGGTTTGATTTCAGGAATTAGTACATCGCTTAGCTACGATACCACTGATAACCCCTTTAAACCACACAGAGGGCTTCGTTCTTATCTAGAATTAGAGCTCGGGGGTGTGCGCCGTCATGATGATGACCCACGCTACTTCCCCTTTGGAAAGATTAGCTTTATCAATACCTATTATTACCCTATCTGGCGCAAGGGAACTTTAAAGTTGCGCGGTGATTTCCGCTTCCTCTGCCCATTTGGAGATGGTAATCCTGATGTGGTTCCTTTAAGTGAGAAATTCTTCCTTGGTGGAGATTCTTCTGTCAGAGGTTATAAGCCCTTTAGTATTGGACCAAAATTCAAAAAGCAAAAAGATGGTGAAGAGTCAAACTCTCCTGAAGGTGGCGTCTCCTCGATGCTTCTTTCTGCTGAATACCTTCAAAGTGTTCTTAAAATGCTTGATCTCTTTGTCTTTTTTGATGGTGGTACAGTTTCAAATAAAAGATTTGATATTCCCGATTTCCGTATGAGTTACGGTTTTGGTGCCCGTATTGAACTTGGCAACCGGATGCCTTTTATCTTCGGTATGGGTTTCCCCATAAATCCAGCTGATAAAGACGATGTGAAGCGATTCTTCTTCTCGATGGGTGCACAATTCTAAGAGATCGGGTATAATGAAATGAACAAGTTAGAAAATAGAATTTTTAGGAGTTGATCATGAAACGGCGAACTTATTTCTTGCCAATTTTAGCCTCTGTATTTTTCTTTTTAACCTCCACCTATGCTCAAGGAAATGCTTCAGGTATTGTCAATTTTACTACCTGTATCACTGAGTCCAAATACGGTCAGCAAGAACAAGAAGCTTTTGACGATGTGCGCAATAAAATCACTTCGATCATGACAGATTTAGAAGGACAATTGACAGAGATTGCCACCAAGCTTCAAGATCCTGAGTTTGTTGACAGCCTTTCTCCAGAAGCTGAACAAGAAATGAAATCACGCTTTCAATCACTAAATGAAGAGCTAGGCCGTTACCAAAGCCAGTACTACCAGGTCATGAATCAGGCAAATATGAAGCTCATTCAACTAATGAGCGCCTATGTTTCGCAAGCCTCTGAAACGATTGCAAAGAAACAAAAGTTTTCAGTCATCCTCAACAAAGAGGCCTGCTTTTATTACGAACCAAAGCAAGACATCACAGCTGCAGTTATTGCCGAAATGGACAAAAGTTTCGAAAAAGAAGCCAAGACACTAAAAGCAACTGCTGCATCCGAACAAACATCGGAAAAAGCACCGAATTAAAGGAAGCTATAGATGTCTAAACAGTTTTCTCTGCAAGAGCTCGCTGAGCTCACTGAAAGCGAGCTTGTTGGGGATCCGACCCATGAGATCGAAAATGTTGATAATCTAGAGTCCGCCAGTACGCACGATGCTTCTTTCTTAGCAAACCTTCGCTATAAAGAAGTCATGAAAAAGTCTGAAGCAGGGGTGATTTGCATCGATAAATCAATCGAACCCACCCCTGGAAAAAACTTTCTTGTCAGCGACAACCCGTCACGTACCTTCCAAAAAATTGCTGAAATTCTCCTTTTCAACCAAGTTCATGATACGGGTTTTAAAGGCATTCACGACACAGCAGTGATCCATGGCACAGCTCAGATTGGCCGCAACGTGAATATCGGCCCTCACGCTGTAGTTGATCAAGGTACGATCATAGGCGATGGGACAACAATTCACGCCAATACGACTATAGGCCCTGGCGCACACATTGGAAAAGATTGCCTCCTTTTCCCTAATGTTACAGTTAGAGAAAGATGCATTCTCCATGATCGCGTGACCTTGCAGCCAGGAGCTGTAATTGGCTCTTGCGGCTACGGATATACAACCGATCCCAAAACAGGTCGCCACACAAAGCTCGATCAAATTGGAATTGTCATTATTGAAGATGATGTTGAAATTGGTGCGAATACAACGATCGACCGTGCTCGTTTCAAAAATACCCTAATCAAAAAAGGAACAAAAATTGATAACTTGGTTCAAATTGCTCACAATGTTGAACTCGGTGAAAATAATATTATTGTTTCACAATCAGGGATTGCAGGATCTGCTAAGTTAGGAAATAATGTTTTCCTTGGAGGACAAGCAGGTGTTGTTGGTCATGTCTCAATCACAGATAATGTAAAAGTTGCCACGCGAGGTGGTGTTAGCAAATCTATTACTGAATCAGGTATTTATGGAGGAGGCCCAGTCTCCCCTATGGCAGAATTTAACAAAAGACAAGTTCAATTGCGAAAAATAGCTACCTACGTCAAGCAAATTGAAGAGCTTGAAAAAAGGATTGAAAAGCTAGAAAAAAAATAACTTTAAATATCTAAGAGATTCTTACTTTCATTTAATAGGAATGGTAATATAATTAAGGAGTAAGTGACTATACCGATCGTGCTACAAAATTTGGGGATTTACCAAAAGCAGCGCCAGAGGTTTAGTCCTTTTGAAGCAGTCTCCTATCCAGAAATAGGAGCGATGCAGAGAGGGCTAAAGATCGGGATGCTGATGAAGGGAAAAGCCAAATTTTGAAATACGACCGGTATACAGCCCTGATAAGATCATGATTACCATTTATGATAAGACAGAACACGACGAAGAATTCAAAGAAATTCAAGAGCCACGTGAAGGTTGCTGGATTCACGTGGAAGATGCAACGACCAACGATATCAACCAAATCAGCAAACTCATTGATCTCGAATACACAGATATGTACGACTGCCTCGACCGCTACGAAATTCCTCGCGTTGAGAGAATTGACGAGCATGTGCTGATCTTCACTCGTCACCCTATCGAAGTTGAAGGAGGCCTTTACACGACTACATTCACAATTATCCTAACAAAAGACTACTTCATCACAATTTGCCCACAAAAAAGCCAACTCGTCGAAAACTTTATCTCTCAAAAGCCTAAACTGACACCTTCTCAAAAATCTAAGTTCCTCATCTACATCCTCCTTAAAATTACCCAAGAGTTTACTCTGCAGATCAAAAAAATCCGCACCAACGTTTTAAAGCAAGAAAAGAAAATGTCTTATGTGGATAGTCGAGACATTACAAGTCTGACGCTCAATGAAGAGATTCTGAATCAATACCTTTCCTCTCTTGTTCCACTGCGAAGTGTTCTCGAGTCAATCACATCAGGACGCTACACCATTCTATATGAAAAAGATCAGGATCTTCTTGAAGATTTACTGAATGCAAGTATTCAGTCGGAAGATTTGTGCTCAATCAATTTGCGCAGTATTCGAAGTCTCAGAGATTCCTATCAGATTATTTTCACAAATCAGCTAAACAAGACGATCAAGCTGCTAACCGCTCTGACGATTATCCTGAGCATTCCAACGATGATTGCCAGTCTTTATGGGATGAATGTCGATCTCCCCTTTATGCATGACAAGCAAGCCTTTGCTGTGATCATCATTGTGATCATTTTGATTTCTATTATTTCGCTGCTTTTCTTTCAGCGCAAGAAGTGGCTCTAGACACTACTGCCCCTATTTTTCAAAGCAAAATAACTTCTAATAATCTGAGGTTTTTCTCGGACATGCTTTAAGTTCTTAAGTAATCGCTCTCCAGTAAGGTCTTTCCAGCTACTCTCAAGGTTTTCTTCTATATACCGCCAAAATTCCTCTTCAGATTTACGTTCAGCTTCTAGCTCTTTAATCTGGTGTTCATAGTGAGCTTTCTGATGCTCTAATAGACGATCTTTTTCTTCAATTGTTTGACCTCTTTCTTTTGCTTGCATTTCAGCATACTCAACACGCTGGTCTGCTAAGAGCCGGACTTCCCCCATTCTGGCTTCATATTCTAAATTTCTTTCTAATAGCCCTGTAATCGCCGTTTCTGCAGATCCACCCGAAACCTGACTTTCGAGAAAAGTGACTTGCCGTCGTAATCCCTCATTTTGAAACATCAACTGGTTTGTAATATGTGCAGGATCATCCGATAATAGGCCAGGTCTAAGAGTGACGGGTTTTTGTAAGGTCAATCTTTCACCAACTTCTCCAGGAAAGCCTAAAGCATATAAGGTAAGAAAAAGCTGGTAAACAGAAAAGCCAAGATGCTTTAACGCTGATGTTCCATAGTCATAGAGAGCCTCTTTAGCAGCCTTAGTTTCATCAGAAAAATAATAAATACCACTTTCACCTAAGGCCTTAACAGCAGTTGGAAAAGCATGAAAAAAAGTCATAGCAACAGCTAAAAGTAAGTTGGCTGTCGTTTGCAGTCTAGAAAATTGTGCCGTATTTTTTTCGTTTGCATGCCTCTGTGCTCGCGAAATATAGTCACATGTATCAGTTGTAGTACGCAGCTCAAGATTCCCCCAATAAGGAACAGAAAATTCAATCGTTGCCATCTTATACCCTCAAATGGTGGTTCTAGGGTAAAGATTATAAGGATCTTTTAAATAGAAATCAAATCAACAAAATAGCCGGATTTTCAAGAAGTTCTTGGAATGTCTTTAAAAATTTTGCTGCATCAGCTCCATCAACAACTCGGTGGTCACTTGAAAGTGAAACCATCATCCGTTTACCAGGGACGACCTGTCCATCTTTCACAACAGCACACTCACGCATGCCACCCACAGCCAAAATAGAAACCTGTGGAGGGTTGATTACAGCTTGGAAGTCATGAATGCCAAACATCCCTAAATTGGAAATCGTAAAGGATCCGCCACGGTATTCATGTGGCTGGAGTTTTCCTTCTTTAGCAAGCTTTGCTAGATGTTTCACTTCAGCAGAGATTTGCCCCAAATTCTTATAGTCAACATGGCGAACAATCGGAGTGATAAGCCCTTCATCAATACTGACTGCTACGGAAATATCCACTGTTTTAAAGCGAACTATGGCATTTTTGACGGTATCAAATCCACTATTCACAACAGGATGCTGCTTCAGTGCAAGAGCTGCTGCACGCATCACAAAGTCATTGAATGTGACTTTGACACCAGATATTTTGAGTTGCTCACGGCTCGAAATCATCGGTTCAACATCAATATCTTGCTGAACATAGAAATGAGGAATAAATGTTTTTGAAGCTTGCAGTTTTTGACCAATGGCTTTGCGCATAGGAGAAAGAGGCTCTTCATCGTATGAGCCTGGAAGCTCTGCTGGTAATTCGCGACTGCCAAAAGTCGCTACGGCATCTCCTTGAGCTAAGTCAAGATCACGACTCATTACCCTTCCACCAGGTCCACTTCCTTTGACTGTGGTCAGATCAAGCCCTTTTTCACGTGCCAGTTTTTTTGCTAGAGGCGATGCAGGATGATGCGACTCTAAAGAGGTTTCAAACTCAAATGAATAGTCTTCAAGAGGTGGTTCTGCCTGAAATGCTGGCTGCGCAATCCCTGTTCCGGATGGTAGAGCTGCAGCTTTTTCAGTTTTTGGTTTTTCTTCGCTATCACGAGTTTCTTCAGCTTGCGGAGCTTCTTCTGCTCCAGGTTTGACCCCTTCTGGAGTATAACCTTCAATGCTTTCATCTTTTGACTCAGTAAAGACTGCAATAGCCTGATTGACAACCGCTTCTTCGTTTTCATGCACGAGAATCTGTCGTAAAAATCCATCGTCTAATGAATTATACTCAACAGTTGCTTTGTCTGTAGCTACTTCAAAAAGAAGTTCATCTGCTTTTACAGCATCGCCCTCTTTTTTGTGCCACTTGACGATTGTTCCTCCTTCCATTGTCGGTGATAACTTCGGCATCGTTAGCGTTGATGGCATGGGAATTAACTCCTTAGATGTAATGTCTGCGAGATAGCGTCTAGAATGCGCTCCTTATTCGGCTGCGTTGCATATTCCATATTCTTTGCATAAGGAAGCGGTGTCTCTCGTTGGCAAACGCGGTGAATCGGTGCATCGAGATAGTCAAAGCAGTGCTCTTGAATCTGGAAGCCCACCTCTGCAGAGATCCCAGAAAAGATGTGTCCCTCTTCTACAAGAACACAAAAATGCGTTTTACGAACCGACTCTGCAATGGTTGGTAAATCAAGAGGTTTGATGGTTCTTAAGTCAATCAATTCAACTTGAATGCCCTTTTTTACCATTTCATCGGCTGCTTGCTTGCAATGGGCAAGCATACGGCTATGAGAAACAAGAGTGATGTCTTTTCCTTTACGAAGGACTTTAGCTTTTCCTATTGGAACAAGGTATTCCGACTTTGGGATCTCCATTTTCATCCCATAGTCAAGCTCATTTTCTAGAAAGATAACGGGATTGTTATCGCGAATTGCAGCTTTGAGTAATCCTTTTGCATCATAAGGATTCGAAGGGGCAATCACAATAAAGCCCGGAAGGTTACCGTAAATTGCTTCTACGCAATGAGAGTGCTGACATGAAACCTGCGCAGCAGCTCCATTTGGTCCTCGGAAAACAATCGGCACTTTAAAACGACCACCTGACATGTAGTACATTTTACAAGCATTCGAAATGAGTTGGTCAGCAGCAACAAAAGAAAAGTTAAAACTCATGAATTCAACGATTGGCCGAAGACCTGTCATTGCAGCGCCAATACTAAGACCAGTAAAGCCATTCTCAGCGATGGGAGTATCAACAATCCGTTCAGGCCCCCACTTATCAAGCAGTCCTTTTGAGACCTTATAGGCACCATTATACTCGGCAACCTCTTCTCCCATAAGGTAGACAAGAGGATCCCGCTCCATTTCTTCATCAATCGCCTGACGAAGGGCTTCTCGCATCTCTACTTCTTGCATCTCTTCAGTCAAGGGGCAAATACTCCTTCTTCAAGAGTTATTGGATCAGGATCAGGACTTTCTTCTGCAAATTTCATCGATGCCACGATCATTTCTTTTTGCATTTTGTCGAGTTCTTCGATTTGTTTGTCAGTCATCATTTTTTGCTTTTTCAACTCATTTTCAAAGAGATGAATGGGATCACGTGTTTTAGCTTCTTCGAGCTCTTGCTTGCTACGGTACAAGGCAGGGTCTGAGATAGAATGGCCTCGGAACCGTTCTGTCACTGCTTCTACTAGAACCGGCCGCCCTGTTTTTCTTACCTCTTCATGGACATGCGAAAATCCGTTGTAGCAGCTAAAATAGTCCATTCCATCAAAGGTATAAGAGTTCATCCCATAACTCTTAGCCAAATTTTCAGCGATAGGTTGAACACAAATAGCTCGGTTTACAGCTGTTCCCATTCCCCATTGATTATTTTCAATCACATAAATGCATGGCAAATTCCAAAGAGCCGCTAAATTAAGTGATTCATGAACAGCTCCTTGTGCGACAGCACCATCTCCTAAAAAGCAAAGTGCCACACCGTCTTGTTTTTGATATTTTAAGGAAAAAGCAGCTCCTGTTGCAACCGGAAGGTGTCCTCCAACGATTCCAAACCCTCCAAGAAGACGATCAGCATAAAAATGCATTGATCCACCTCGGCCTAAGGCATTTCCTGTTGTTTTTCCATAAAGTTCTGCCATCATTTCATTAGGTGTTGCACCTAATAGATAGGCAAGAGCATGACAGCGATATGTTGTAATCCACCAGTTTTTATCTATCCCTATCGCATTCACTGCTGCAGTCTGAATCGCTTCCTGCCCCATGTAAGCATGGAAAAAGCCACCTACCTTTCCTTGTTGATAAGCTGACTCAGCCCGAATTTCGAAATGACGAATCACCAGCATCTGCTTCAATGCTTCAATCAATTTCTCTTTTCCGAGCTCTTTGACCCACTTATCTGTCTGACTTTCAAAGAAATCGTATTTTACGTGATGAATAGTTTTTTTTGTCATATGAGGTTATCCAAGTGCTTCCACCCTAAAACTTCAACTTAGCTTAGGTTTCTTATTTTATCAATATGGCATCGCGCTTGGTGGTCCAAAACCTCCACTGTCAGGGACTACATTTGGGTTATTCGTCACAGGAGTCGTAATGAGATCATCATCTCCGTTTGAAGATGCTTGATAGCAACCCGTGCACATCAAACCAAGAGAAAAAAAGAGAGCAAGTTTCACTAAGATGTTTTTCATTTTATTCAATTCCATGTTTTTAAGGGAAGTTTAGCACTTTGACAATTTTTTCTCCATACCGTTATGCTTTCATAAAGGAGAAATTTTTATGACAAAACGACCTATTTTTTATGATACTGAAACGACTGGAGTTAAACCTGATAAAGACCGCATTATTGAGATCGCAGCATATGACCCTGAGTTAGATCGCACCTTTCACGCTCTCATTAACCCAAAAGTTCCTATTCCTCAGGAGGCTTCTGCTATTCATCATATCACAGATGAAATGGTCAAAGACGCTCCTTCTTTTAAACAAGTTGGTATTGATTTTGCTACCTTTTGCAAAGGTGAAGTCGTTTTGATTGCTCACAATAATGATGCTTTTGACCTCCCTTTTATCCGCTTTGAATTTGAAAGAAATGAACTGACCCTACCCAAATGGCCTTATATTGACTCCTTAAAATTTGCTCGCAAATACCGACCCGATCTACCTCGTCACTCCCTTCAACATTTACGTGAGTATCACGGCATTCCAGCAAATCAAGCTCACCGCGCTCTTGATGATGTTATCATCTTGCATCGCGTCTTTATGGAAATGGTGGATGATTTAACGACGGATATGATTCTTGAGCTGATGAGTGAAAAACAAGTCCTTCGCCATATGCCCTTTGGTAAACACAGAGGGAAACCCCTCAAAGAAACCCCACCTGATTATGTACGCTGGCTTCATGAAAATGGTGCTCTCGATAAGCCCGACAATCAAGAACTAAAAGACGCTTTCAAAGAACTGGGAATGCTTCCAAACTAGAAGCTACAGTAAACACCAAAATGTGCCATAGAATGCCGGTTAGACTCGTCAACCTTTCTCATGATTGAATCGAGCTGCCATCCATAATCAAAACGTATTGATACGTATTCGCCAAAAGAGTAACGAGCTCCTGGTCCAATTGAAGCAAGTACTTCTGTTTTTTTATCTAGAATTGATTGGTCAGCATCATAAGTTAAACCAAGGTCTACAAAAGCAAGAAATTGGATTTGATGAGGAATTTTTTTGGATTTAACCATTGTAAGTGGAGGTGAGCGAAACTCATTTTTTACAAGAATCCCATTATCACCGATCACTTCATTCTCATCATAGCCACGAACTGTTGCATATCCCCCTAGTGAAATTTCTTCACTTGGAAGGAGCTTTCCTGTTGATTGCTGAAACAATGTATTTAAGACCCAAGAAAAGTCTTTAGGCAGCATTAGCATTTGGTCAAAGCGGAGTTTGCCATAGATATAGTTACTTGTTGCTCCATCTCTTTCCTGAGAAAAATTACTGTCTTTATTAAAGGCTGTCATTCCACCCGGACTGAGATAAAGAGAAACTTCAAAGGAAGTCATGCCTTGTCGATAATTAATATCAAATCCATATCCAACAACAAATTGTGAAACATCAATAGAGTTATCGAATATTTGGTCCGTTGCAAAAGAAAGGAAGTTGTTTGTCCGTTTAAACTCATAACCCAAGGTGACATTATTTTTCATCTTTTCAAATGTTCTAAACGGAATTACATAATTTGAATGAACTTGCCAGCTATTTCCATTTAAGTCGGTTTCATCTCCTTCTGGAGGCTTCGCTTTTACATAGGCTCCAAAAAACTCTAGAATATTTCTCCAAGGAAGGGGAATGATATAATTACCACAATGAGCATGCCACTTATTAATCCGATCAGCAGTCGTCCATTGATAATTAATCCTATGACCAATTCCCCAAGCATTTCCCCAGTCAATCCCTGTGTAAAACCGAGATCTTCCCGCAATAATATTTCCCGTATTTTGATACCCCCCATACACCTTTACAGGAAAACGATCCTTTGTTTCTAAAGATACATTTGTTTTACCGATCTCATCTCCAGGCTCATAGATTAACTTCGTTGTTCGAAAAGGGTTATCATTGATCCAGTCGAGGTCTTCTGCCATTCGCTTAGAGCGAATGTAAGCACCTGGCTTGGTCCGGATCATGGAAGCAATTTTTTCATTAGAGAAGTACTTGGCTCCTTCAGCATGAACCTCGCCAAGCTTTCCAACGATTACGACAATGGCCAAAAGTCCTTTGCTAATATCTTGCTCAGGGATAATCGCAGTGACAATTGGATAACCCGAAGCCTGATAATAGTGAACAATGCTTTGCTTCATCGCATCCAGTGTTTCCATGGAAACAGGTTCGCAAAGGTACTGCCCCATCACTCGGGATAATTTTTTCTTATTTGGGACAAGTAGTCTTTTATATGAAATTCCTGAAGATCTCAGCTCAGTAAGTTTTGGAATATGTTCATCCGGTCCAGCTAATAGAATTCCTTTCAATTCACGAATGACAACCCGATCTGAGCTCTTTTCTTGAGCTTCACTAATTTGAAAAGTAAAAAGAAAAATCAAAATTAGTATTTTTCGTATGACTAAGCTACTAGTCCATCGAATGGAAAAAGCCAATTTTCATTCCTTTTATTCTAAAGCCTTTGTTTTGACATTTCGAATAGACGATTTGAGTAGGGTGTCATCTTATCCTCTATCTACCATTGCATTAGGTCTTCATTAACCAGAACTGTATTTAATACTGTTTTATAAATATTGTAAAAAAGAATTCGATCATAATTCCACTCAAAATACTCGATTTCCTTTGTGAGTGTTAACATCAGATCTGATCGAAGTCCCTTTGCTTTCTCTGAAGGAAAGGTTCTCCTTGGTACTGGTGGAGTTGGACAGTTGGTACAGATATAGTTCCCAACGAATTGACCAATATTGGTAAAGCCGCTTCCTAAGTTTGTTGCTGTTCCTGAAGTGGGCCCTGTAAGCGTGATGGTGGCGGGGGTTGTATAGGCTGTGTAATCTAGGGTGTTTCCTGAGGCGGGAGCTCCTCCATCTACTAGTCCTGATAGGGTGACTCCATCTGAGAAAACAAAGCTATCATCGTCGCTTCCTCCTATAAGACTTCCGACGTTGATAAATGCTACTCCATCAACAGATCCTGCGTCATTTGCTGTGATGAGCCAGGTACTATTCAAACTTGTGAGGGAGTTGGTTCCTAAACCTCCGTCTACTTGACTGACTGTCCCATTATTGAGCACAAAGTCGTCTTGAGAGCTTCCACCTATTAGGTTTTGAATGTCTGTAAAGGTAATGAGAGAGGCGATTCCTACGGAGGTTAAGTTTCCTCCATTTGTGGTTGTGATTGCCCAGGTATTGTCTGCATCTGGTCCGTTGATGGTATTTTGTCCTGCTGCTCCTTGAATGCTACTGACTTGAAAGGATCCATCGAAGATAAAGGTGTCGTTACCACTTCCTCCTTGGAGGTTAAGAAAGTTGGAAAATGAGAAGAACGGAGCGATCGGGTAGGTGGAGTTTTCTAGGGTGCCACTTTCATCTGCTGTGATGTGCCAGGTGTTTACGTCATCATTTCCTATGAGGGTGTTGTTGAAGCCTGGTGTTGCGTTGATGACTTGGAATCCTGTTATATTGTTCAAGTCAATGGTGACCGGAACTGTCCAAGCAACGAAGTTGAGGGTGTTTGTTCCTCCTCCTGCTGAGACTGTTGGTGGTGGGGTGGGAGAGACTGCGCCGTCTGCGACGTTAAATATATCGTTGCCTGCTCCTCCGTTGAGAACGCCAATATTGCTATAGTTTGTTGCCCCGCCTCCTGCATCTATTGTTCCGGTTGTTGGCGACGAAACAGTCCACGTGTTCCCAGTGTTTGTTCCCGTTATTGTGTTGGTTCCGCTTGTTCCTCCATCGATTCCGACAGGTCCTGTCAGTTGAAAGACTCCAGTAAAGATAAAGGTGTCGTTGCCACTTCCTCCTTGGAGGTTAGGAAAGTTGGAAAATGAGAAGAATGGAGCGATCGGGTAGGTGGAGTTTTGCAGGGTTCCGCTATCATTTGCTGTGATCTGCCAGGTGTTGGTGTCATCATTACCAATAAGGGTGTTATTGAAGCCTGGTGTTGCGTTGATGACTTGGAATCCTGTTATGTTATTTAAGTCAATGGTGACCGGAACTGTCCAGGCAACGAAGTTGAGGGTGTTTGCTCCTCCTCCTGCTGAGACTGTTGGCGGTGGGGTGGGAGAGACTGCTCCATCTGCTACATTAAATATATCGTTGCCTGCTCCTCCGTTGAGGACGCCAACGTTAATGTAATTTGTTGCTCCGCCTCCTGGATCTATTGATCCTGTTGTTGGCGACGAAACAGTCCACGTGTTCCCAGTGTTTGTGCCTGTTATCGTGTTGGTTCCTGATCCTCCATCGACCCCTACTGCTGCTGTTAATTGTGATGCTGCAACTGTAAAGGTGAAGGTATCGTTTGCTGTCCCTCCTATGAACGATTCAATGTTCGTGAGCGTTGTTGCTCCTGATCCTGGGTTGATCGTTCCGGTGTCACCTCCTGTGACGGTCCAGTTTGTATCGAAGTCTGGGCCTGTAACGATATTTGTTCCTGCCCCTCCGTCTATTCCTACTGTTCCTGTTAATTGTGCAGTTGTCGTTGTAAAGGTGAAGCTATCATCTAAAGCTCCTCCTGTGAGCGTTTGAACATTTGTAAAGTTTGTGATTTTGGTTCCTGTGGCTCCAGGGTCTACTGTTCCGGTATTGTTTGCTGTGACTGTCCAGTTTGTATTTAGTCCCGGGCCGGTAATGTTATTTGTTCCTAATCCTCCATCGATTTGTCCGGTGAGTTGATTTGCTCCTGTGAAGGTGAAGGTATCGTTTGTTGCGTTTCCTGTGAAGGTTTGGATATTCGTAAGGGCTGTTGCTAATTCAGGATTTATTGTTCCTTGATCATCTCCGGTTATCGTCCAGTTTGTTGTGATGTTTGGGCCTATGACGTTATTTGCTCCTGCTACTCCATCGATTCCTACTGCTGCTGTTAATTGCGAGGTTGCTCCTGTAAAGGTGAAGGTATCGTTTGCTGTGCCTCCTATGAATGATTCAATATTCGTGAGCGTCGTTGCTCCTGATCCTGGGTTGATCGTTCCGGTGTCACCTCCTGTGACGGTCCAGTTTGTATTGAAGTTTGGGCCTGTGACGGTATTTGCTCCTCCTCCTCCATCGATTCCTGTCGTTCCTGTTAATTGCGCAGTCGTTGTTGTAAAGGTGAAGCTATCATCTAAAGCTCCTCCTGTGAGCTCCTGAACATTTGTAAAGTTTGTGATTTTGGTTCCTGTGGCTCCAGGGTCTACTGTTCCGGTATTGTTTGCTGTGACTGTCCAGTTTGTATTTAGTCCTGGGCCGATGATGTTATTTGTTCCTGTCCCTCCATCAATTTGTCCGGTGAGTTGATGCGCTCCTGCGAAGGTGAAGATGTCACTCCCAGAGCCTCCTGTGTAGGTTTGGACATTCGTAAGCGTTGTTGCTACTCCAGGGTTTATTGTTCCTAGATCATCTCCTGTTATTGTCCAATTTGTCGTGATATTTGGACTTGTAGCGCTATTCGCTCCTCCTGCTCCATCAACTCCTCCTGTTATTTGTGCAGTCGCAGTTGTAAAGCTGAAGTTATCATCTAAAGTTCCTCCTGTGAGCGTTTGAATATTAGAAAAGTTTGTTGTTCCTCCAGTGACATTTGGAACGAGGTTTCCTTGATTGTTTCCTGAGATTGTCCAGACATTGGGTGTATTCGGACCTGTGATGTCATTGGTACCACCACCACCATTTATGCTACCTGTTAGGTGATAGCCTCCATTATAGGCAAAGTTATCTGCTAGTGATCCTCCAACCAAAGAGCCGATACGAGTAAATGGAGTGGCTCCTGGGGCTCCTGTTGGATAGATGAATCCTTGATTCACGTTTGCAATTGTCCAATTTGTAACCAAGCCAGGTCCATTCAGGACATTTGTTCCTGCTACTCCTCCATCGATTCCTACTGTTCCAGTAAATTGAAAGGGTCCTCCAAAGTCAAACGTGTCATTTCCTGAGCCTCCTTGCACGTTCTGCATATTTGAAAAGGAAATTGAACCAAGTGTTTCTGTATTCGCTGCTGTCAGCGACCATGTATTGGTCGCGTTAGGACCTTTGATTGTATTATCTGTTCCTCCTACTCCATCAACCGTCGCTGTTTGCCCTGTCACTCCGATATTAAATGTATCGTTAAAGCCTCCTCCTAACACTTGAAATGTTCCCGTTGTCGTCACGAGTCCATTTAAGTTCAATATCCCGGTCGAAGCGATCCCAATATTGAAATTGACGTTATTTGCACCTGCACTAACGGCTCCGTTTACACTGATTTGTTTGCCATTCACCGTGACAGGGTCTTGAAAAGTTACTGCTCGAATATCTACAGCACTATCTTGATTTGTTTGCCCAATAGTTATGCTAGAAAATCCATTTGTAATGTTGCTTACTTCGGCAGTAGATAAATTTAACATTCCAGATGCACTATTACCAAGGCCTATACTTGTCGTAGCTTGTCCTGGTTCAATCGTTAAGGTTCCAGTTCCTGTGATCGTACTTGAAAAATCCATCTGGTCAGCAATGAGCTTGATCGCATCTCCTCCAGTGGTGGCTAGTGCTCCCACTACACTTATACTTCCTAAAGGACTTTGTATCGTGATAGGATCAGGATGTGTGTAATTCCCAACTGTAACGGCTCCTGTTGCATCTGTTCGCCCAAAAGTTCTTTCTGAAAAACCATTTTGAAAAAAGTCTAATATTGTTGGTGTTAAACGTAGAGCTCCAGCTGCTGCTCCAACCCCCATAGAAACCCCAGGGCCATAGGTTTGAATTGTTAAAGAACCTGAACTTGAAAAGGAACCTGTTGTGTTTCTATTTATAAAAGCATTTGCTGAGATGATCATATCTCCAGTGCCTGATGAGACGGAAAGGAAATCTTCAGTGGTAAAACTATTTCCCTGGAACTCAATGTTTCCCGTATTAGAGCTTATGTTTAACATTCCAGCTCCTGCATTCCCACCTATACCAATTCCTGCAGGAAGAGAACCACTTGGTAGAAGATCTCTAAAAAGGAGCTCTCCAGACCCGGTCGATGCAATTGTTGTAAATTCGGAAACTATTAATGAATTTCCCCTTGTAGATGAACCTGAAATTGTAATATCGCCATCTACTGAATTGATCGTTACAAAATTCAAGTACGTACCAGTTGTGAAGGTTCCATCTGTAAAGCCATTTAGTTGAATGGTTGCACTGTTCGGCCCGGTTCCAGTAGAAGAAACAAGGGATGTTGCAAAAGCTAAAGGCTTGTCAAAAAAAAGCCCAGCAATAAGAATGCCAGAAAGGGTAGAGTGACCAGTAAAAGAAATATTCCCTTCTATAGATGTAAAAGTTGTATCTTGGATATAGATTCCGCTTCTGTTGGATATACCTCCAGCTTGGAGAACCCCATTCCCATTAAAGTCCATAGCATCAAAATTTCCAGATCCTGTATGGGTATTTTGAATTGTGCTTCCACTTATTCTAATATTACCATCAGCTAAGACAGTCAGTTTTGTCGAAGCATTCCAAGATAAATTAACACTGTCAAATAGCACAGTACCCAAACCGCCAGATCCAGCAGATGTTGAAATGGTTACATTCCCTGAATTAAGTCCACTTTGAAGATCCGGAATAGATAAAGTGGCCGAACTTACCCCTGGTGGGTTATAGTTTCCTGGGGTTGTTGGAAATGAAGGATTACTTGATCCAGAGCTTACTACAGTAATATCACTGGGATCTAAAAGAAGCTCGCCTGGGGTTCCCCACTTCGATGACAAGTCAACTCTTCCCCGATAACAAAGATTCTTAGGAGAAGAAACCCCTATAAAACCTCCACCATAGGGTCCGCTTACATCAATTAGTCCTAAATGACTCGAAATTTGATCTCCCCAAACAATAACCTTTCCTCCCTCTCCAGATTCTGTAGAGTGAGCAAAGATCTGAGCACGATCACCAACAAACGCAACCTCTGCATTCTTAATCGCATCATTTTTGCCCTGATAATCGCCTCCAATTAATACTTCTCCCCCCTTGCCTGGTGCGCTTACATCGACAATTGCGTCTTCAGTGAGCCCCACTTGGTCACCTAAAATATGAACTGTTCCTCTGATCCATCTTCTTTTGTAGCTTGCACACTTCCAGAAACTTGCGTGATCCCTTGTTCAGCAACGAGTAAGACTTGTCCTCCTTCTGACCGAACTCCTGTTGCTTGAATGATCCCGTTTTGGTTTAAAGCTAAAGCATAGGCATTGTCACCAGCTGCTTTTAAAATCGCTTGCACACCCTCAATCGTCCCTTCATTTGTAACAGTCCCTTTAGACTGTGGGCGAATATAAATCTGTTCTGGAGAATCCTCTGTTAGAATGACTTCTGTGGCTCCTGCGATTCCGACTTTTCCTTCATTTGCTTTTAAAGCACCATGATTCTCAACCTTCCTTGCTAAAACAAAAAGGTCTCCACCATGAGTTTCTACCCTCCCTAAATTGACAATACTCGCTTCAGAATCCCCCGAAAAAAGAAACGTGTCACCGGTCATAAACTGACGGTCTTCAAGTTCTAAAGTTGAAGCAATAAACCCAGCTGTATCAATGCGTCCTTCAGGACCAATAAAAATACCGTTTTTGTTTAAGAGAAAGACCTTCCCATTACTAGACAAGGATCCATAAATTTCCGATGGTTTTTTTCCTGTTACACGGTTTAAGAGAGCTCCTCTCTTAGAAGGTTGAAAGACTTGGACTTTTTCGCCATGCTGAATCGAAAAGTCGTCCCAATGAATAACGGCTTTATCTGTACGCTGATGAATAGTGGTTGTTTTATTTTGAGAAGAAACGCTGACATCACCTGAGCGAACATCATGATTTTTTGGCGAAGCAGATAGAGCAGCAGAACTGAAAAGGAGTAATAAAGTGAGCCGACGCATTTTAATGCTTTTGTTAGTAAGCAACCAAAAAAAATGTCACCCCAACTTAATACTGATTCTAGCTAAATAAGGATTTTTGTCTACGAACTCATCTTATAAAAAACAATGCTCTTGATCTTTGAGAAATCAGATCCTCAAGAACATCTCTAAAGCACTAAAAATCAATGCGGGCTTTCAAAGTAAGACCTTCAAATGAAATCGGAAGGTCATCATTTCCACCAGTTGGGTTCACAACCATTGACCAAAAGTATTGAACTTCATAACCCACTGCTAATTGAGCTGATAACCATTTAGGAATGAAACACCACTCCCAGTCGAGGCCAATAAACGCTTGAACATAAGGACGTATACGATGCGTCTTGTACTTGAGCCTTACAGTCGTTTGGCGTACAGTAGGAGGTCCTTGTCCTGTATCTAAATCATTTTCAATCGACGTAACGGCTTCATCAATGTGATACCAAAGAATCGATGTAGAGAATTGCCCAGCTAACCCTAAGCCATAGATCCAATTCCATTTCCCGTATAGATTAAAGAAAGGACCAATTCCCCAGATATCAAAATTTCGAATCGCTTTTTCGGGATTTGCTGGAATGCCAGCTCCAAAAGGATTAAACGTCTCAACATTGTTTAATGTGATTGTAACATCATTGTCAAACCACACCGTTTTTAAACCAAATGCAGGACGAATAATCAGGGAAGAATCCAAAAATAAGCGTCTACCCCAATCAAACTCAAGAGAATTATAAGTAAAATCCCAGTTAATCTTACCATGATCTCCGAAGAAACCAAAATTGCCAAATTCACCTTCAATGATGGCAAGATTTTTAGTATCTGAAGTGACAGAAGATGAAAGATCAAAACTCAAGCGCGTCCATGATAAAGATAGATCCCAACCATTCCAAGGTAAGTCTCCTCCAATACCTACTCGAAACCCTGGTTTATATTCATAGTCAATCTCGTAAGCTCTGACTTTAATATCAGTAGTTGTCGCATCAAATGTAGGAGATACTGCTGCTGCATACTGCAATTCATCTTGTCGTACTTTCCAATAGAGAAAATCAGCTGTCACATATGCTCCATTTAAATCATGACAAGTCCGTGCACTGCGCGTTGCATTTTTTTGTGGTAATTGTGAAACTTCTTGCTCGCTGCTGTAAGCAAAAATAGGAATCAGGCAAAAGATCAAAGACTTCAGTTTCATCATTCACTCCTTTTAAAAAAATTTATCTTATCTAAGGCGTTTATATATTGCTACACTCTCTTGCACCTTTTTAGTTAATGTTATAAACTGTTCGAATAGATTATTTTTTTTGGGTTTTTATGAAGAAATCGAGCTTTTATTTAATGGGAATTCTACTTTTAACTACCTTTATTATTACAGGTTGTGTTCAGAAAGCGGGATCATCAGAACTTTCAAAGCTCACCGAAGCAAATTTACACGAATCTATTCAAGATGGTGCCACCACGAAACAAGAGATTCTTGTTCGATTTGGTCTAGCACACAAAATGGAAAAAAATCAGCGCGGTGACGAGACTTGGGTTTATTCCTTCGCCCAAAAAACCGCAAAATCGATCAATTTTATTCCTTTCATCAACCTTTTATATCATGGAACGCATGACATAAATAAAGAGCTAACGCTCACCTTCAACGAAGAAGATACTGTCATCCAGCATCACCTTGACCTCCATATCTGTGATACCAAAGAAGGCGCCATTCCCAGCTTATTTTAGTCGCCTATGCAAAGAGCATAATCTTAATGCATTCCAGAAAATAATATTTCTCTTATCTTGGCGTTGCTAACTAAAGATATTCTTCCCAATTAGCAGTGAAAAAAACGGTTAAAGTAGCATAGACCATATGCAATGCTTTTGAGTAACAAAATGTACGTCGATGGAAACGGGCTAGATAAT
>Ga0180433_10003893_pt1 | contig 21454 bp, 27 predicted proteins | sample SS_ome_8_FD_132980 | JGI IMG/M metagenome (GOLD analysis project Ga0180433, IMG submission 132980) | Hypersaline lake sediment archaeal communities from the Salton Sea, California, USA - SS_1_D_1 metaG | ecosystem: Environmental > Aquatic > Non-marine Saline and Alkaline > Hypersaline >... | reverse complement strand
GGAGAGTAAAAAGAAATGAAAGTAGTTCAACCATCCTACAAAATTGAAAAATATGACATTATTGAGGTACAACAATTATGGGATTAGTTAAGTTTTTTACTAGAAAAGACCATGGGACTAAAGAGTTGGAAAAACTTTTAAAGAAGATAGATAAAATGTCTATTTTGGATTATATTGATCTGTATAATGAATGCAATAAAAATAATAACGAGGTAAAAGTTATGAATAATGATGATTATTTAAACAAACTAAAAAATGATTTAGATGAAAAAGAGCGTATATTTATTCTTTATTGTGAAATGTATAATAAATTAAGTGATAAAGATAAAAAGAAAATGGAACATGAAAAAGATAATGCTGAAATGGAATATCATAAAGCTTATGATGAATTTCATGATTATGATACTACACTTTATTCTATTAGTGAGAGTGGAGAATTTAAAATTGAAGATAAAGAAAAAAAATGTAATTGTGCACCTAAACAGGATAGATTCGCTGGTGATGATATTGAAGAAGAATATGCAAGAGTACATCCTAAAGATTCAATTTATATGAAGAAACCGAAAATATTTGAATGGGATATTAAACAAGAGTTTAATAATCCAGACAACGTTAATCATCCATCTCATTATACTTTTGGGAAAATTGAGGTAATTGATGTTATAGAGGATTGGAAACTTGGATACCATGAAGGTAATATAATTAAATATGTTGCTAGACATAAGTATAAAAACGGACTTGAAGATTTAAAAAAGGCAAAATGGTATCTTGAGCGATTGATAGAAGAAATGGAATCAATTTATAAAAATTCTTAAAAATTCAAAAAAAGGAGTTCTTAAGTGATAAAAAAACGAAATCGTTTAGATGAATCTTTTTCAATTAATTCTTTTAAAAAATCGATAAATGGAAAATCTAGTATTGAAATAGATATTGAGAAAATATATATTTCAGATAATGGAATTATAAAACCAAAAGGAGAAGATCAATGTCAAAAAAATATGAAATGATAGGACAATACCCTATTTACTTTAATGAAGTATATTATATTGCATATGCTGGAGGTAAAAGAGAGTTAAAAAAAGAAGATCAAAAAAAATATGATAAAATATTACATTTACCGTTTTCATTACAAAGAAAAGAATTAAAAAAAATACCTATGGAAAAAAATCCAAATGTAGTTCCTATAAAAGGTATTGATTTATTATCTTTTGTAAAAGATCGAGAATGGGTTCCATTTTTTGATCAATTTTTTAATCAGTCACATTTAATTAAATTGACAGATATAATAGTATATGAAAGTATTAAACAGAAAAGCTATGATATAGCGTTAAAAGGACAATAAAAAAGGAGAATAAAGATGAGATTTGAAGAAGCAATGAGCCGAGTTATAAAAAAAGTGGAAAAAAGAGGTCAAGGAATAAGCCCACATACTGCACAAATATTAGCCCTTGCATGGGATCTTATTAGAGAAGCTTTTTCTGAAGATAACGAAAATAAAAACAAACTTGACAATTTTGTTTTTATCGATAATAATAGCAATATTATTGAATTAGATGAAAATGATTTTGTAGTAGAACAGGAAGTAGAGCAAGTTGATATATCTGAAGTTCTTAATAATTGGATCGGAGAAACTGGCGTAAAAGATGGAGAAGAAATTTCCAATTTATACAAAAGAGCAAAAGAAGAAATAGGAATTGATATTTCAGAAGAAGATTTCACAAAATGGTTGGAAGAGATAAAAAAAATAAATACTGAAAAAGAATTAGAAAAAAAAGATGATAAAGATGATTTTGATGTTTATACAGAATTAGATAAATGGCTTGATGGTGGAAAATTTGAAGAAACAATGACACTTGATGGTGTTAATAAAATTTTAGATTCTGTAAATGAAAAATTTGGAGACAAAATATCGATGAATAATGTTTTAGATTGGTTGGAAAATCATTTAAAAATAGAAATTATTGATGATGAAGAAGAAAAAGGAAATGATCTAGATAATAATTTAGATAAATAAATTTTTATAGAGCACTAGAAGCCATTATCAAAAGGGCAGCTCTGGAGTAAAAAGATAATGGCTGATAGTGTAAAAAACAACAATAATAAATACGATATCGATTATAACACTGCTATAAAAGAAGCTAAATCAGCAATAAGGCATTTAGACAAAAAAGCAATGAAAGGAGTTCCTAAAGGAACTCAATATGATTGGTTAAATAATACCAGTTATAACAATATTATATACCCAAAAGACAAGATTCCTGATAGAATGCTTCGACTTGTAGAGAAAAGAAATGGTATTGTTGGTTCAATTATTACATTAAGAATACAACAAGCTCTTGAATTTTCTCACATATCTCACGATAAAGATATCCCTGGTTGGGAAATAGCATTAAAAAATGAAAAAGAAAAAATAACACCAGAAGAAGAAGAACAAAAAATATTCTTAGAAGAGTTTATTTCAAAGGCTCATAGAAAAGATTATGTCAGTCTTGAAGGTCATAATGATTCATTTAAAGATCTTATGGTAAAATATGTACGAGATAGACTATTAATTGATAAAATTTGTTGGGAAATAGAAAGAGATAGAAAAGGTGAAGCTGTTGCGATATGGCCTCTCGATGGAGCAACTATTTTTCCTGTTATGCCTGGTGGTTATTATGGGTCTTTTTCTCAAATTGGTGTTGGAATTGGTTTTGGGTTCAAATATAATGAAGTATCTGAAGAAATAAGAAAATCAAAACTTGAGCAAATTCCTCCTGTTGAAGAAATATCATATATTCAAGAATTATTGCATGGCACAAGTGGCGGTGGTGTTACTGCTGCGTTTAGAGAAGACGACTTGTTGTATGACCTTGGAAACGAAATGAACGATTTAAGATATTATAAACAAGGTTTATCGGTAACAGAAAAAGCTAATGTTGCAATAGTAGCTTTTATCAATTCACTCACATTTAATTCAAATGGTTTATCAAGAGGGGCTATTCCAAAAGTTGCAATATCAATGGGAAAAGACTCAAATTATACAGAAGAACAACTTGAAGATATGCAGGATGAATGGGTGGCAAATTTTGAATCCATGGATGGTCAATGGAACATTCCTATCCTTAATAGTGATGCTAAAATATTAAATATGCTACCTACAAATCGAGACATGGAATATCAAAAATATATGGAATTTACCGGTGCATTAACATGCTCTATAATGGGTGCTGATTCAGCAGAAATAGGATTACGACTCAACCAAGCTCAACAGGTCCTTAATGAAAACCAGGATGGAAAACAAATATTTTCTAAAAATCGTGGTACTAGAGAGATGTTAGGCGGTTTTGCTTATATATGGAATAGATTTCTTGAAATGTCTGGATTTAAATTTTCAGATAAATTTAAATTTAGATTTAATGGATTAAGTACTGAAGATAAAGGGTTTGAAGCCGATCTTAAAAAGAAAAAAGTTGAAACCTATATGACTATAGATGAAATTAGAGCTGAAGAGGATAAACCACCACTAAAAGACGGTCTTGGTGATATAATTCTTAATGCTGTATATATGCAGAATAAACAAGCTGCAGAAATGGCTCAACAGGAAGGAATGGACGGAGAAGATGAAGAAGGATTCGGTGGATTTAGCGATGAAGATTTAGATGGTGCTGTTGATGAGGCCGTTAGTGGCATGGAAAAAGCAGTGAAATTAATATAAGGTGAAAAATATTATGAATAAAGTAAAAAAAACCAAAGAAGAAAAAAAAGAAATAACTCCAAAAGTTAAATCTTTTTCTAAATTTAGAAATGCTCGGATGTCAAGGATTGAAGGTAATTTTATGGGCGGTGGTTTCAATATCAGTCAAAATAAAGTAAAAGCAATTTTAGATAATATTGATATATTAAAAAAATTTGCTAATGGTGATTTTGATAAGGATATTGATGAATTAAGTGATGATGAAATATTAGAATTATAATTGGAGAAAAAAATGATTTTATTTAATAAAAATGCTGAATTTGAAAAAAGAAAAAATGTTTTAAATTTATCTCTTTCAGATCAAGAAAAAGTTATAGAAATAATTAATAATAAAAGTTTTTCTACTGATGAAATAGAATTGATACAAAAATTTGTTTATTATTTTGAAAACTTACAACATCATTCTGCTATAACAGGTGGAATTTTTAATAATAACTACAATGAAATGATTTAACAATTGGAGAAATAAAATGGCAGCTAATAGTAAAAATTTAAGATATTGTGAAGTTCTACATAGTGGAACTTATTATGAGGTAATGGTAGCAGTTGATAATCTTGATGAAGTAAACAACATACTTCAAGATTGGGCTCTTGACACGATTGGAGAAACCCTTAATCTACCAGAAGAATTAATAAAAAACATTGATGCTAAGGAAATAAATATATCATCTAAAAGCATTGATAGTTTTGTGTATCTTCAAAGTGCTGTTAGTTCATATATTGATATGCCTAGAAGTGCTGGTATATCTGGAGACTTACCAGTATTACCAACTTCACTTGTTGGTGGACTTTATGTTGTTCCAACTAGCAATGCTTTTTTATACTCTGAAAGTGATTTTGATGGGTATTTTGGTGAATATGTAATACCAGAATCAAGTATAGCATTAACTGCTGGTGTTAATTATTTAGGAATAAGATTCAATAGTGGAGTTCCTGAATATATTAAATACGACAATGATTTATCATTTAATTATTCTGATATTATACCAGTTGCAACAATACTTTATTTTTCAGGAACTATATATAATATTCCTTATGGTCAATCTGGATATGGATTGGCTGAAAAGATATTAAAAATAATAAAAGAACGAGATGAATTTAAAATAACTTCAAGCTTTACATTGGATACTGATAATAATTATGTTGAGTTAGGGGCTTTAAATGTTAGTCGTGGAACTGCTGAAATAGCATGTTTGGCGGTTGATACAGAATTAGTAAATAATGACATGTTTCTTCATTATAAAGATATAAGTGCTGATTGGCAAAATTTAAGTGTTACTCAAATAAACAATACTCAATATCAAGCTTCTGGCGGTGGCTTAAACTCACTTGGAGCTGGTGAATATGTAATAAATTATATATATAGAGTGGTTGAATCATCTGATTTAATTTTGTTTACAGCACTTTCTCCTAATTTTACAACATTAGCAGAAGCAAAAGAAAGTGAAGAAATAACCGATTTACCAGATGACATAAAAGGAAGTTGCGTATTAGTTGGTAGGATAATAGTAGAACAAGGAAGCACATCTCCTGTTATTCAGAAAATTCAGAAAAATTCATTTGGGGTGGTTTAATATGGGTCAATTAGCTAAATCATTACCAAAAGACGAGTGGACTATTGTTTTATCTAATGTAACATATGCTGGTCAAGTTCATATTGAAGATGATGATGAAGAATTAGTTCCAAACAAGCCAACGACATATTTACTAGCTATGGTTCCAACTGGTGATCCTGCTCCAAGTGCAGATTATGCAGATGGAATAAAAATTAAAAAGAATTTCTCTCCTGCAAATTCTAGTGCTTTAGATTATTACATGAAGCCAGTAGATTTTGCTGGAAGAGTTATTATTATAACATAAAAAAGATAAAGAAATGAAGTTTATTTATATAAAAAAAATAGAAAATTTGGTGGTTGAATATGGCAGTTGTCTGGTGTAATCCTGCAAATGTAGGATCTGAAGATGGTTTAACTCGTGCTACTGGTTGGGTTTTAATGTCAGATGCATTATCTGATCCTAATTTAGATAGTAATGATGGTGTACGTGTTGCAGATAGTGGCAACCATACTGTTCTTTCAGGTACTTTGGCATGGGTGAATGGCTCTGCATCTGTTAATACATCAGTTGATTTGACATCTTCTTTATCTTCTGGAGATATTATTGCGAAAAGTGATTTTGAATCAAATGACGATGAAACTCCACATGAAGTTGTAAGTATTACATCATCAGTAATAACACTTAAGGAAGTATACGTCGGAACAGACGAAACAATAAGTGGTAATATTCTTTTATCTACTTTTGATGATATAAATTGGGTAATCGATCAAAGTGTTCCTGTTTCATGTGGATGGAAATCCATTGATACAACAGAAGCAACAGGGTTTACTTATTTACGTAAAACTGGAGCAAGTACTGGAACTGGAATTCTTATATCTAATCATTTTGTAACACTTGATCGTTGTGGATGTTTTAGATATGATAGAAATTTACATGTGTTTAATTTTTGGAATGCTATTGTGACTAATTTTTATAGTGTAAGTGCTGCCGATGAAGCAATATACTTACAATTTGCACATGGTATTCATTTAGAAAACGTATGGAGTACAGGTAGTGATGACAACGGTTTTAGTTTTGAAGTAACTTATGGATCTAAAATGAAAAATATTTATGCTCATTCAAATGATGAAGGTGTATTTTTTAATAGTTGTGGTTCTATTATAACAGATATTTCTACTAAATACAACCGAGCAGGGATTGATATTAGGGGAGGAGGGGTTCAAATAAATGGATGTGTAATTGAAAATAATACTGATGGTTTTAATTTTCAATCTGCTTTAAATGTAAACATTAATAATCCTTCATTCTCTAACAATACTAATGATTTGACTTTTTTCAGTAGTAGAGAACTTGATAGTGAAGATTCAACAGTATCTATACAGAATTATGATCTTATTTCATATGACAATAGATTATATTTTTCAACGTTTGGAGTCATATCAAGGAATACAGTTGAAGCTCGCGGATCTGAGTGTAGAGATTTTGATGTTAATGATGCAGATTTTTATATCACTGAAAAAAATAAATTTTTCCCAGTTGTACAGTCGACTCAAGCAACTATAACATATTATGTTAAAGACAATGCCTCGTTTAATGGTGACCTTGAAGCGTCACTGTGGTTTGAAGGAAAAATTATTACAGATTGGACAAATGTTCCTTTAACGAATAGTTATGTTCAGCAATCAATAATAGCTCAATCTAGTGATATAGATAAGAATGGACATGTCGAATTAAAATTAAGAGCAAGAGGAACATCAGGCAACGTTTATTTGGCTGATGATAATTCAGATTATGGAGTTTCATAATGTATGTAAATGGTAAATCTATTTTCATAGAAGATAATAAATTATATTTTAATGGGAAATCTGTTTTATCTTTTTTAGAATTAGAGCAAGAAGCAGTTGGAACATTGCTTAATGGTTTACTTTCAGGAAAATTACAGAAGAGGTTGATATCATGATAAATTTAGGAAGTCTTGGTGTAAATAAAGTTGCATATATACCATTTAACACATTTGATAGTAATGGAGCATCTGCGACTGTATCAGGATTAGTTGCTTCTGGTGTACATATACATAAAGAAGGTGATGTCGCTCAAAGAACAAGTTCGGCAGGTATAACTGTTTTTACCGACTTTGATGGAGTAACTGGAAATCATTTAATAAAAATAGATTTATCAGATAATACTGATCCTGATTTTTATGAATCAGGAAATGATTATAGTGTAAGAGCTGAAGGATTAACAGTTGACTCCCAAAATTTAAATGTATGGCTTGGTTCTTTTTCAATAGAAAATAGGTCAGTTGATACTGTGAAAATAAGTGGTGATTCAGATGCAGCAGATAATTTAGAATCACAATATGATGAAACTGGCTTAGTCGGTGGAACGTTTCCTTCTACTCAAGATCAAATATCTGGTATAGCAAATACTGGTGCTGCAATAAATAAAGTTTGTTCTGGTGCAACCGTAAATACTGGAATAGAGACAAATACATATGTTGCTACTCAAGCACTGGATGGAGTAGAACATTCAATAGAAGAAGATGCAAATGCAATCAGTGTTGATTATAATTTTAATATTGGTGGAACAGGTGTTCCAGTTAGTATAACTATTTCTGGTAGGCTTTATGATCCTCCAGTAACAGGTGATACAATACAAATTCAGGCGTATGATTGGATTACAACTACATGGAAAGATATTGGGTCTTTGGATGGTGTAAACTCAAGTGTAAATTCTCCAAAAACGGTAATACTATTTTCTTCTATGGTTGGAACTGGAGCAGATGCAGGTGAAGTTGATATAAGATTTACAGGAACAGGATTAGGAAATAATACTGAATTATTTATAGATTTATTATATTGTTCATATTCTGTTGTTTCTTCTGCTGTTGGATATGCTAATGGTGCTATATGGATTGATACAACAAATGGCGTTTCTGGTACAGTCAGAAATGTAAACGGTACAGCAGATAATCCAGTATTAACATATTCTGATGCTTTAGTGTTAGCGGCATCAACAAAACTAGCAAGGTTTGAAGTAGCTCCAGCAGGGAGTATTCAGTTAATTTCTGCAACTTCTGGATTTGATTATCAAATGAATGGATCTGCTTTTGACTTAAATGGACAAACGATCGCTGATTGTACAATAACTGGTGCACGCTTGACCGGAATAGGTCTGAGTGGTGGTGGTTCATTATTGTTTTTTGATAGGGCTTTAGTTGGTACTGTAACATTACCACCGTGTATTTTACTGCAATCGGGATTTACTGATACATTAACGTTTGGGAGCTCTGGAACATATCTTCTTGATGCTTGTGCAAGTGCAGTTGCGGGATCTGGTTCACCTGTTTTTGATTTTAATTCAGTTAGTAATATAAATTTAAATATTCGCCATTATTCTGGTGGTGTTCAAATAGAAAATATGGTAGCAACTGACAAAATGAGCCTTGAGGGATGGGGGCAGTTAATAATTGATTCATCATGTACTGGTGGAGAAATAGTCGTAAGGGGCAGTTTTAAAATAACTGATAATTCAGGTGGTGCTGTTTCAATTGATGATACTGCTAATTTTAAAGATACTGTTATTGATTCTGACTTTGCACAATCATCAACATCAAATACAATAGTATTATCAACAAATGCAAGTAGCGTGGACGGTGCTTATGATCCAGTAGAAATATTTATATATGCAGGAACTGGAGCTGGTCAATCTAGAATGGGTCTTGAATATATTGGTGCATCTAGAACATTAATAGTTGATAGAAATTGGAAAGTAAATCCAGATGCAACAAGTAAATATAGACTATTATCAAATCCAGGAAGAGAACATGTAAATGAAGGTCTTGCTCAAGCTGGGTCTTCAAACACAATAACGCTTAATGCTCTAGCATCTAGTGTGAATGATGCTTATAAAAATCAATTGATTTTTATAAGATCTGGAACAGGTGAAGATCAAGTTGGTGTTTGTGTTGCTTATAATGGAACAACTAAAGTCGCTACAATAGAAGGAACATGGGGTGTTACACCTGATGAAACAAGTGGATATTCAGTTCTTCCATTTATAACATATGATAAAACAGGATATTCAATAGCTGGGACATTAAATACACTAGATGATTTAGAAAACATATCAGTTAGTGATATAGTTACACATGTCGTTGAAGGAACTCTAACACTCGAACAGGTACTAAGGGTTGTATTATCTGGTGTTGCATTAAAAAGTAGTGGCGGTGGTACTCCTAATATTTCTTTTAGAGACTTAGCTGATGGTAAAAATAGAATAACTGGTGTTGTTGATGCTTCTAATAATAGACTTTCTGTGACATTGGACGGTTCATAAAATGGGTGGTTGGTTTCCAAATGGATGGAACAATGAATTTGTTTTAGATGAATGGTGGCCAGATGGTGCAGAAATAACAACATTGCCACCATCTTCACCTGCTTTAATTGATAATCATGATCATATATTATTAATAGGAAATGATGTATCAAATTGGGATCCTATTTCAAAAGGTATGAAAGGAATCAATTATTCTGAAGGAAAAGAAAACAAAATAGGAAATGATTTTAATAATTCTACCGCCTTAGTTAAAAAAATAAGGCAGTAGAATTAAGGCTATAAACTGAAGAAGTATTTTATTGATGATATTAGAAATACTACGTATATAATACTGCATACTGTTATTACAAATTTATCTCTTTTTCTCATGATTAAACAACTCCTTTATAAAATTTTAAATATATTTTATCCATTTCTTTTAAATTAGATTTTAATTTTTTTTCTAATCTTTCTATATCATCTTTATTATTTGATTCTTTTATTTTACAAATAATTTCAAAATGTTTTTTTCTTAATTTGTCTAATGGTGACATTGTTATTCTCCTTTTGTTAATATTCATATGGAACTGGAGTACATGGTATTGTTCTGTCATGATAATTTATTATTGTAACTGGAATACCATCCGATTCATACATTCCAGATTCATATGGCGTTATTGTTGTTATTCCTTCTGAATCTCCATTATTTTTAATTGTACAATAAAAATCTGCATTATCTGTTGAAAATGAATAATAATGACCTTTTTCATATGTTTGTAAAAACTCTTCACATCCTATAAAAGAAATAAAGAATATAATTGATAAAATAATTGATAAAAATGTTTTTTTCATAATACTTTTCCTTTTTTTTGTTATTTTTTATTATTTAGATATAATCATTATAGTTATTGCAATCAATAATAATCCAATAAATACCAAACATGCTATTGAAGAACCTTTTATGATCTCTGTACTTGAGTTTGTTTTCATGACTTTATCTCCTTAGTCTATTTCTATTTTAAAACCAAATTCTATATTATCCGAATTTCCACTGAAGAATTCTTGAAAATCTACAATATCTTGATATTTTGGATCTGTTTTAGTAACATATGTTCCATCATACAATTCAAAAGTTTCTGATATAAAACTACCACTAATAACCTTATGTCTACATTCGTGTGTAAATTTAACATAAAATATATCTAAAATAGTTATTCCAAATCCAAAAGAATACGCTTCCATGAATGGACTATTACTAGTAAAAGAATTATGTATAAAATGTGTTTCATGTTTTCCAGTAATATATGGAGAAACATACCAATTTTTTAAAATACCATATTTAAAATTTATATTTGACAAATAAGCATTTTTAGTATTTCTTAGAAAATCGCTATCCAATTTTGTAAAACTTGCTCCAAATTCAAAATATCCAGGGATTTGATCTTTTGCTGATAGCGCAATAGATGATAAAAGTACAAAGATTATTATAATTATTATTTTTTTCATATTATCAACCTTTATGCCCAAATTAAACGACTTCTTATATATGAATCCATTGCTGGATCATTAAGTCTTTCTTCTAATTCATTCAAATACATCTCAATAACATTAGCTTCAGCACTACCTTCTGCATGATTTTTATTGTTTAATGTATTAAACACCATAATAAATGTTGGATACTTTTGCTTTTTAATCAATTTAGTTGTCATAATGTTTTCCTTAATTCTTTATTTGTATTAATAATATACATATTAGTCTTGTAAATGTCAACTATTTTTTTTGCATTGACAAAAAAAAATGATGTTTTATAGTAAAAAAATGGAAAAAGAACTCGAACAACTGTTTGAAAAAGAATCATATGATGTAAAATACATGAGTGAACTACGTGAATACTGGAATGCCTATATGTATGCATTAATCAATGAAATATATGTTGGAATAGGTGTCAATCTTGGAATGTCTGAAAAAGAAGCATATAAAATGGCAAAATCAAGACCAGGATCACTACAAAAAGCTGGATTTTTCAAAAGTATATTTAACAAATTTAAATCAATTTTCTCTTATAAAGTACCTAAGTTTAGATATAAAAAAAAGCTGTATGGTGATGGAGAACCATTAACAGAGAAACAATGGAAAAATTTCAATGACTACTTATCCGATTATTGGCAAAAACATGCAAATAAAGTTGCTGAAGATATAGGAATTAAAAGTGCAATACTTGGACAACAAACCACTGAATATAGAGAAAAGAAAAAACCTTATAAAAATAAATCATTATATCAAGTTGAATTTGATCAATTTGATGGAGATATGCCGGATAACCTAAATGAAGCGTATAATAATTATGATTTTACTAATTCAGAAAAAAAAACAATTAATAAATCATTATCAAGTATCGCTATGTATGTGTCTGAATCTGATAATAAACTACAGGAAGCAATAAGAAAACAAATACAGATAGGACTTGAAAATGGAAAATCTTCTATAGAAGTAGCATCTGATTTATACTGGAATGTACAAAAAAATAAAAATCTGGTAAATAATTATACATCTGAAGCACTAAGGAAAAATTGGAATAGGATCGCTTCAACCGAAATGGCTAGTGTGTATGAAGCTATGATATTAGCACCTTATGAATCAGAAGCAATGGAATCAATAAAAGATCCAGAAAAGGCTCAGTATTTTATTAGAACCGGTGGATCGTGTAGTTGGTGTGTTCCTAGACAGGGAACACTGGTCCGTTTAGTCCCTGTTTCTGTAGTAAATGATACAAAAAGTGAAAGTTTAAAGGGAATGGGTATTAAAGATCCTAATACAGATATTGCAATTTGGACAGGCAAGAATAACTATGGATTAAAGCAAAAAGATTGGCTAGTCTGTTCGCCAGCACACCCTTATAACACCGCTACTTTTCAGCCTATTGATTTAAAAACAGAATATTATAATTCAAAAACAGATAGTGTAGAAAAACGACAAGAAAAGAAAAAGTTTATTCCTCAAATGGAAGATTATCAAGCAAAAGTACGATCTGAACAGGAAACAAGAAAACCAACTATAGTTGGTAATAATTTAGTAAGATATAATAACAATATGTATGAATCTGTTGAACCTTCTGAATTTAATAAAAAATTAGAAGAATATAGGAAAAATCCACAACTTCCAATACCAGTAAATAAAAACAGTCCACAATACACAAGAATTTTTGATGAGGCAGAGAAGTATGAGTCATAATTCAGGTATATACCAGATAATAAATAAAGTTAATAGTAAGAGATATATAGGGAGTGGTGCAAATTTAAAAAGAAGAAAAAAAGATCATTTTTTGACATTAAAATATAAAAAACATCAAAATAATCATCTTCAAAATTCATACAACAAATATGGTAAAGAAAATTTTGAATTTAAAATAATCTTGTATTGCTCACCTGAAAACCTTATTTTCTACGAACAAAGAGCTATTAATTCTTATAACTTCAGAAATGAATTGTATAATCTCTCACCAACTGCTGGAAGTCCAAAAGGATATAATCATTCTGAAGAAACGAAGAAAAAAATGTCTGAAGATCGAAAAGGTATAAATAATAATATGTATGGAAAAAATCATACAGAAGAAAGTAAAAAAAATATGAGTAAATCTACAAGTGGTAAAAATCATCCAATGTATGGGAAAAAACATACTAAAGAAACAAAGAAAAAATTATCAGAAGCAAACAAAGGTAGAACCGGATTAAATGGAAAAGAAAATCCTATGTATGGTAAAAAACATTCTGAAGAATCAAAAAAGAAAATGTCTGTCTCTTCAAAAAAAATAAATTTATCAAAAAAAACATTAAAAAAGATGTCTGAATCAAAATCTGGAAAAAATAATCCCATGTATGGTAAAAGAGGACATTTTTGTTGTAATTCAAAATCGATTTATCAAATAGATAAAAATACACATAAAATAATAAAAAAATGGAATTCTATAAAAGACGCTTCACTTTCTCTAGGAGTTAATGAAGCAAGTATATCAAAAGTATGTAGAGAACAACAAAAAACAGCAGGTGATTTCATCTGGAAATACGTAGAGGACAACAAATGATTTTTGACATTGGAACAGATATGATTATTTCCTCTGTTGCAGAAGCATTAGAAGATGTTGGATCTAGTGTTTCCGAACAACAATTTGGTGATATAATTAGTGCTATTAATGATGGTATGCCAGGAGTCATCCAACTTATAGGAATGTCTATGGCTGAACACTGGAAACAAGAAGCAATAGCAGCCGGTGGATGGGGAGTAAAATACGCAAATGCAATTAAATATGAAGGAAGTGGAACAGAAGCAGAAGTATATCTTGATGAAGACATGATAGATAAAGGTAGTAATAAACCAAATATGATGTTCGCACTCATGGTAGAAAATGGAGTTAAATCATGGTCTATTAAGGATGCATTGTTAAAGAGCGATAAGGTTAAAATTGGACCAAGCGGAATAAGATATATAACTATTCCTTTTCCAGTATCTACACCACGATCTAAAGGACAAGGTAAAATGCAAAGTAAATTTGGTGGTCGTGAAATGACTCGTCAAATACACAATATAGTTAAATCTGGAGGTAAAATTCCAGTTAATACAAAACTTGGTAATGTGAATATTTCTGGATTAACTAGATATAATACAAGACAATTGCATAGTCAATATGGCATTTTCCGTAGAGTTTCTGATAAGTCAACTGGTTGGCAATACCCAGGAGTAGGTCCTCAACCAGTTTATCCATCAGTATTATCAGAAGTTAACAAAAAAGTGCATGAAACAATAACATCCTTCTTACAAGAAATTGTAAAAGAATATACACAATGAAAAGGAGCAAATAAATGAAAGAGTCACATATAGAAGACTTATTTAAGGAAAAAAAATGGAAAAAAAATTTAAATTTATTCAAATATCGCTTACAGACTTGGTATTTTACTTTGAGAATAGTGCCGAAAATATGGCTAAAGGTGTTTTCGAGGCATTTAAAAAGATGGTTTTTCCCGTTTTCCCAAACAATGGAGCACAAACTTATAATAGAATCCAAGAAAAAAGAAGAAAAAAATGGTTGTATAGGTTTATGACTGAATTAAAAATATATATAGATTTATGGATAGAAGAAAATAAATAATCTTTTAATGTACATGTACATTAAAAGATTTAATTATATTTGTAAACATTTTTTTTTGCATTGACAAAAAAAAATATTTTTTTATGCTATAATAAAAAAAAATAAATAACTGTGAGAAAAAAAATGGACAGAAAAAAAATAATAAAACTTTCGAAAAAAAATATTAATTCAGAAAATCTTGAAAAAGCAAAAAAAATATTAGAAAAAGATTATGAAATTTCTTATGGAAAATATGACAATATAGAGCTTAAAAAAGCTATAGAAAACCAAAGTCCATTTTTTATAGATAATCATTTAATTATAGGATTTAATGAAGATGGAACTTTTATTAATGATAATAATGAAAAAATACCAATAGAGAGAATGGTTAAAGCTATTATTGTTGAAGATGAAGCTAAATATGAATCCAGTATTGAAATAGCAAATAATGATGAAATAACCGATAACAGGGATCAATTTATCATAATAGATAAAAATGAATGGGAAGAGGTTAATCAATTTAATGCTGTTCTCGGTAAATTGAAAGTTGGAGAAACTTTTCTTCCTCCACATAGTTTAGTTTTCAACTTTATTTCACCAACTGAAGAGCAAAAAAAAGAAAAAATAGTATCTATGGTTACTGGTGCTAATGTTGATATATATGAAAAAAATAACTATGTTGATAACTGTATACATGAAATAGGTCATGTATACTGGAGAACAAGACTCAATAATAAAGAACGTAAAGAGTTTAAAAAAATATGGAAACAAATAACATCTATGGCACTATATGCTTATGAATGGGAAAAGAAAGATGAAGAAGAGATGTTTTGTACTATATATAAATGGTATATAAAAAGTCTATTATTAAACAGTTCCTTCTATAATATATTAGAATTTGAAGAACCTAAAGGATTGGAGTTATTTAAAAGTGTTTTAAATAGAATTTCTAATGAAGAGATAACAAATGATACATTTGAGTTGTCAAAAGCTGATATCATATCGTATTTACATCCAAAATTAGACAAAACAACTGGTAAAAGATTTGTTAAACATGGTACTTTTGATAGTATTAAAGATGTTGAATTGCCATCTTACATCATAAATGATGTATCAAAGATTATTGATGGTCAGATTTTTGTAAATCTTGATAAGGCTAATGAAGTTCCTATTGATGGGAATAGGATAATATATAATCATGAAAAAAACATGGAAAAGGCAGTAAGTAAAAAAACAGTGTATGTTGACATGGATGGTGTAGTTGCAGATTTTGATGGATATTATAAAACAATATTCAATAGAGATCCATCAAAAGATGACCATTTTACAGGTCAACAATTTATTTCTTCACATCCAACATTCTTTGCAGAATTGCCAGTGTTAGAAAAAGGACGTGAATTAATCAGTAGATTAGAAGAAAAAGGATATAAAATTGTTTTTTTAACTACACCAATGAAGTGTATTCCTGAATGTAAAATGGATAAATACTTATGGATAAAAAGAAATTTTGGTGATTACGATATTATATTCTCAAGTAAAAAAGATGAATACGTTGTTGATGATCATAGTATATTAATTGATGATATGGATTATAATTTAAAACCTTGGACTAATGCTGGTGGCACTGCAATTCAATTTCCTGCAAAATTAGACAAAATACTCAAAAAAATTGATGAAGTATTGTCTGGAAATGATATCATTGTTCAAGATATGAATGTTAATGTTAATCCTAGTGAAATACAAAAAAATCTGGATACTATAAAAAAGGAAAAATAAACTTTAAAGGATTAGATATACGAATAGAAAATCCAAAAGGTAGTATTAGATGGGGATTTGATGATTCTGGTCGTAAATGGATAAATAAAATGAAGTCTCATTATGGATATATAACAGGAACAGAGGGGGCGGATTTCGATCCTATCGATGTGTTTATTGGTGATAAAGGGAATGCATCACGAGCATTTGTTGTAAATCAAATGAAAGATAATATGTTCGATGAGCATAAAATAATGCTTGGATTTGACAATATAGATGAAGCGTATAAGGCATATTTTGAAAACTATCAAAAAGGATGGGATGGTTTCGGTTCAATAGTTCAAACTAACACTAGAAAAATAAGGGAATGGTTAAAAACAGGAAGTACAACTGAACCTTATAAGGAATAATAAATGAGATTTATTTTATTTGCTTTAATATCTGTTGTTATATATTTAATACTTTTGTATATTGTTGGAGAATGGACAAATATAGATTTTTTTAGGTAATTATAATCCATACTCCCACAAACCTAATTGTCCTCGTATATTTGGTATTGGTTTATCAAATAGTATTGGATTTTTTAAAATCCAATGCCAGTAGTCTTTTTGTGCCCATACTGAATTGCTATCATTTATACAATCGATTATTGTTACTTTCCCTATAATAGCACCACAAAGAAGTTCTTTGTGGTTATTATTTACATATTCTGAAGCATATGGTATATGATCTAATAAATATTGATAATCATATGACCATTTTTTAGCTGAATGAATTAATATATCACCTCTGTAATTAGTTCTCCATGTACGATTTTCAACATCTTTACCATGAAATATTAGATAGGACCATGGATTCTTAATTGTTAGTGTTTTCATCTTCATTTATTTGATCAATAATTATTGATAATTTTACATCAATTCTTTCTTGATTGTTTGATATTTCTGATAGTTTAAAATTTACAGATGTTGCCAAAATTAACATTATCACTATCAAAATAAAAAATATTCCTTTTAAAATGTCATATATTTTTTTATCCATTAACTATTACCTTTTATTTTTTTTATTATTTATAACAAGATACATTTTAATCTTACTATTGTCAATATTTTTTTTCAAGTTGACAAAAAAAAGTTTATTTTCTATAGTATAGTTAATTTTTATCAAGGATAACGATAATGAAATTTAAGAAATATTCTCCTCTACAACTTCGAAATGCAATTGAAATAGAAATGAAAAAAACCGATGATGCTAAAATGGCATCTATTATTGCAATAAAAAAATTAAATAAAAATCCTGATCATTACGAAAATATGGAAAAAGCAAAAGACACCTCTAAACTTGTTAAAAAAGTTATTACAAATAAACGTGGAAAACAACAAACTGTCTATGTAAAAGTAGAAAAAGACACTAAAAAGTCTGAATCATGGTTAGCAAAATTATCAAATATCTTCGGTTTTAAAGACAGAAAACAAACCATGAAAAAAATAGAAAAAGACTATAAAGACAATGATCTTGATAAGAAATATGGTCTAACATGGGATGGATGGAAAGATCATTTAGCAGAATACTTTAATAATAAAGAAAAATGGACTAAATTTTTTAATAAAGAAAAAGGTGAAAAAAAATCTAAAAAAGATGAAAAAACTCCTGTAAAGAAAGATAAAAAAGATAAGAAAAAAAGTCCACTAAAATTATCAGTGATTAAATTTATTCATGGACTGTATGGTGGTGAGATAAAAAAAGAAGAAAAAGATGTTAAGAAAGCTGAAGGAAGATCAGAAGAATTCTTTAAAAGTGAATCGACTGAAAATCCTCTTCAAAAATGGAAATCAGGAAATCTTGAAAATGTGATCGGTCAAACTTTTAAATATCAAGATATAATGGGTAATTTAAAAGGTGAAACAACTTTTATTGATGAAATAATTATTATTACAGATGCTACAAACGAATATATATCTTATTCCTCTATTGATAAAGATGGAAAGCCGGATAGAATGGCTGGTGGTGGTATGTTCACCAAAAAAGCGTTTATTGAACAATTAAATAATGCAAGCCTAAAATCAACTGCATTCTCAGAAGAACCAACAGAAAAAGAAATTGAAAAAGCTAAAAAAGAAATTGAAAAAAAAGAAAATGAAAAGACTAAAAATGAAGAACAAGAAGATAATTTTGATACAATGCCTGAACCGAAAGAAAATGAAACTTTAACTTCTAAAGGAAAAAATGGATCAAAAGTAAAAAGAGATAGAAAAAAATCAGAAAGTGAAAAGAAAAAAATTAAATTAGAAGCAGATGAAGAATTAAGAGAAAATTATTTTAATGAAAAACCATCTGAAATATTAAACATCGGAAAGGATGTTTTAGGTGCAAAAAGACATAGTTTTACAACATATGAGAAATTAGACGTAAGTCTTGAAGAGTTAGAAAAAGATGGGGTAGCTTCTGGATATGTTACTAAAAAAAATCTTATTGGTGATTTCGGTTTAGAAAATAAAGATGAAAGAGTTGCAAATGGTGAAACAGAATATAAGGTTCTTGGCAGTTTTTTAGTAAGAAGTTATTTAACAAAAGGACCTAAAGACTCATCAGAAGAAAGAAAAAAATACATGGAATTTGTTAGATCTATTATACGTTTCGATAATGAGACTAATTCTATGGATGATTTTGTTAGTGGTCTTGGTCAATCTATAAAAAATATTTTTAATATAACAGAAGAAGATGAAAACGATATAATAAAAGATAATGAAAAGTGGTATAGTAGTAAAAAGTCAGACAAAATCAAAGAAATATCAGAAACAATTGGAGAACCATTAGCATATTTTCTTATTCCGTTTGTTTTAGGGTCAGAAACAAAGGCACGTTTTTTTGATAATCTTAGTTATAAAATAAGTAAAAAATCAGATAGAAAAGAATTTAATATTCTTGGATCAGTTTTTTTTAATGAAACATTAAAAAGAGAATCATATGATCAATTAAAAGTAAGAGCTCTCGGAGCTACAAAAGCAGCCGGTGTAAAGATAAAAAAAGGTGATACTGTTAAAATAAATGACAAAATGAAAGAAAAAATATATATAATTTCATTTAAAGTTCCTGAAGGTAGAGAGAAATATCATGAAGAAAAAAATAAAGAATTATATGATATAAACAAAGATTATGGGATGATGTCAATTTCATCTTCATATTTAGGCGTAAGTAAAAAAGAAAGATTAAAACAATTAAATGAAAAATATTTTAAAAATAAAATATCATATCTTCCAACAACTTCAGATATGATGCAATTTTTAAGAAGAAAATATACAAACATAAAAGAAGAATTAAGCAATGAACTTATAAGGGAAAAATTATACCCTGAAAACAATGGTGAAGTTGTTAAAGCTGGCAAAAATGGAATACACGTTGCATTTAATTTTCCTGGTGGAAAAATAAGGACGTTTAATGTTAATCCAGCAGATCTTGATAATGAATCAGTTGAAAGTGTAAAAAAGAAAGCAATAAAAACAAAAACAGTAAAAGCTGATTTTTATATTGAAAAAGAAGTTAAGAGAAAAGGTGGGAAAAACTTTGACAAAATGTCAATATCTCAAATGCAAAAAATATTAAATGATAATATACAAATGAAAGCACTTCAATATGGTAATTCAATGCCTGACACTGAAAGAGAATATCATACTAGAAAAACATTGGAGGCTATGTCCGATTTGTCAGAATTACTTGGATTACCACTAGAACAAATATCTGCAAGGGGTAAATTAGGAATTGCATTTGGAGCAAGAGGTAGAGCAGGAGCATTAGCGCATTACGAGCCAAGTACAAAAATGATAAATCTTACACGTTCTAATGGTTTCGGTTCACTTGCTCACGAATTTGGTCATTTTATTGATAATATATTAAGTAATAAAATGAGTGGTTTTATATCAGACGAAAGAATATACGACAATAAAACAGTTCATATTGACAATATGCCTCATGGTGCAATATATATATATAAAAGAGGAAATAAAGAAACTAAATATTTTTATGATGCAGATGAACCTACTAAATATAAATGGAAAAAATTAAATAAAGGTCAAACTAAACCATCAGAAAACCAGAGTGGTGTTTCTTTTTACAATGAAACTTTTACGGTTGAAGTTCCAAGTAAAGTTAAATTTCAAAATGCACAGGATATTGCAAAAAAAAGTATTGAAAGTCTACATAAACAATGCGATGAAAAAATAGAAGCTGCAAAAAAAATAGGAGATTCAGCATCAGTTATAACATATCAATATTTAAAACAAAGCAAATATTATAACACTCCAACAGAAGCGTTTGCCAGGGCATTTGAATGTTATATTGCTGATAAGCTTGAAGATAATGGAAGGAAAAATACATATCTTGCAAGTAAAGAGAAAACATATAAAAAAGATGGACTTGTAATGTATCCTCAAGATAAATATAGAAAAGAGATAGAAAAACTTTTTGATAGTTTTTTCAAAGATATTTCAGAAACAAATGAATTAAAAAAAGCCATAAAAGCTTTATTCAATAATAAAATTATAAAGTTTAGGAAAATATAATGAGTAAAATACTTGAATATATCAAAAACAATAAACATCAATTTAAAGGATATAATACAAAAGAACTTGCAATTGGTATCCAAGTTGAAATGGAGCATACGAAAAATCCTAAATATGCTTGTAGAATAGCAAAAGATCACCTTGACGAAACTAGTGATTATTATACAAAACATATAAAATCTGGATTGGTTGATGAAAAATTAAATCTAACTAATGATATTATATCTATTATAAAGGAAGAAACTATGAAAAAAACACAATTAATGCATGTTTATGACAATGTTTATATAAAAATGGACAAAGCTAAACCAACTAAATATTACAAAAGAGAGCCTAAAAAATCAGGAAAAGGATATAATTACTATTATACAAAAGAGCAATATCAAAAAGCTAAAAAAGAAGAAAAAG